>Ga0210398_10001433_pt1 | contig 24692 bp, 22 predicted proteins | sample IncBWC4OmetaG_FD_161047 | JGI IMG/M metagenome (GOLD analysis project Ga0210398, IMG submission 161047) | Forest soil microbial communities from Barre Woods Harvard Forest LTER site, Petersham, Massachusetts, United States - Inc-BW-C-4-O | ecosystem: Environmental > Terrestrial > Soil >...
GCGGAATTCAGGAACAGCGAAGTGATTGCACCCAGCGGCGAGTCGGGGGTGACTGACTACAGCCATCGTCGCTCGCACGTTCTGTTAGAGCTGGGAGCGCACGAGCCGGTGATCCTGAATCGAATCCGGGCGGTGCTGCCAAAGGTGTTGGAAAAACTTGGGATCGAGGAGTTTCCCATTGCGCGGACGGAGGTGCAAATCACCGCCAGCAATGACGGAGACTTTTTCCATGCCCATTGTGATGACGCGCAGGAGCGGATCGCATCGCGACGGATGACGTTCGTGTACTTTTTCCATCGCGAACCGAGCCGGTTCGAGGGCGGAGAGTTGCGGCTGCATGATGCACGGCAGAAGGGCAGCCACCCGCTTGGCACGGGGAGCTACGAGACGATCGTGCCGCAGCAGAACCAGATCGTTTTCTTCCCGTGCTCGACGCTGCATGAAATTACTCCGGTCGAGTGCCGCTCGCGGGCTTTCGCTGACAGTCGCTTCACGGTAAACGGATGGCTGCACCAGTAAAAAACACAGCATGGCTTGAGTGGATCACAGGCCTCATGGGGGCGGCATCGCGGCAACGACACACCGCGATGCTGCCGCCACAGCAGTTCCATTGCCTGCTGGATGAGTTGCCGCTGCACTTGATTCCGCAGTCCTCTCCCGGTCGGCAAAATTCGAAAGGGGATGCGGCTCAAGAATTATTCCTCAACCCGGAATGTGTGATCTTGCCTGCCGGAGAAGTTCCAGAGAAACTGCAAGCCCATCGCGAGTTGCTCGACGGTTTCTGCTTGCAGGGCACGGTGGCGTGGGTGCCCGCCGCTGGGGGTGCGATCGATCCCTTCTGGCTGGGACCGCGACTGGAAGATGGAGTTTCACGGCTCCGCGCGGGGGAATCCGCACTGTCTCTTCCGCTTGATGTAAGGCTCCTGCTGGCGGAGGCTAGCATCTTGACTCCAGCCAATCATGCTGAGCTTCGCGCTGCGGAGTGGTCGGAAATAGTAAGCCGAGGCACGTTGGCATTTCGGGAGCGGAACTATGTACCTCTTGGCAACTTGATTCATCCCTTCAATCTTGCGGCTTTGCGCCGTTACTACAGGTATGCAATTCGGCGGGGGGCGATCCGGCTGGGAGACGAGCAGAGCCGCCGGCGCTATGTGGCCCACAATGAACCGGTCGCCCGCTACTTCCACCACCAAATCACGAACGCAGTCAGCGCCATCGTGGGAGAGGCGGTAAAGCCTTCCTATGTTTATCTGGCGTCCTACTTGAGCGGGGCTGAACTGAAGAAGCACACCGATCGCCAGCAGTGCGAATTCAGCGTTACGTTATGCCTGGATTTTTCTCCCGAACCGGAACTGGCAACTTCGTGGCCGCTTCGTCTCGATACTTCCGAGGGTAGAGTTACGGTTTATCAGGCCCTGGGAGATGGCTTGGTTTATCGGGGGACGAAGGTCCCGCACTACCGGGATGCGCTCGCTGAGGGCTACACATCGACGTCCATTTTCTTTCACTACGTGCGGGCGGATTTTTCCGGATCACTCGACTAGAACGCTAGCTCAGTGCAATCCGGAAATCACATACAGAACGGAGAAGACCTGGTAATAGCTGTAGACGAAACGGGAAGCGTCGCGACTCACAACCACCGGAGCGATGTAAACGATGCCCACAGAGGTTTGGGGCTGCAAGTCCTGGACGAGGGTCTTTTCGCCGGTGACCAGGTTGACTTTGTAAACTCCGGTGGGAACCTGACCGGGTCGATAACCATAAATAGCCGAAATATCCTCCGACCATTGGATAGGAATGAAGCCCGGTTCGAGACCGGGGATGGGATGCGGAGCGCCCCCGGCAATGGGGTACACAGCAGCGGTCAGACCGTTGTTGGCGACAATGGATTGGCCGTCGGGAGAGACCAATCCGCCCGTAATTCCTTCCGGCGTGATTGGGGTTAGTTTTCCCGTATCCAGATCGACCAGGTAGCAGCGTACTCCGTGACCCGGTTCATTGCCGTTGATGGTGATTCGTTTCCCATCCGCCAGGAAATGAGAAGAGCCATTGTGGATGCGCTCCAATCCTGTGATCGGAATGGTATGGGGTTGGCCGGCACCGATGGGGTACAGGGTGACTCGGCCGGGGCTGCCGACAAGAATTGAAATCGCCCATTTTCCGTCCGGTGAAAGGCCGCCTGCGCTCCCCTCACCCAACAGGGTTGGTGGTGTTCCGTCGATTTTGCGGATGGCAACCGAATAGCTGGAAGGTGCGGCCTCGCTTGCGTCCTCGAACAAAACCGACTGTCCGTCACTCGAGATATCTTTCGCAACATCCCAGTCGTGTGAGGAGAGGTTGATGGTTTCGCCTTTGCTTGCGGAAGTGGCCATGGCGACGCGTTCCGCATCCAGGCTTACCATTACGCGGCCATCCGGCGCGGCGTCCTGCAGGGTCATTCCGGCCGGGATTTTAAGAACGGTTCGAACTTTGCCCGCGGTACTTACGGCGCGCAAGGCGCGCGTATAGCCATTTTCGGCAGCCGTAAACCAGATTTCTTTCCCGCCGGAATTCCAGGCTAGCCCGTCCGCCGACTCCCACTCCTCAGTAAGTCTCTTGGCGTTCCCGGCAAGATCCATGAGGAAAACATATCCGCGATCGTCCCACATCGACGGATGGTTGATGAAAGCGATTTTATCGCTCTGCGGAGAAAGACGGAGGTGACTGATCCAGCCGTTCCCTTCGTACAAGACGTGGCCCAGAGGATACTCAATGCGATCACGTCCGTCGGCGTGGTGGACAACGGCCAACTGACCGTCCGGCCCCCAGTCGGCCCAGCGGACATCCTCAAGAAGCTCCCGAGGAGAACCACCGGCCAGCGGTGCACGAGCCAACGTGCCATGTTCAATTTGAAGGTGGGCCACGTGAGCGCCGCGAAGCACCAGGGCTAGTTCGCCGGATTTGGAAATCGCCAGCAAGTTTGCATCCGCAAGATTGAGTGGTTGGCTCAAAAGGGAATCGCCCACGGTGGAGAAGAGCTGAAGCGGTTTGCCGTTCCAAGCGGCGCCGTAAACTACCGAGCGATAGTCGGGCGCAAACCGGGCCGAAAACAGTGTGCCCTGGTCAAAGGTCAGTCGCCGGTATTCCAGAGACGACGTGGTCGGCGTCGCTTGGCGCGCGACCATCACCAGCGTTGCAATAAGAAGCGCTCCTGCGATTGCCCATGGGAGCAGCTTTGTCCGCAACTTCGGGGGCCGTGAAAAGGTTGCTCGTCCGCCGGAAGCGATTGCCAGAGTTTCCAAGGCGAAACCCAGATCCCGAGCCGATTGAAAGCGCTTTTCGGGCTCCTTTTCCAGGCAATGGCGGACGATCTGTTGGACCGGCACGGGAACACCCGGCTGACTCAGATCGATTTCGGGAGGGTCCTCGCGCAGGACGGCCGTGATGGTGTCGACCTCGGTCGCGCCGCGAAATGCCCGGCGCGCAGTCAGCATCTCGTAGAGAATCGCTCCCACGCTGAAGATATCGCTGCGATGATCCACCCCCGTGGCCCGCAGCTGTTCTGGAGACATATAGGCGACGGTGCCGATGATGGAGCCGCTTTTGGTCACCGTGGTAAGGTCTTGTGCCGTTCGGCCGGATTCCTCGGGGCCGGATTGCAGCTTGGCCACTCCGAAATCAAGAATTTTGATCCGGCCTTCGGTGGTCACAAAGAGATTTTCGGGCTTCAGGTCGCGATGAATGATGCGACGATCGTGAGCCGCGATCAGGCCTTGCACGATCTGAAGGGAAAAGTCGACGGCCTGCCGGGCGGGCAATGCCCCTTCGGAGAGCCGCTGCCGCAGAGTCTTGCCTGCCAGCAACTCACATACGATGTAGGGCGAACCCTCGTCTAGGCCGACGTCATACACTGCCACAATGTTGGGATGATTGAGTGCTGCCGCGGCGCGGGCTTCCCACTCGAAGCGTCGGAGATGATCGGCGTTGCCGCTGGAGGTCTGCCGGATGAGTTTCACAGCAACGTCGCGGCCCAATCTCTCGTCGCGTGCGCGGTAGACCTCGCCCATGGCTCCCGCGCCGACCTTCTCGAGGACCCGGTAGTGACCTATAACTCGGCCAATCATGTGCCAAACAGCCCCGCTGGCATGTTAGGGTGCATATCCGTTGCAGTCAATGCCCGATTCATCAGTGAGCGGTCGGAGCGGTCGGGGGTAGGCTTGCTCTGATTCGCGGTGGTGGTTATTATCGAAGTAGTGCGGCGGCCGGAGAACGGGTCGTGATATAATTTCGGTTCGCCTGCAGATTTATCGAGGCTGCCTGTGATTCCCTCTACGGGCGAATCCCGCGTCAACCAAGATCATTAAATACGAGGTCTAGCCATGTCTGGCCATTCAAAATGGGCCACAATCAAGCACAAGAAGGGCGCGCTCGACGCCAAGCGCGGCAAGATTTTTACCCGTCTCATCAAGGAAATCAGCATTGCCGCGAAGAACGGCGGCGGCGATCCTGATTCCAATCCTCGCCTGCGCGGCGCCATTCTCGCGGCGAAGTCGGAGAATATGCCCGCCGATAACATCAAGCGGGCGATTCAGCGTGGTACAGGCGAACTGCCTGGCGCCACCTACGAAGAGTTTTCGCTTGAGGGCTACGGTCCGGGTGGGGTGGCGGTCCTGCTCGATATCAATACCGACAACCGCAATCGCACGGTGAGCGAAATCCGCCACTGCTTTGGCAAGAACGGCGGCAACATGGCCGAGGCTGGGGCCGTCTCCTGGATGTTCCACAAGAAGGGCGACATCGTCATTCCCAAGAGCGCGGCGAAGGAGGACGACCTTATGAACATTGTCCTCGAAGCCGGCGGTGAAGATTTGAATGACGACGGCGAGAATTGGGAAATACTGACCGAGCCCTCGTCTTTTGAGTCGGTGCTCGAAGCAGTGAAGAAGGCGGGAATCGAACCTGCGTCGTCGAGCGTTGCAATGATTCCGCAGAACTACATCAAGCTGGAAGGTCAAGCGGCCAACACCATGATCCGGCTGATGGAAGCGCTGGAAGATCAGGACGATGTACAGAACGTACACTCCAACTTCGATATCGACCAAAAGTTGCTGGAAGAAGTCGCTGGCTGATTCCGCCCGAGAGAAGTTTTAAGAGCCGCCCTGGTTGGGCGGCTTTTAATTTTTTTTTCGGAATTGATCCCGAAGAAAAGTTTTCAACACAACCGTGGAAAATTCTGTGGAAAAGCACAGCCGTATCTTTCTAAGTGATTCAGCAAGAGATGGTTCAGCACTTTGCACTGCAGCGAGGGCTGGCACTTTCGGGGTAAGTGCGCCCAGCCACAATATGCCGATCCCTACGGCGTGGATGGAGCGAGAGTGAAACTGAGACTCGACAAGTTGCTGGTTGATCGCGGCCTCGTGGCCTCGCGGGACCGCGCGCAAGCTCTGATTATCGCCGGAAAAGTGTTGGTCAACGAGCAGAAGTTCGACAAAGCTGGCACTCAAGTTGCGCTCGGCGCCGCTGTGCGCCTGCTCGGGGAAGATCTGAAGTACGTGAGCCGCGGCGGACTGAAGCTCGAGCACGCTCTCGCACACTGGAATATCGACGTCCAGGGCAAGATCTGCCTGGATGTGGGCGCTTCCACCGGGGGATTCACCGATTGTCTGTTGCAGGGTGGAGCCGAACGCGTGATTGCGATCGATACCGGCTACGGGCAGATGGATTTTCAGCTCCGTCAGGATCCTCGGGTTCGACTGCTCGAAAAGACGAATGCACGTTACGTGACCCGGCAGAGCGTCGGAGAAATGGTGGACTTAATCGCCGTGGATGTAGCATTCATTTCCGCGACCCTGGTTCTCGGTCCGGTGGTGAATGCTGCCTTCCCGCAATCTAGGGGCGAGCGAGGCGGCAGGCAGGTGATCGTTCTGGTCAAACCTCAATTCGAAGCGGGCAGGGAATTCGTTGGCAAAGGAGGGATTGTGCGCGATGAAGCGGCGCAACTTCGCTCCGTCGAAAAGGTGAAGGCAAGCCTGGAGGGTCTCGGCTGCTCCAGCCTGGACCGAATCGATTCGCCCATCCTCGGTGCGGAAGGGAATCGGGAATTCTTGCTGCGGGGAGTCTTCTGAGTACTCCAGACGGGGGGTTAAAGATTTCCGGCCGGATTCTGTACAATCTTTCTTTCGCTCTTTCATCATGGCAATCTCGCCCTCATCTTCCCCAGCCAAGCTAGCGGCCATCGTCTCTCGTCCGGCGCGGACCGAGGTGGCTGATACTGTCCCGAAACTCCTGGTTTGGCTGCACGCTCACGGTTACAGGGTTATTGTTGATCCGGAGACTGCCAAGTATTCCAACGGCGAAGAGGAAGTGGCACGCTCGCAAATGTCATCGCAGCCTCTGGACCTGGTGGTAGTGCTCGGCGGGGATGGTACTTTGCTCTCCGCGGCCCGCGCCACGGCTCCGATTGATGTACCGCTGCTCGGCGTGAACCTGGGTTCGCTCGGCTTCCTGACCGACGTTCCCCTCTCCTCGCTTTTTCCCATGCTCGATCAGATCGCGCAGGGGCGCGCTGCCGTGGAGCGGCGTTCGCTGATGCAGTGCGACTTGCTGCGCGGCGAACAGGTTCTGGGAAGCTATCTTGTTTTCAATGACGCGGTCGTCAATAAGACGGCTTTGGCTCGTCTGAATAATTACGATCTTTTCGTCGATTCGGTTTTCGTTTCGAGCTACCGGGCGGACGGAATGATTGTGGCCACGCCTACGGGTTCGACCGCCTACTCACTCTCTGCCGGGGGCCCGGTACTGATGCCGACGGTCAACGCTTTTGTGATCACCCCGGTGGCGCCGCACTCGCTTACGCACCGGCCGCTCGTCGTGCCGGATGCGGCCGCGATAGAACTTTTGCTGCGTAGTGACGAAGAGGTGGCCTACCTCAGTCTGGACGGGCAGCCTGGGCTTGATTTGTGTGACGGTGACCGGGTTCGGTGCCGCCGGTCCGAGCATAGCGTCAGCCTGTTCCGGACTGACCATGATTTCTTCCACGTGCTGCGCACGAAGCTGAAATGGGGGGAACGATAGGCGTAGCTCGCCAACTGGTTCGCAGTTACAACTCCGCCGCGTACAGGTCGCGTACTTTTTCCCTACGCCGGATAACCTTGGCAGATTTTCCGCGAACCAGGATTTCCGCGGGTCGCGGACGCGAGTTGTAGTTTGAGGAAAGAGCCATCCCGTAAGCCCCGGCATCAAGAATCGCTAGCAGCTCGCCTTCTTCCACGTGCGGCAAGTCGCGATCGCGAGCGAAGAAGTCTCCTGACTCGCACACTGGACCGACTACGTCGATCCTTTCCTTCTTGGGGGAAGACTTGTCAGTCTGCACGACGGGAACGATCTCGTGATACGCACCATAGAGAGCGGGCCTAATTAAGTCGTTCATGGCAGCATCCACAATCAGGAAACGTTTGCCGTCATTTTCCTTTCTGTAAAGGACAGAAGCAAGCAGAATACCCGCGGGGCCTATGACTGAGCGTCCCGGCTCGAGCAGTAGACGGACCTCTAGTTGGCGCAGGGGATTGGTTACGGCGCGGGCATACCGCGCAACACAATCGGAAAACTCCAAGCCTGGATGGTGATATTCAATGCCCAGTCCACCGCCGATGTCGACGAAGTCGATGGCGTGGCCATCCCCGCGCAGCTCGCGCACCAGATCGGAAACCCGACCGACAGCCTCTCCAAAAGGCGCAACGTCGATAATCTGGGAGCCGATGTGCACGCTGACGCCGGTAACTTTTAGGTACTTTGAGGCCGAGGCTTGGGCGTAAAGCTGGCGAGCGCTTCGGATCGGCACTCCGAATTTGTGTTTGTGCAATCCCGTAGAAATGTAGGGATGGGTATCGGCGGCCACGTCCGGATTCACGCGCAGAGCCACTGGCGCAACCATCCGGCACTCGGTCGCACATTCCGCCAGCGACCGCAGTTCCGACTCACTCTCGACATTGAACAGCAGGATGCCGGCCCGCAGCGCGGCGGTCAACTCTTTTCGTGATTTCCCTACTCCGGAGAACACGACTTTTCTTGCGGCCCGACGATCGGCAAGCTGCACCCGCTCGAGTTCTCCCCCAGAAACCACGTCGAAGCCGCAGCCCTCGCGGGCCAGCAGGCGCAGAATGCTGAGGTTGGAGTTTGACTTTACGGAGTAGCAGATGGTGTGAGGAAAGTGGCGGAACTGCTTCTCGAAAGCGGCCAGCCGCTTGAGGATAGAGGTCGCAGAATAAACATAGACAGGGGTTCCGAAGCGCTCCGCAAGTTTCGTCAGAGCAATTCCCTCGCAGTGCAGAGCGAACGTTCGATCGCCATGCCATCGCTCGCGATGCTTGCGAAAAACGAAACCCGGCGGTCGCTCGCTGTCAGATAGTCGATTACGCCGGTTCATTTTCGTTTCGAGGAACTGGAAGCCGAAGCCTCCTTCACCTTGATTGCGACTACGGTTTGGTCGTCAAAGGTCTCGACCCCGGCGGAGTGCTCGGCCACGGCTTTGAACAAAATATCCACCACCCAATCCGCCGAGCGCCCTCCGCATTCCGCGATCAGCTTTTCTACTCGTCCCCGGCCAAACATTTCGCCGTTCCGGTTGCGCGCATCCAGGATGCCATCGCTGAAAAAGACGAATAGATCGCCGGGCTTCATTTTGAATCGGAATTCGTCATAATTCGTGTCGTCGAAAAGTCCCAGCGGCAACCCTGTCGCTTCGATGACATAGTTTTTCCCGGCATGCACGTGAACCGGGCGCGGCAAGCCGGAGTTGGCGACCAACAGGGTGCGGTGCTGATCGTCCCACACGGCATAGATGAGGGAGACGAATTGCGCTTCAATGCGGCGTTCGGCGAGAGACAGATTCACCGCCCTGAGCATCTCGGCAGGGCCCGGTTCGATGGGGGCGTGCGAGCGCAGAATCCCGCTCACCAGGGCAGCGTAAATAGCGGCCGGCGCTCCCTTGCCGCTGACATCGCCGATGACGATGCCGAGGCGGGAAAGGGAATAGGGAATGAAGTCGTAAAGATCACCCCCGATGGCACGGGCGGGAACAAATTTCGCCGCCAACTCCAGATTCGCCAGCCGGGGAAGAGTTTGCGGCAACAACCGCATCTGCAATTCTCGCGCGAGCGCCAAATCCCGCTCCAGGCGGCGTTCCTGCCGCGCGATCTCCTCGTAGAGGCGGGCGTTTTCGATGGCAATGGCCACCTGCGCCGCCAGCGTCATCATGGTGCGGCGGTGATCGTCAGTAAAAAAGCCCCGCCGCGTGTGCTCCAAGTCGAGCGCTCCGATCACTTTGTCTTTGTAGATCAGCGGCACAGCCAGTTCCGAGCGCGTTTCCGGATTAGCCTCGATGTAGCGGGGATCCTGGCTCACGTCGGGCACGAGAATTGCTTGTTTGGTTTCGGCTGCCTGGCCCACGACCCCGCGTCCCAGCGGCACTTCGTGCTTCAGGTGAATGTTTTCGTGGAAGCGCAGCGAGAAACGATGCTGCAGCTTCTCGCCGGTGGAATCCAGCAACAGAATGCTGAACATCTGGTAATCAATCAGCCGCCGCAGCAGTTCCGCGACCCGGCTGAGCAGTTCGTCCAGATTGAGGATGGAGGATAACTCCCGGGCAATTTCATTGAGCAGTAGCAGAATCCGGGCCTGTCGCGTGGTGCGCGTGTAGAGCTGGGCATTCTCAATACCGGCGGCAATTCGTGAGGCGACCAAAGTCAGCAGACGGCTGTGCTCCTCGTCGAAATAGCCGGGATTCTGCGCCTCCAGATCGATTACCCCAATCACTCGATTCTTGGTAATGAGCGGCACTGCTAATTCCGAGCGCACGTTGGGTAGGGCGGCGATGTAGGTTGGATCCTTCGTGACGTCATCCACCAGAACCGCTTGCCGCAACTGCGCCGCCTGCCCGGTGACTCCTTCGCCGACCTTGACGCGAGCCCGCTCGGCAAACTCGGGCGGGTAACCCACCTGGAAGCGAAAACGCAATTCCTGCGTCTTCTCGTTCAGCAGTAGAATCGCGAAGATTTCATAGTCGATGACCTTGCGCACCACCTCGGCGACGCGGCGCAATGTGGTATCGAGGTCGAGCGAGGTCGCCAGAACATCCGCTACTTCCAGCAATAATGGCTCAACGGGTAAACGGTCTACAGGCTTGCTCGGAGGAGATCCCATGTCTTTTTCTATTTCTATGATAGCAGCCGTTTCTTTGAGCACCGAATACTGAGCACCTGGTACCGAGCAGTGATGGCTGGTTACTCGGTATCCGGGACCGACCTCTACTCCCGCGGCACGACGCAGATATCGGCCAGATTGCGATAGCGTTCGGCGTAATCGAGGCCGTAGCCCACCACAAACTCGTCGGGAATGGTGAAACCGACGTAGTCGCCCTGGAGCGGCAGCTTGCGCCGGGAGGGCTTATCCAGCAGAGCCGCGATCTTGAGCGATCGAGGCTGGTGCGCCAGCAAGAGCTTCTTCAGTACGGTGAGGGTCAGTCCGGTATCCAGAATATCCTCCACGACAATCACGTTCTTGTCTTTCATCGATTGGTCGACGTCTTTCGTCAGCTTCACCTCGCCGGTGGAGTCCCATCCGCTCTTGAGTTCCTGGCTAGGGCTGGGACGGTTGCCGTAACTGGAGATGCCCACAAAATCAAAAGTCGCGTCCAGAGTCACCTGTCGCGCCAGATCGGCTAGAAAAATCGCCGAGCCCTTCAAGACGCCAACCAGGATCACCGGCTGGCCGGCAAAATCGCGGGTAATGTCCGCCCCCAGTTCCGCCACTCGTTTTGTGATCTGCTCCCGCGAAATTAGCACCTTGAGTTCAGTCATGGCGTTTCATATTAAACCGCGGTTCTCTTCCTCACAACATCAGTAATTTTGCCCGAAAACAACCGATTTGTGTCGTCGAAACCGCAGAATCTGCAGCTGGCTTGCACCTAGGATCGCATTCGATGACGACGCGTGGCCATTCTCGAGGAGTTCAAGAGCACGAAATGTCCCGGCTGCGGTGGCCAAAAAAACCAAAACCGGATTCTGGCGCAGCTGTTATTTCTCGCTGCAAAAAAGCCGATGCGATCCGCTCTCTGGCAACACGCCATCGGTCTTGCTCCGCAGACCGGTAGATGGCGTTTCATATTAGATTCGCGGAAAACTATTGCAGGAAGCCACACAGTTCGCAAATTTGTACAAAATATTCGTACGCGGCTTGTACGGTAAAACTTTGCCCCGTGTCTTCAGTGAGTTGCGCATGGCATTTGTTGTTAAAATAATTTCGGCCGCAGGCCATGCCGGGGGTATGACGAGTAAATTGCTAAGGGCTGCGGGGGAGTCATCGTCAATGAATTTGAAAGGTATTCAACTTACGTGGCTGGGCCACGCGACATTTCGTATCGAGACGCCTGCCGGGCAAACCGTCATTATTGATCCCTGGATCATGAACAATCCCTCTTGTCCTCCGTCCGAGAAGAAGGTAAGAAAGCTAGACACCCTTTTGGTTACGCACGGCCACGGTGACCACATTGGAGATGCAGTAGAAGTGATCAAGGAACACAATCCGCAAGTTGTCGGCATTCCGGAAATGTGCGGCTGGCTAGAGAAAAAGGGTGCCAAGAAAATCGCCATGATGAATAAAGGTGGTACGCAGAAGATTGGCGATATCAAAGTCACCATGGTGCATGCGGATCACTCCTGTGGCATCCAGGATGGCGACCAGCTTATTTATGGCGGGGAAGCATGTGGTTACGTGATTGAGTTCGATAACGGCGTTAAGATGTATCACGCCGGTGACACGAACGTATTCGGAGATATGGCGATCATTCGCGAGCTTTACGCGCCTGAGATCGTCATGCTGCCCATTGGCGATCACTTCACCATGGGGCCGCGCGAGGCCGCTTACGCTTGCAACCTGCTCAAACCGAAAACGGTGATCCCCATGCACTTCGGCACATTTCCGGTGCTGACGGGAAGCCCCGGGGAATTGAAGAAGCTGGTGACGGGTGTGGAAATCCTCACGATGACGCCGGGCACCGCTCTGCGCGATTGAGAACTGCTAACGAATCACCGAACCACGAATCCCGAGGTCATAAATTGCCGGCAAACAAAACTAGCACGCAAAAAGGAAATAAACCCAACTGGCGGCACTACAGCTTTACCACCACCGGTCCGGTCGACGATTATCTCTACTCGATGCTCCCCCAGCGCGACCCATTGCTGGAGGAGATGGAAGACTACGCGGGCCAGCATAATATACCCATCGTTGGGCCGGCGGTGGCGCGCGTGCTCGAGCAGTTTGCCTTGACGATCAATGCCAAAACGGTTTTCGAGCTGGGATCTGCCATTGGATACTCGACCATTTGGTGGGCGCAGGCGGTGGGGCAAAAGGGCCGCGTCATCTATACCGACGGGGACGCCAAGAATGCTGAGCGGGCGCGCGGTTACTTCGACCGGGCCGGCGTATCCGACCGCATTACGCTGCACACCGGAGATGCGCTCGAAGTGCTCTCCGAGCAGAAGCAGCAGTTCGACATTATCTTCAACGATGTGGATAAAGAGGATTATCCGCGCGTGCTGAAAATGGTATCCCCGCGGCTGCGTAAGGGAGGATTGTTTATCACCGACAACGTTCTGTGGAGCGGCCGGGTGGCAGAGAAAAATCCCAAGGAAGCTCGAACTAAGGCCATCCTTGAGTTCAACCGAGCGCTATACGGCTCGGCCGATTTCTTTACGACAATTTTGCCGATTCGCGATGGCTTGGCGGTCGCCCTGAAGAAGTGATTTTGGCGCAGTTAGATCGACTTCACGGGAAGCGCCAGCAAATCGTCAACCAGCCCGACCTCCTTTTGCAGGAATGGCTCGGCGTAGGTGACGCCACCGAGGGCCCCGGAGTTGCGTGCCATCGACTCTACGCGGGCATGAATTTCGTCGTGCGCGGGGAAAAGATCTTTGCCGGTCTCCTGATCGCTGAACTGCGACGTATACGCCAGAATGGAAGCGAACTTCTGCTCGAACTGCTGGCTGATGTCGACCACGAAGGTGGGGCGTACGTCATAATAGAGCGTGGCATAGATTATTTTGAAGGGGCGATGAGGTGCGAGCGGCTGAGAGCCGAGAGCTAACTTTCCGAGTCCCGCAAGAAAACACGCTTCATACCCAAGCACGGAACACGTGTAGTGATCGGGATGTCGTCCCTTCCAGTACGGCAGAATTACCACATGGGGGCGGGTCTCGCGGATCACGCTCGCCACCTTCAGGCGGTTCTCCCAGGTGTTTTCAACCCGGCCGTCCGGGATATCGAGGGCGCGGCGCCAACCTACGCCCAGAATCCTCGCCGCATCCTCAGCTTCGCGCGCCCGATCTTCGGCTGTGCCGCGGGTGCCCATTTCGCCTTGCGTCAGATCGAGAATTCCGGTGCGCTGGCCACGTTGAGCGGCTTTCAGCAGGGTGCCACCGCAGGTCTGCTCTACGTCGTCACGGTGCGCGGCGATAGCCAGAATGTCGAGCGGAGTGGCGGACATGTCAATCGAGAATGCCTTGTTCGAGCACCACGTTTTCGCGCACGATCAGCCGGTGCGAAGCCATTTCTTTCAGCGTGGGCAGGACGCGGTTCACATGCTCATCGGTGTCGACGAAAATGATGATCACGGGCAGCTTCCCGCCGGCCTCGATCAGATGAGATGTTTCCACGCGATGCCGGCCGAGGAATCCCGCGACCGCATGGATCGTAGTTGCGGCATAGACATTTTCCCTGCGCAGGTAATGGAGAATCTCCAGGTGCAGCGGATGATGGTGCCATTGGTCGGCTTCGTTCAAGTAGATCGTGACTTGCACTGCCATTGCATTGGGCATTGTATTGGAAAGTCAGGCGCCGTGAGTAAAAAAGTGTGGTCGCGGAGCGGGCTGACTTTCCCACTCCGTCCGCAGAATCCCGTACACTTCTACATCGATAAACTCACCCCACTTGCGCAGGTGTTCGCGCATACATCCCTCGCGTTTCATGCCAAGGCTCAGCAGAATTTTCTCAGAGGCAGTGTTTCCTTTGAAATAAGTGGCCATCACGCGGTGCAGGCTGAGATTTTCAAAAGCGTACCAAAGGGCGGCCTGCGCTGCTTCGCGGGCGTAACCCTTGCCCCAATACGGCAGACCAATCCAATATCCCAGCTCAGCGTGAAAGTGCTCGGGCTCGATTCTCAGGCCCACGCCTCCGCACAATTGTCCCGTACTTCTGAGTGCGACGGCGAACCATGCCTTGCTCTCCTCTTGCGCCATGGCCAGGAAATCTCTGGCATGCTGCTCCGTGTAGGGATGCGCAATGCGCAAGGTAGTGGCGGCAACTTCGCGCGCTCCCGCCAGGCGCACCAAGTCCGGGATGTCGGTTTCCGAGTACGATCGCAGGAGCAAGCGTGGGGTTTCAAGGTGAGGAAGAATCATTCGTTAGCCGCCAAACTGCCGCTCACCGCACCCTCGCCAGTGCCATACCCGCCAAAGCTCCGCCCAGGCACAGAACGTTATTGCTGAGAATGTTGCCGAGCATCAGGGCCCACTGTCCCTGCTCGAAGTAAGACATGGTTTCGAACGCGTAGCTGGAGAAAGTGGTGAACGAACCGCAGAAGCCAATTACTATCAGCAGACGCCAGCGTGGGTCGACCAGCACGCGTTCGGTGGTCCAGATGACGAAGAAGCCCACGATAAAACTACCCACCACGTTGATGAAGAGCGTGCCGTAAGGGAAGACAGGACCGAGTTCGCGGGCGGCGAGGCGACTCAAGAGGTGACGGAGGTTGGCGCCGACGATGGCGGCGACAGAGATAGCGAGGAAATCTTTCACGACGGAGTTCTCTCCCTACAAATCAATTTGGATTTTGTAGGAGTTATCAGCCGCACGCCAAACCGGCGCCGCAGGCGGTTATGGCGAACTCCATCGCCGTCGTCACTTTTTTAACACAGAGGACACCGGAAAACACAGCGTTTATTGATCACCTGAAGACCGAGGGCTGAGATCTCAGGATCGGGCTACTTCTTGCGCTCCACCAAATACCGTGCCAGTTGCTTCAGCGTGTCGGCTCGTTCTCCGAAGGTGTCCAACTCTGCCAACGCTGCGCCCACCAGCGCGTCGGCCCGGCGCAAAGATTCTTCAACCCCGAATAGCGCCGGGTAGGTTACTTTCTGAGCGGCTGTATCTTTGCCGGCCGTCTTGCCGAGTTGCTCGGAGCTTTGAGTAACGTCGAGCACATCATCCACGATCTGAAACGCGAGGCCAATCGACTGACCAAATGCGCGCAGCTTCTCGACTTCGTTGCCCTTGGCTCCGGCATAAAGACTCCCACTCACCAGGCTCGCCGTTATCAGTGCCGCGGTCTTGGCGCGGTGGATACGCTCCAGCATCTCCGCGGTGGGCCGAGTATGCTCGGCCTCCAAATCCACGACCTGGCCCCCAATCATGCCGTTCAGCGTGCCGGTGGCGCGTGCGATTTCTTCGATAATCCGCACTCTTGCCTCGGCCGGACATTGCAACCGCGCCAGAACTTCATAGGCCTGGGTCTGCAGGGCGTCGCCGGCGAGGATGGCGATGGCATCGCCGAACACTTTGTGGCAAGTGGGACGTCCGCGGCGGAGATCGTCGTTGTCGAGCGCAGGAAGATCGTCGTGGATGAGCGAATAGGTGTGCAGCATTTCGAGCGCCGCACCCAGCTCTTCGATTTTCAGAGGCAGTGATCCTGCGATCATGCGGCCGGCCTCTATGCACAACACCGGTCGCAACCGCTTGCCGCCCGCAAAAACACTGTGGCGCATGGCCTTGTGAATGGAAACGGGGAGCTGGGTTTCCAGCGGAATGAGTCGATCCAGCGCGGCGTCGGTGCGCGCCTGTCCTTGCTCGAGAGTTTCTTGCAGCATTGAGCAGTGAGTATAGCAAGGCGCAGGTGCGGGAAGCATCCTTCCGGGAAGCGAGGAGAGACGCAACCATCGCCTCTAAAGATTCCGATGAATCTCGCCGATAACCTCATCACCACGATCGCATGATTGGGCGAATGGACTTCCGCGAGCTGGCTTTCAGTAGAGGACAAGGAGAGAAGAAATGAAACTTATACTCGGAAAGAAGCCGGAGCTGGGCTGTGGAGTGATGCTCAGCCTGATGGGGTTTAGCGCCACGGTGTCCTAGCTATCGCTAAGCGCGGGCAAGGTCAAGCGCAGCCGGGACGCGACTTTCCAGGTGCGAGTGCCGGCATGGCGGGGACGGACCCGTTGGCTCCGAAGTGGGAGCAGCAGGATCGAGACCGGCTAAACGACAAGAAGCAGCTTCGCGCGCTTCAGCATGCTGCAATCAGGCGTGCTCGAGGGCGCCGAGCACCCTGCGGTGGTTAAGGGCGGGTAGCGACCTGCGCCGAGGGAGCAACGCCGATCGATATCGGACTAAAGAAATCGCTTGGGACCGTGGCCGAATCGTTTGACAGGTTAGTGGGCCAGAGCCGGGACCGAGCAATCCAGCACCACCGAACCGATCAAGGCCACCGTAGCACAGATCTCGCGCGCCAGTCAGGAATCTTCGGTTGCGGCCGGGGAAACGGCGAAGGCTTGTAGCGATCTTTCCGGGATGGCTCTCGATCTGCAGAATATCGGGAGCCTGTTCGAATTGGATTCCCGCGGCGGCCGGAAAGCGGTTGCGCCGAGGGCGAGTTAAGCAGCAGTTTTCATTCCAAACGAAAGGAGGACGCCCTCAGGCGCCCTCCTCTCGATTCATTCGGTTTTACGCTGCCGCAGTCCGAGCGATCGCCACGCTCCGCAATACGGAGGTGAGAACATTTTGTACGTCGTCGGAACGACACACGTCGCTCGCCCCAGCATCCAGCGCCTCAATCCACAGCTGCTCGTCCGGTATGCGATGAGTGCACACAATGGGAAGCAGCGGAAAGTCATGGTGCAGGCGGCGCACGTCGGTGAGACGCGAGTATTCCATATCGAGAACGACGACCTCGGGACGGCTCTTGGCGACGCGTTCGCGGAGTTCGTCGCCGGAGTGGGTTACGTGGACCGCGTGGAAATGGGCCGAGAGCTTGCCCGTCAGACGCTGCGCCACCCTGGGATTACTTTCCAGAACTACCACACTAAAGCCCATAGATCCTCCTGACTCTACACCGTCAGTAACGGCGGACTAGGGCTGCGGGGAAGGGTTCGAAACCACTACTCCACAGACATTTACAAATAAGCTCCAACTGCGGATCAGCCACCTATCTGCGGGGGGACGCTTTTTCCGCCAAGGGCTCAAACGGCTCAGCTTGGAGCTTTCCATTCTTCTTCAGCAATATCTCTACCTTGCCTTCCGCCTGTTCCAATTCCTGGCGGCAGGCGGAGGAGAGATTCATACCCTCTTCGAACAGGGTGAGAGACGTCTCCAGAGGCACATCTCCCTTTTCCAGTTCCTGGACGATTTTTTCCAGTCGCTGGAGACATTCTTCAAACTTGGCCAACGGGGTTTCGCTCCACCTATATTGTAATGCTACGAATCGGTAAGGATGTCCAGTTTATTATTGTAAATCGTCAGTAAAATTAAAACATAGACGTGCGTGCGGGCATAAAAGAAAACCTACGCCGTTCCCAGAGCTTCCAGAACATCCACGGCCGAGCTGTAGCGTCCCTGGGGTGCACTGACTTGTGCCCCTTGCACCGTATGACGCACCGCCAGCAACATCTCGCGGGCGATAGCCACGCCCTCGGCCCGGGCGGCCTCCGGGTTGGGAGCCTTTGTCATGCGTTCCAGGATCGCATCCGGCACCGACACGCGAAGCTCGTTTTTCATAAACTCGGCGTTGCGCACGCTGACCAACGGCCAGATCCCGGCGATGACCGGAATTCGACAGTGCTCGATGCGGCGCAGAAAGCTTTCGAGCAGACGGATGTCGAATACCGGCTGGGTGACCGCGAACTCCGCCCCGGCCGCCACCTTGTATTCGAAGCGGCGGATTTCTTCGTCCAGGTCCGTGAGTCCAGGATTCGCGCCCACGCCGATGACAAATCCAGTACCTGTGCCGATTGGGTTTCCGCCCAGGTCCAGGCCCCGGTTCAAGTTGTGGACGATGTTCACTAAGCCGATGGCATCGACATCAAACACCGCCGTCGCATCAGGGTAATTGCCCATCTTTGGAGGATCGCCCGTGATGCAGATCAGGTTCTTGATTCCCACGGCCGCGGCTCCCAGAAGATCACTCTGGATGCACAGCACATTGCGGTCGCGGCAGGTGTAATGCAGAATGGCGTCGATTCCCGTTTCCCGCTGCACCAGCAACGAGAGCGCCTGATTGCTCATGCGCGCCGAAGCCCGCGGGCTATCGGGAATGTTCACCGCGTCGACTCCCACGGACTTCAAAAAGCGCGAGCCCTCCATCTCCTTGCTAATATCCGTTCCTTTGGGAGGAACCACCTCGACCATGGTTACGAACTCGCCCCGCGCCAGCTTCGCTCCTATCAGAGATCGCTCCTCCAAAGATTGTGCCGGAGTGGCTACAGGCGAGCTTACGCCTCCCGCGGCGTGAGCCGGATTTGCCCGTCCTCGCGCCTCGCCGACACGAAGCGCAGACTTCATCACCCGGATATGGTCGGGAGTGGTTCCGCAACATCCTCCGACAATGCGGACACCGGCTGCGACGAACTTGCGCGCATAGCTTGCCATGTACTCCGGCGAGCACAAGTAGATGTTTCTCCCTTCCACGGAGCGCGGAATACCAGCGTTCGGTTGCGCGGCCAGCGGAAGGGAAGTGGCGGCGCGCACGCGCTCGATGGCGTCGAGCATAGCCACCGGACCCACGCTGCAGTTGCAACCGATCACGTCCGCGCCCCATTCTTCGAGGCGAGGAGTGAATGTCTCCGGATCCGAGCCATCCAGGCAATTGCCGTCTTCATCGATCGTAACCTGCACCACCAAAGGCAATTTTGCTCCGACGTCTTTCGCGGCCAGCATGACCTGATGAAGTTCTTCGAGATATCCGAAAGTTTCCAGTATCAGCAGGTCAACTCCGCTCTCGGCCAGTGCCTCGATCTGCTCCCGGAATGCCTGCCGGGCTTCGGCAAACGAAGTTTTTCCTAAAGGCTCAATTCTTGTCCCTAACGGGCCAACTGATCCTGCCACCCACACATCGAAGCTCTTGGCGGCTTCCCGCGCCAGCTTCGCACCCATCCGGTTCATGTCTCGTACTTTGTCGGCTAAGCTATGCCGGGCGAGCCGGAAGGAGTTCGCACCAAACGTATTCGTTTCAATAATTTCAGCCCCGGCTTGCAGATATTCGTGGTGAATGGCACGAATCAAATCGGGTTGCGACAGATTCAATTCGTCATAGCAGCGGTTGATGAATACGCCTTTGGAATAGAGTAGCGTGCCCATCGCGCCATCGCAGAGAACGGGGGATTGCTTGATGCGTCGAAGAATGTCTTCCGCCATATTAAAAGCATACAAGATGAACACAAAATCTTGCATCTGAAGGGTAGAGTGGGAGCAGAGCCGGGGACGGAATGAGGGGTGGTGCACCGAGGCTCTGCTATAATCCGCTATTTCGCACTTAAATCTCTGGTTTTCCTGTAGTTAGGAGCCCGACGTTTGAAGAAATCCGCTCTTTTGCTTGCCCTCGTTGCGGTTGCCAGTTTTGGCCTTGTCTGCTGCGGCGGTTACGGAGCGCACACAACCGCAGGTCCCAGTGGATTGACCGAACGCGTTTTCGCTTCGCAGAGCGTCAGCAGCGCCACGCAATCGGGAGGGTTGGTAATCATCAACGGGCAATACGATACGATCGCAAGAGGCGAAGTTAGCGCCGGTAACTCGCCTGGCCTGATGGCCATTTCTGCCGACCGGGCGACCTTATTGGCCTTTGATTCTTCGACCAACAAGGTCGAGGTCGTCGACACCACCAAGGAAACGCTGACCGGCAGCATCCAGTTGCCGGGTGCGACGATAAGCATGGTCGTACCGCAGCCCGGCGCGGCTTACGCAGCTGTGCCGTCAGCTCCGCTGACCGGCACATCGCCCGGTGCCGTAGTGGCGATGAACCTTTCGTCCGGGAGCATCACGGCAACCATCGGTGTGCCGAATGCGCAGACCGTGGTGTCAAATCCCGCCGGAACCGAGCTTCTGGTTTTCAGCAACGACTCGGATTCGGTTACGGTTGTTTCGCCGGCGCTGTTGAACAGCGCCAGTCCGGTCACGCTCACGGTGCCGCTGTGCACGGGGTGCCGTCCGGTAAATGCAGTGTTCAGCAGCGATGGCAACACCGCCTACGTGTTGAATTGTGGCGCCGAGTGTGGAGGCACGCAAGCCAGCGTTCAGATTCTGAACATGGCCGCCACTCCCCCGACAGCCGGCGCGTCGGTTCCGGTAAACGGAGCAACCATCGCGTTTCTGAACGGGTCAACCCTTTATGTGGCCGGCAATTCCCCGACCAATTCTCTGTGCACAGGCGAAACCACGGCGGCCACCACTTGCGGACGCCTCGATCTCGTGAACCTCAATTCGATGACCGTGACTAGCAGTGCAGTGATCACCGACGGCTACCACGACCGCATTGACATGGGCAACGGCGGGCGGCTTTTCATCGGCTCGATGAATTGCACCAACATTGGAAATGTCAACAATGTCGCCGGCGAGGTGCGTGGTTGCCTCTCGATTTACAACACGCCGAACGCGAGCGTGGTGATTCCTCCCGACAACGGCGATGTTACCGGGCTGCAAAGCTTTAATAACCGCTACGTGGAGTATGTCGCCGAAGGCGGCAACCTGCGCGTCTATGATCTATTCACTGACGCTTTGCTCCCCCCCAATATATATATTGAAACCGGGACGATCATCATCCCCGGCTACATCACCGACGTGAAGGCAGTCGACTTTTTCTGACGGGCGCCGCCGGGTTTATTTGGTAGGTTCGAGAGTCAGGCGATAAGCGCCGGAGCTCTCTACTGCTTGCGGCGTGAAAGGCAAGGGGAACGTCGAGCCTTCATACCAGGCATTCCATTGGTCCATGTAGAAAGGGCTCAGGAAATTTCCGCCCTGGCCGGTTACCGTGTTCAAGGTGGCTTGATCGAGGTCTGCCAGGTTCGCGGTGAACCGTTCGGAGGGGCCGTGATGGCCAGTCACAGCCTTGACCGTGTAGCTGCTGCCAGACTGCTCGTTGATACCGGGTGCTGCCCAACGCCGCAGTAGAGGGATTTTGCTGAGAATCGGGTGCTCAATCTCAACCGCGTTGACGCTGCCCCAATGCCACGATGACAAGTCCTTTGGGGAGTCCGGGGTGTTCACTGCCGCGTCCACCGCGGCCGTCAGCATTTCTTCATAGTTCGGATATTTTTCCGGTAACCAACGTTTGGGCTGGTGCAGCATGACATTCTGCAACCATACGGTCCGCATCTCCCAGGCGTAGCTTTTCCAGCTCAAGGTTTCCTTTTGTTGCTTTGGATCTTCAGGCGCGGTCCCAAGACGGGGCTCGAGCAGCAAGCGCGTCAGCTCCTGGGCAGAGCGCACGGCGATGGTCGGAGCGGCGGCGGAGGCGAGCATGCGGCCGTCCCAGTTGCGCATCAGGTCGGCAGCTTGCCTGGCCCGCGCCGAAGGCTTGGCGGCGTGGTCGACGGCGTACACAAAACGTTCGGCTGCGAACAGATCATTTTCCGACTGAACATCGTTCTCCAGCGCGAGCATATCGGAGGGACCGAACTTTCTGCCCGACTCCAGCACGTGATAAATGCGGGCGGTGCGCCACGGCGCCTCCCACTCCACACTGACGGAATACGGAAATCCATCCGGCGTGATGCGGCCGTTTGCGGTTGCGATGATGCCCGAGGGAGGATTGTAGATATTCGGCAGTTTGTCAAAGGGGATGTAACTGGTCCACTCGTGGGCGCTGTCCGCGCCGCTGACTGGGAGGCTGCCGTCGCCGGAGGCACGGATGGGAATGCGCCCCGTGGCCTGGTAGCCAATGTTCCCGTCGACATCGGCATAGACTACGTTCTGTCCCGGCGCGTCGAGTTGCGAAAAAGCCTTGCGAAATTCCTCCCAGTTCTGAGCCGTATCAACATCGAAAAATGGCATGTGCAGCCCATCGTAAAGCGTCCACCGCAGTGCCACCTGCCGGGTCTCGCCTGGAATCAGTTCGCTGATGATTGGCCCGTGCCGCGTGGTCTTCACGTCCACTCTGACATCCGATTTTCCTTTGACGTGAATCACCTCTTCGCGCTGCTCCGGCTGCTGCCAGCCTTGCGGCGTCTGGTCTGCACCCTGCGCGTTGAAGGTCTCGATGAAGGCGTCGGTTACGGTGGGGCCGAGGTTGGTGAATCCCCAGGCAATTCGCTGGTTGTGGCCAACGATCACATAAGGCATGCCTGGCAGCGTGACGCCGGCAACATCCAGCTGGCCGGATTTCAGATGCGCCTCATACCACAGGTTTGGCATCTGATGGCCAAGATGCATGTCGTTTGCCAGCAGCGGCCTGCCGGTGACGGTATGCGCTCCTGAAACTACCCAGTCGTTTGATCCGTTCACTGCTTCGGGAGCGGGCTGCGCCCAAACTTCAAGGGCAGGGCTACGCTGGGTCACGGCGTTGTCCGGGCCGGAATCGTCATCCTGGTCGTCATCGTCCTGTTCCGAATCGCCCTGGTTCTGCTGCTCGTTGTTGTTAATGTCCTCGCGCATGACAGTGGGCGGACGATCATGCCAGGAGTGGTTTACATATAGATCGGCAGTCAACTCGGGCCCCAGCTTGGCTAATATCTTTTCACGCGTGAGCGAGTCCCGGAAGGTGTAGAAGTTGAGGTCCTTCACCATCTGGTTCGCAATGACAATGGAGTCCTCCGCCTGCCACGGCTTCGGCCGGTAGTGCAGAATGCGGAATTCGATAGGAAGGGATTTTTCGTGGGCCTCGATGAATGCGTTCACGCCGCGCGCGTAAGCGTCAAAGTAAGAACGGTCGCGCGGGGCAGCCAGGGTGAGAGACTTCTTCGCCGCTGCCCGCAGTCCAAGAATACGCTGCTCGCGGTCGATGTTGAGCGTGTCCTCACCCAGAATCTCGGATAGTTCTCCCGCGGCGAAGCGGCGCATCACGTCCATCTGCCAAAGCCGGTCCTGCGCCGTGACGTAGCCTTGCGCGAAAAACAAATCCTCCAAGCCTGCCGCTTCGATGGCCGGAACGCCGTGCGCGTCGCGCGTGACTTTCACCGGCGCGGATAAGCCTTTCGCCGGTAGATTCCCGTCGAGCTGGGGTAAGGCAGAGCGACCCACGAAATAGGCGTAGGCGATCGTGCCCCCGAGCAACAGGACCGGGATCGCTAGCAGCCAGAGGAAAATGCGTAGTCCGGTCGAACGCCGGGATCGAGGGACGGCGGTTGCGGTGAAGGTACTCATGAGCAACTTGATTCTAGGGGGAGAGGGGCATACGGCACAAATGAAGCTGGGTCGTGCTGCACAACCGATCCTGCAAAAATGAATTCATTTGCCAGATGTGCGAATGCTATCCTGACCTTTCATGCTGCAGAAGCGCATTGATGACCAGCCTTCGATCTCGCGCGAGATGGTGCGCGAGGCGCAGGACATTCTCCATCAGCATCTCAAGCGGGTGGGCCTGAAGCAGACCGCCCAGCGCGATACGATTTTGCGCACATTTCTCGAGACCCACGACCATCTCTCCACCGATGAACTGCACCGCCTGGTGCAAACAAAAGACGCCGGCATTGGCTACACCACGGTTTATCGCACGCTCAAGTTGTTGGCCGAGTGTGGACTGGCCAGCGAAGTCGCCTTCCACGACGGGATCGCCCGCTATGAACACCAGTACAACCGGCGCAGCCATCACCACATGGTCTGCACCGAGTGCGGCAGTTCAGTAGAATTCTTTTCCCGCGAGGTGGATCTGCTGGAACAGGAGATCGGACGCCGCCACAATTACGCCACAACCCGCCACACTTTTCAGATCTACGGGGTTTGTGAAGACTGCCGGAAGAAACCACAACGAGCCTGAGGCCCTCCTGATCACCGCGAGGCTGAGCCGTTGCTCATCGAATGCCGGCGAGAGCCCCTCACGTCAGTCTTGACCAGACCGGTTTCGTGTCGGAGCAGAACGATTTGCTGCCAGTGCGGTCGCGAACCACAGGGTAGGCCACCCCCAATAGTGCAGGTTAGTTAGCGCCGACAATCGTCCGTATCTATTGATTGGAGTGGGCCGCTGGGGATCGAATGACCCTTGGCTGGGAATTCCTGTGGAGTGGGACGAAATCTCCGGCGCGCGCGTGATTGTAGAAGCTGGATTCCGGGATTTTCGCGTGACGCCTTCGCAAGGCAGTCATTTCTTTCAGAATCTGACCGCATTCCAGATCGGCTACTTCACCGTGAATCCGGATGCCGGAGAGGGATCGGTCGATTGGGACTGGCTGACCGAGCAACCATCCGTGGCTGAAGACGGATGTGTCCGCCACTTGCGTTTCGATAAGCCCATGCGAGTGATCATGAACAGTCGCACCAGCCAGGGCGTTATCTTCAAGCCCGAGTGGAGAGACCCGCGGTACTGACTCCTCAGCCGTAGTTGCGGCCGACCTCGACAATTACCCGAAACTAGTTGTCGGAACACAGGCCAAACAACCTTTACCGCATCGCTACCCTCTCGACGTGGAAAATGCTCGGCCTGGACGGCCTGCTCGCCCCGAACTGCATCCTACTGGTAAAGTGGGAAC
>Ga0210398_10001434_pt1 | contig 24685 bp, 20 predicted proteins | sample IncBWC4OmetaG_FD_161047 | JGI IMG/M metagenome (GOLD analysis project Ga0210398, IMG submission 161047) | Forest soil microbial communities from Barre Woods Harvard Forest LTER site, Petersham, Massachusetts, United States - Inc-BW-C-4-O | ecosystem: Environmental > Terrestrial > Soil >...
GACTACCCGACGGCACCATGACCCACACCGCGCGCGGCGCCTTTAGTTTGCCCAGCAAGTCTTCGAGCGACGATGCGCCCCCCGCGCCGTCTCCCACCAGTTGCTTGACCGCGTCCGAACTCAAGTCCGAGACCACAAGCTGATGTCCGCCGCGCATCAAGCGCCGCGTCATGTTCGAGCCCATGCGGCCCAGACCTACCATTCCCAACTGCATATCGCGTTGCTCCTTACGATGGGTGGCTCGCGGCGGCCCGCCCTTCAAAGATATAACCAAAGCGACCGCAAGTGTCTCCTAAGCCGCGGCTCTGCCAGGGTGGCAAGAGCCGCATCAACGGCACTTCCCGAGGTCTACGAGAAGTGCCCGTCGGGGTTCAGCGAACACTCGGAAATCCCCAGCTTTAGGCTTTCACCACACCCAGTCCCGATCGCTGTCTTTCCCGGTCGGCAAGAGTCGCCGGCCAGGCCGATTTTCAAACGGCTCAAGCGGTTTTCCCTTTTTGTGCAATGCTTTTTTCCACTGCGGCCAGCAGGGTGTGGAACGCATCCGCAAACAGCTTCACCCCATCGGCCGTCAGCTTGGTGGTCACTTCCTTGATCGAGATGCCAGCCTTTGCCAGATCGTCCATCACCCTCTGCGCGCCTGCTACGTCCTCGGTGAGGCTCTTGCGAAGCCGCCCATGATCGCGAAACGCGTCTATCGTGGCCGGAGGCATCGTGTTCACCGTATCAGCCCCGATCAGTTCCTCTACGTACATGACGTCTCGATAAGCCGGATTCTTCGTGCTCGTGCTCGCCCACAGTACGCGCTGAGTCTGCGCACCTTTGGAGGCCAGAGCCTCCCATCGCGCTCCGCCGAAGATCCGCTCGTAGCTTTGGTAGGCGAGCTTTCCGTTGGCAATCGCCACCTTGCCCTTCAAGCTTTTCAGCAGAGTCTGTTGTTGCGGATCGTTGGTTGCCTTCAATTTGTCGTCGATCATCGAATCCACCAGGGTGTCGATTCGACTGATGAAGAAACTGGCAACCCCCGCCGTTTTCTTCAGATCCCCACCGCGCTTTGCCAGCTCTTCGAGTCCGGCAATATAAGCCTCTGCTACCTGTTCGTATACTTCCTGAGCGAACAGCAGGGTCACGTTGATGTTGATGCCTTCGCTAAGCGCTTGGCGAATGGCGGGAAGTCCTTCGGGCGTTCCCGGAATCTTGATCATTACGTTCGGCCGATTCACGGCCTTCCACAGGCGGCGGGCCTCCTCGATCGTCTCCTCGGTCTTCAGCGCGAGCAACGGAGAAACTTCCAGACTGACATAGCCGTCCCGAAAATTCGAACTCTGATACACCGGGCGCAAAGTATCGGCGGCGTCCTGAATGTCGCGGATCGCGATCTGCTCATAACGGGCAGTCACGGTAAGATCCCGCCGCGAAGCCAGCGATTGCAACATGTCGTCGTACAGGTGACTGTCGGCGATTGCCTTCTCGAAGATGGACGGATTCGAAGTCATCCCCCGCAGGCCGTCTTCCTCAATCATGGACTTAAGTTTGCCGCCCGTGAGCAGGTCCCGCCGGATGTAGTCGAGCCACATGGATTGTCCGTAGCCCAGTAAGGCCTTCAGAGGGTTCGCAGCTTTTGCCGTTTCCAAAATCCCAGTAGGTTGCATAGTGATTTCTCCTGATGAACTGACGGCGGACGTCGTTGCTTACAATTCTAGGTTGAGCGACGCGATGAAGCGTTGATAATCGCCGCTTATTTCTGTGCGATTGCTTTGCGGGCTTCTTCTACTACTGCATCCGCAGTGAAGCCAAAAAACTTCAGCAAGTCTTTCAACGGCGCCGATGCGCCGAAGCGGTGCATCCCCACTTTTCGTCCTTTCAATCCCACATACCGCTCCCAGCCAAAGGTCGCGGCCATTTCGACGGAAACCCGCGCCGTGACCGAAGCGGGAAGAACGCTCTCTTTGTACGCAGCGTCCTGCTGCTCAAAGATTTCCCACGAGGGCATACTCACCACGCGTGCAGGAATGCCTTCTGTCTTGAGCTTCTCGTAAGCCTCGATGCACAGCGAAACCTCGCTGCCGGTACCCATGAGAATTACCTCCGGCTTGCCGCCCGGCGCGTCGGCCAGAACGTAGGCGCCTCTGGTTGTACCCGAAGCCGAGGCAAACTTCGAGCGGTCAAAGGTTGGAAGGCTTTGCCGGGTCAATACCAGCGCAACGGGTTGGTGCTGCAGTTGCGCAACGATCCTCCAGGCTTCCACGACTTCGTTGGCATCGCCCGGACGAAGCACAATCAGGTTCGGCATGGCTCGCAGGGATGCCAGCTGCTCGATCGGTTGGTGGGTAGGTCCATCTTCGCCGAGTCCGATCGAATCGTGAGTGAAGATGAAGATCGAGGGAATTTCCATCAGCGCCGAGAGTCGTATGCTGGCTCGCATGTAGTCGCTGAAGTTAAAGAAAGTTGCCCCGAAGGCGCGAATTCCCGAAACCGTCAGTCCGTTCACGCTGGCGGCCATCCCATGTTCACGAACGCCAAAATGTAAATTGCGTCCATGGTAGTCGGTCGCGCTAAAGTCTCCAGCGCCTTTAAAGGTCAACGCGGTCTTGTTCGAGGTAGCCAAGTCGGCCGAGCCCCCAATCAGCCACGGAATATTCTGTGCCAGCACGTTCAGAACCTTGCCCGAACTCTCGCGCGTTGCCATGCCTTTTGCATCTGCGGGAAATGTGGGCAGATTTTTGTCCCACTCGTCGGGTAATTCGCGCCTTTGCATGCGATGCAAACGGTCGGCAAGTTCCGGATATTTCTCGGAGTACGCGGCAAACAGCTTCGACCACTCGGCGCGGGCTTCGTGTCCGCGCTTTCCGACTCCCTCCTTGAAATGCTCACGAACGCCTTCCGGCACCAGGAACTTGGCGTCTTCCGGCCAGCCGTAAAACTTCTTCACCAGCCGCACTTCTTCCTCGCCCAGGGGCTCCCCGTGAGCGGCATTGGTATCCTGTTTGTGCGGCGATCCATAGCCGATGTGGGTGTCGACAATAATCAGGGTTGGGCGATCGGTGGTTTTCTTAAAAGTTTCAAACGCCCGGGCCAGCATTTCCAGATCGTTGGCGTCGGTAACCCGCGTTACATTCCATTCGTAGCCGATAAATCGGGTAGCCACGTCTTCACTGAATGACCAACTCGCCGGTCCATCCAGCGTCACGTTGTTGTGGTCATAGATCCAGCACAGATTGGAAAGTTTCAAATGGCCGGCCAGCGACGCAGCTTCGCCGCCGATCCCTTCCATCAAGTCGCCATCGGAACAGATGGCGTACACGTTGTAATCGAAGATTTCGTAATCCGGCTGGTTGAAGTTCGCCGCCAGCCAACGACTCGCGATCGCGATTCCCAGGCTGTTTCCAACGCCCTGTCCGAGCGGTCCCGTCGTGGTCTCGACGCCGGAAGTGATGTGCGATTCAGGGTGCCCCGGCGTCCGGCTCCCCAGCTGGCGGAAGCGCTTGATCTCCTCCATGGGTACAGCCAGCTCTTTCAGCACTTGATGGTTCTGGTCAACCTGGCGGACCCCCGCAAGATGAAGCATCGCGTAAAGCAGCATGGAAGCGTGGCCATTGGACAGAACGAAACGGTCCCGATTCAGCCACGTCGGGTCTTCCGGGTCGTAGCGCAGAAATTCCTGCCACAAACAATAAGCGACTGGCGCCAGACCCATGGGCGCGCCGGGATGCCCGCTGTTGGCTTGCTGTACGGCATCAATCGCCAAGGTGCGAATCGTGTTGATGCTGAGTGTGTCCAGTTGCTTGCCGGTTACCAACGCTTGTTCACTGACTACCATGGGACGGATACTCCTTTCCGGGGAAACTCTGTGCCTGGGTGCGTCGTTCTGCTGGCTCGCCGTATTAGAGTTCCGAGTACAGCAAAGGGTTACAGCCAAGCACGAGTGTACCAATTTCTTGCGGAATAATGTCGGATGAGCTGTGAAAATTGGAGAGGGTTTGGGAGCAGAGCGCGGGCTGAAGAGGAATTGAAACGCTACTTTAACAGTTGCAAGTAACTGCTCTCGCTGCTCGATTCGCGGGTAGTTTCCTGAACATATTTCAGAAACTGGCGGAGATTCTCTTTACCGGCTGGCTCCATTCCCGCGAAGCGGATGCGCACGCCACCGGCGGGAGCGCTGCGGATGACCACGCCGTTCAGGGCCAGACCTTTTACCCAAATTTTGCCGCTGGCGACCCATAGGCCGATTTCGACCTTGGCGCCGCCGCTGACTTGAGCGGCGGTTTCCACCTGGCATCCCCCCATGCTGGTGTTCGAAAGATTGCCCCAGATCGGAACGTCCCCATCATCGACCCGCAACTCGACCGCCACGAAGCACTTGATTCTGGGATGTCGCCGCCGATCTTGTGCCCAGTTGGCACTGAAAACATCAGGCTCAAATGGAGGCGTGGCGGAGGTTTTCGTGGGCAGGGGTTGGGGCGAGGGTGCGGCGGCTTTGGCTCCCGTTCGCTCGCCGCCGGCAGCTTGCTTGATCTCGCGCATGGCCGCCAGTAGAGCCTGTTCTCTGCGGTCGGGGGGGGCATCGCGATAGATCTGCAGCAGCTTTCCTAGGTTTCGTGCCAGGTCGGGATCGGCCAGCAATCCTGTCCAGTCCGTTCCGGCCGATGGGTTCGACTTTGAGTCCGTCATGAGGTGAGCGTTCTGATTGGGCTACTCGAAACCTGCGCGACTCAAGCTTGACCCAGCAGTCACCTATTCACAAGATGACCTAAGTCATCTGCCCGCCGGTCCCGACGATTTCGATCAGGGCTTGGAAATTTAGTCGGCGGGCTTCAGACTCTGCAGACAATTCTCGAGCGCTGCCCGCTGATCTTCGGTCAGGGAAAGAAATTCAAAGCCGTATTGATATCCTCGGCGATGCCGGACCACGGCCCTCACGTCCCACACCACGGCTGCTCCCGGAAGCAAGAAGCGCAAGCTCACTACTTCGCCGCCGTTCAGGTCTGCCGCCAGCAGTATGCCGATTCCGGCGGCCGATAGATCCCGGCAGTGCCCCTCCACCTTTTGATATTCGTCCCCCAAGTGGCTCACCGAGAGCCGAAAATCGCCACGATATCGAGCATACCGTCGGCGCCGGCGGTCTGACGGCTTCATCGCTTGCTTCGGATCCGAAGATGGCATTGTGTCCGGGTATTCTCTCTTGCGCCGACCGATGGTCAGAGCGGTTGAAAGGCAATGGGCAAATCCGCGGTGTCTTTTCCGGTTGGGGTTTCGAGCCTCCATGGGTGAATCGGCCAGCTAATCGAGCCGAGCCATACCGGGTCAATTCTGTGGTGAACGGGAGGTTGCCAGCGTGTGCAAAACATAACTTCCATAGTAGCCAGAGTGTCTGAGCAAGAAGGCGGACGGCTTTCTTCACTCTACCCGCATTAATACGCCGCGGAAAGTCTCGAAGGTAGGGGCTTTCATCGACCGAAAATGCCCTTTCGCGCCCAACCCGCCGCGCCTGGAGCCCGATCCGGCCCTTTTTTGCATCTCCAGGCGCGATAAGTGAATCAAAATCCACGCGTTATAGTTTCATTGCGATGAAAAAGATTATCCTGAACACTTATAATGGGATGCTGTCAGATCAGAATGCACTGCCTTCATGCCTTTCCAACCCGCCGAATTCTAGCCTGGACTCTGGTATCGTTCTTCGCCGTTACAGGCCTGCTGGCTCAAAACTCGACCCCTGCTCCGTCCATCACTCTGCCCGGATCGCAGAGTCCCTTCACCGGAAGCGAACCGGAAGGCAAGGCCAGCCCGGAACTGCTGCAGGTGAACTTCCAGGAAGCCATCGATCGTGGATTGCGCAATAATCTCGGTCTTCTGATTTCCGGCGACCAGGCGATTGCGGCGCGCGGCGAAAGATGGAAAGAGCTCAGCAATCTGCTGCCGAGCCTGCAAGCGCAGATACAGGAAGATGTCCAGACTCTGAGTCTTACCGCCTTAGGCCTGAAAAGCAATGTGTTTCCCTTTCCGGTTCCGGGCGTGATCGGTCCGTTTAATTACTTCGACGCGCGTGCCTCGGTGAGCCAGTCTGTGTTCAACTTCAAAAACCTGGAGCAGGAACGCGCCGCCACCGAGCGTCTAAAATCCGCCCAGTACAACTATAAAGATGCACGCGAACTGGTGGTGCTGGCGGTGGGAAACGCTTACCTGCTGGCCATCGCAGATGCCGCCCGGATCGAGACTGCGCTCGCCCAGGTGACCAATGCTCAGGCCCTGTATGACAAGGCCGTCGACCAGCAAAAGGCCGGGCTGAGTCCCGCCATCGATACCCTGCGCTCTCAAGTGGAGTTGCAAACTCGCCAACAACAACTAATTTCGGCTCGCAACGACTTCGCCAAGCAAAAACTAGCACTCGCTCGGATCATTGGCCTGCCGCCCGGTCAGGAATTTGTGTTGACCGAAAAAGCTCCCTATCAGGTGCTTGCGCCATTGCCCCTCGAAGTGTACTTGCAGCGCGCCTATACCTCCCGCTCTGACTACCAGGCCGCCGCAGCGCAAGTCCGGGCCGCGGAGCTTTCGCGCCGCGCCGCTACCGCCGGACACTATCCCTCACTGGACCTGAACGCGAACTACGGCGACATTGGCGTCAATCCGGCTTCGTCCAGCGGAACCTGGCAGGTCAACGGAGGCCTCAACATCCCGATCTTCGCGGGGGGAAAAATTCATAGTGACGTGCTCGAAGCCGAGGCCCAATTGAAGCAGGCGCGTTCTCAACTGGGCGACGTTCGCGGCCGTATTGACTATGAGGTCCGCGCCTCCTTGCTGGACTTGAACTCGGCTGCCGATCAGGTCGAGGTGGCCCGCAGTTCAGTGGACCTGGCAGAACAGGCGCTTACCCAATCGCGGGATCGCTTCACGGCCGGAGTAACCGACAATCTTGAGGTGGTCCAGGCGCAGGAGGCCGTTGCCAGTGCACATGAAAGTTACATCCAAAGCTTGTACGCGCACAATCTGGCAAAAGTGGAACTGGCCCGCGCCATCGGAGATGCTGAGCAGGGAGTGAAACGATATTTGAAAGGCGAACACTAAGCCAAAATTTATGGAACCGACGACGCAAAGCCCACCCGCCGCTCCGCCGGATCAAGCCGAGACTCGTAACAAGCCGTTGCCCGCGACGGAACGAGATTTCCGCACTCGCCCTTCGCGTACCGCGAGCCCCGGCTTCCGCATCGCTGTCATCATCGGGGTAGTTGTGCTCCTGGTTGTGGGATTTTTCGTCTACCGCTACGTTTCCAGCTACGAAGATACCGACGATGCCGAGATCGACGGCCACATCAATTCCATCAGCGCGCGGATTACGGGCCACGTTGCCAGGTTGGACATCGTCGACAACCAGTATGTGGAGGCGGGTACGGTCCTGGTGGAAATCGATCCCACCGACTATCAGGTAGCCTTCGACCGCGCCAGAGCTGACCACGAGGATGCCCGCGCGGCCGCTTCCGCCGCTGGTGTCAACGTTCCCATTACGGACGTGAATACCACCAGCCAGGTTTCCGCCACCGAGGCGGACGTGGCCAGTGCCCGTGCCGGAATTGCCGCGGCCCGGCAGCAGTTCGATGCCGCCCAAGCCCAGCGGGAAGAAGCCGAGGCGAACGATGTCAAAGTGCAGAACGATCTGGTTCGTTACAAGCAGCTGGTGGATAAGCAGGAGATTTCGCAGCAACAATACGATCAGGCGGTAGCCGCCGCTAAAGCCAGCGCCGCTTCCGTGGTGGCTGCGCATGCCATGGCCGATGCGGCGCAGTCGCAGGTCACGCAGGCCCAGGGAAAATTGGTGCAGGCCGAAGCTAACTTCCGCTACGCCCAGACGGCGCCCCGGCAAATGCAGATCAGCCGCTCGCGGGCCGAATCGGCAGAGGCCCAGGTACTGCAAAAGAAAGCCGCCCTCGATCAGGCGCAATTGAACCTCGAGTACACCAAGATCATCGCTCCGGTCGCAGGCGTGGTCAGCGATCGTACCGTCGAAGTTGGACAAAACGTAGCTCCGGGCCAGGAATTGATGAAGATAATTCCTCTCAAGGACATATGGATCACCGCCAACTTCAAGGAGACCCAGCTGCGCTACATGAAGGTGGGACAACCGGTCACCATTGAAGTTGACGCCAACGGAAGAAAATATAACGGCAAGGTGAATAGCATTGCTGGCGCCAGTGGCGCCCGTTTCAGCCTGCTTCCTCCGGAGAACGCCACGGGCAACTATGTGAAGGTCGTGCAGCGCATTCCGGTGAAGATAGTTCTTGATCCGGGCGAGAACAAGGATCAGTCGCTGCGTCCTGGCATGTCCGTCGAGCCCAAGGTTTGGATTCGACAATGAGTTCTGCTGCGCCGCCGCTGGAGAACGCTGAGGTTTGGCGTCCGGCGATCAATCCCTGGATCATCGCTGTAACCGTTACGCTGGCGACCTTCATGGAGGTGCTCGATACCTCCATCGCGAACGTGGCCCTGCCGCATATCGCGGGCAGCCTATCTGCCGGGCAGGACGAAAGCACATGGGTGCTTACCTCGTATCTCGTCTCTAACGCCATAGTTCTTCCCTTGAGCGGCTGGCTCTCCTCCATCATGGGCCGCAAAAACTTTTACATGAGCTGCGTGGCGCTGTTCACCATCAGCTCCTTCCTATGCGGACTGGCTCCGAACTTGGCGACGCTTATCATTTGTCGTGTGCTGCAAGGCGCTGGCGGAGGCGGCCTGCAGCCCAGCGAGCAAGCCATCCTCGCCGACACCTTTCCGCCGGCCAAGCGGGGCATGGCGTTTGCGGTGTACGGGGTTGCCGTGGTCACCGCCCCGGCTATCGGACCAACCCTCGGCGGCTGGATTACCGACAACTTTACCTGGCGCTGGATTTTCTTCATCAACATCCCGGTCGGGATCATTTCCCTCCTGCTTACCTCGCGGCTCATTCAGGATCCGCCCTATTTCCGGCGCCGCAAGCTCAGTGAAACCAAAATCGATTACATCGGCCTCGGCCTCGTGGCCCTTGGCCTGGGAACCTTGCAGGTTGTGCTCGACAAAGGGCAACGCGATGATTGGTTCGAGTCGCACTTCATTGTGATCCTCTCCCTCATTGCTGCCGTCTCCTTGATCTTCGTGATGTTCTGGGAGTGGAAGCACAAGGACCCGATCATCGATCTGCACCTGTTCCGAGACCGCACGTTTGGCATCTCCAACTTGCTGATGTTCATGTTGGGTTTTGCTTTGCTCGGCAGCACGCTGCTGCTGCCGCTATTCATGCAGACGCTGCTGGGCTACACCGCGGAGCGTTCCGGTTTGGCCCTCATGCCCGGCGGATTCACCATCATGCTCCTGCTGCCGCTGGTGGGATTCTTGCTTTCTCGCTACAGCCCGCGCTGGCCGCTGGTTTTCGGTCTGGTCATGCTTTCCACCTCTCTGTTCAATATGACCCGGTTCGATCTGCAAATCGATTTCCGCACCGCCGCCATGGCCCGCGTTCTGCAGGCGGCGGGCATGGCGTTCCTGTTCGTTCCCATCAATACGGCTGCCTATGCCTTTCTGCCCCGGGACAAGAACAACGCCGCCTCCGGCTTAATGAATTTGGCCCGCAACATGGGCGGCAGCGTGGGAATTTCCCTGGTCACCACCATGCTCGACCGCCGAACTCAGGTTCACTTGAACGATTTGTCCCGCCACCTCAGCGCCAGCAATCCCGCCTTCCAATCCATGCTCCAAGGCACCACTCAGGCCATGCGGACGCACGGCGCCAACGCGGCGTTCGCTACCCAGCAGGCCTATGCCATGATTGAAGGTACGGTTCAACGGCAAGCCACTATGCTGGCCTATCTGGACGACTTCCGCTTTCTAGCCTGGACCATCCTGGCGATGGTTCCCCTGGTTTTCCTGATGAAAAAAAGCAAGCCGGGCGGGGGAATCGCGGTACACTAGAGCGCGTTAAAATGGAGGTAGCCATGATCCGACTCGTTACCATAGAGCGAGAGTACGGTTGTGGCGGGGGCGCCATTGCCGCACAACTAGCCCGCCATCTCGGTTGGAATCTCTGGGATCAACGCCTCACCGAGGAGATCGCCCGCATGGCCAAGGTTGATCCTTCTGCGGTCAAGCGCTGTGACGAGCGCATGGACGGCCGCTTCTACCGCCTGGCCAAAACCTTCTGGCGAGGCAGCTACGAGCCCAGTTCGCAACTCGCCAATCGTGCCTTCGACACCGATTGCATGATGTTCATGATGGAACAGATCACGGCCAGAATTGCTCAGGAAGGGAGTGCTGTCGTTGTGGGCCGTGGCGCTCCCTACTTCCTGCGCGAGCAAGCGGACGCGTTTCACGTTTTTCTCTATGCCCCGCGAGCCGAAAAAATTCGGCGTCTCCTGAACGACGGATCCACGGAGTCAGAGGCCGAACAGAATGTCGATTCGGTGGATCGCCAACGCATCGCCTTCGTCAAACATTACTTTGACGCTGACTGGCCGACGCGCTCCCTCTACCACGTGATGATCAACACGGCCATTGGAAATGATCCCGTCATCCAGACCATTCTTCACACCATGCAAATGGTCGAGGGTCGACCTAAAGCGACGGACTACGATCACCAAAACGTTGCCAGCCCCGCCTAGAAGCTTGCGGGAAACTCCGGCTCGATAGGCATCGAGAAGGGCAGGACTTCGCTGGGTCGCAAGAAATGCCACACCCACGGCTCGGGAGAGGCGGGACTTCAGTCGTGCCCTTAAATCGTTAAAATCGCTTCTGGCCGTCGTACCCTCATCGGAAGGTCAAAGGCATAATGAGGGCCTAACTCCAGACACGTTGGATTTGGCAGGGGACCACAAAGAGTTCAAGCGCACCAAGTCGCCAAAGCGATCCGCGAGGCCAAAGCGAAGATCGAGCGAGGCATTCACTGAATCGGCTGTCGAGAACTGCCGTGTGTGGGAAAGCATGACGGCAGAAACCTGGGAACAGACGAGACGCGCCCCGAGTTTTAATTTGCCAAAACCGGTGAACAACGTCCTTGAGTTGATTTCCACATCCCGGCGAAATTCACCGTCGCGGGCGAGATGGCAGCTTCAAAGCCCGTAGCAGGGAGTGAAAGTCCGCCGGCGGTTCGCAATCAATGGATACGTTTTGCCCCGACCGTGGATGAGCAAACTCAAGATGCGCAGCATGCAGAGCGACGCGCGAAATACGCCGCTCCGACGCCTCTTCGGGATGGTACTTTCTGTCGCCGATGACCTGATGGCCGAGCGCCGAAAGCTGCACCCGGACCTGATTCTGCAACCCTGTCACCAGCGCGACCCGGACAAGCGAAGCGCCGCGCAGAAGGCATTCGACCGAGTAGCGAAGTTCAGCACGGGTTGCTTTCGGGTCGCGCTCCCAGGCCAATCTTTGGAACATCCCTTCTTGCCGAAAATGGTGAACCAGCGCGCCTTCTTTGGGCTCGAGGTGCCCGCGCACGACTGCGAGATACTGCCTTACAGGAGTATGTTCGAGAAACTGCCGGACCAGCGCTTGGCGATCCGGCCAGGTCTTGGCAAACAGCAGGATCCCAGATGTGTATCGATCAATGCGATGTACGACGAAGGCCCGTTGTCTCTTTTGTTTTAGCTCTGCCGAAAGAAGCGACAGGGCGGATGGTGCGCCGGAGTTCTCCGCGGGCACTGCCAGAAGCTTGGCTGGTTTGTTAAGGGCGACGATGGCATCGTCTTCGTAAAGCACAGAAAGCTCGCGGGAGAAGCGAGGTTGCCGGCGATCCTGGCTTCCAGGGTATAGGCGTGGGAGCTTCTTCATGGTGTCGATTTGCTGCTCCGGCACTTCCGCCCGCCGCCGGTTTCTTCGTGGACGCGGGGTTTTCTTCTCATGATGAGGGGCCTCCACTATGCCAGTCAAACGTTACGTCAGTTATGAATGCAGGCATGAGAGGACTTGTCCCCTTGCTTGCCGTGCCCCTCGTTTCGGATGTCTTGAACCAGAACACAGTAATACGGCCCGCCCAGTCAACTACCCCCGTCCCCGTGGTTGTCGTGCCGGACAGCAATCCTCGGCACAAATATCGCCTCGCGCCCCCAGCAATCCCAGCGCTCGACGCTCCGTCGCCGGATTTATTCGTTCCCCAATCAGTTCCCGAATCATGGTGATGAACTTCGGATGGACGCCCACTGTCTTCGCCCGCGTCATGGGCAAAGCTAGAGCATCGCAAAGCTGTTGCGCCTCGATATCCAGGTCGTACAGCACTTCCATGTGATCGGAAATGAAACTGATCGGCGCGAGCACGACAGCCGATACCTTATTTTCCGCTTTCAATTGACGCAGGTATGCAAGAATGTCCGGTCCCAGCCACGGCTGCCCCGGACCGCCGCTGCGGCTTTGGTAGACGAGGACATCGTTCTGGTGCCCGATCGCCCCCGAAACCAGACGCCGCACTTCCTCTAATTGCTTTACATAATCAGAAGTGTCGGCCATGGATTCTGGAAGGCTGTGCGCGGTGTAAACGATCTGCACATTTTGGCGAGCATTTTGGGGAACGGCTGCGAGCCCGTCGCGAACTCGCTCGACCGTAGCCTCGACGAAACCGGGATGGTTAAAGAATACCCGCAGTTTATCTATTTCTGGCGCACCTGGCCCCACTTCGCGTTGCGCCCGCGCAATATCCTCCCGATACTGCCGGCATCCGGGGTAAGAACTGTAGGCCGAAGTCACGAAAGCTAGAGCTCGCCGGATGCCGTCCTGGTTCATTTTGCCCAAAGTCTCTGGTAGCAAAGGATGCCAGTTTCGGTTTCCCCAATAAACCGGGAGCTTAAGCCCATTTCGATCCATCTCCGCTTGCACCGCGGCAATCAGTTCCCGGGTTTGCTGGTTGATCGGGCTCTTGCCCTCGAAGTGATAATAGTGTTCGGCTACGATCAGCATCCGTTCGCGGGGAACATTTCGTCCGCGTAGCACATTTTCGAGGAAGGGCAGCACGTCTTCCCTGGATTCCGGTCCCCCGAAGGAAACCACCAAAATTGCGTCGTAAGTCATATCGAAATTGGTTGGTTCAACCGAAATCCGGCAGATGAGTCTTAGCATAACCTTGAATCCTTGGTTGACTTCCGCCGATCTACAACGTCTCATGAACTACTGCCGGTTGCCAAATGAACGCAGTCGAACTTACAAAGCCGCATGGTACGCTTCTCGCAGAGCCTCTGGAGACGCCTAGTTTGCTTGCCCGGGTCTTTAAAGCATTCCAATATCGCGATTTCCGCCTGATGTGGATTGGCGCCTGCACGTCCAGCATCGGTACCTGGATGCAAATCGTTGCGCAGGGATGGCTGATCTACCGCTTGAGCCACTCCGCCTTCCTGCTGGCGCTCGATCAATTCCTTGGCGGGATTCCCATCTTTCTGTTCTCTCTGATCGGCGGCGTGGTCGCCGACCGCGTCGAGCGGCGCAGAATTCTACTCGGCTCCCAGTATGTGCAAATGGCTACTGCCGGTCTGCTTACCATTCTGGTGACGACCGGCCTGGTCCATGTCTGGCATATCCTGTGCCTCTCCTTCATATCCGGCTTGGCGCAGTCCTTTGGCGGACCAGCCTACCAAGCGCTGATTCCCACCCTGGTCGAGAAGGATGACATGCCCAATGCCATTGCCCTGAATTCCATTCAGTTCAATGTGGCAGTCATGGTCGGGCCGGCGCTGGCCGGACAGGCCTTAGCCAAGTTGGGGGAAAAGTGGTGCTTCGGACTCAACGCACTTTCCTTCCTCGCTCCGATCGTGTCGCTCTCCATCATTAGTGCTCGCTTCCTGCCGGCCAAGACCACTGCGTCGATGTTCGCCAGCCTGAAGCAGGGAATCCAATTCGCGCGCCGGCAGAATTCCATGGAGGCACTGATCCTGTTGGCCTTCTGCATGACTGCCCTCGGCATGCCCATGCGCACCTACATCCCGGTATTCGTAAAAGACATCTTCCATCGCGGCCCGGAAACTTACGGAAATCTGCTGGCCTTGATGGGACTGGGGTCGATCTTTGGTTCGCTGGCGATCGCGAGCGCCGGCAACTTCAAGAGAAAGGGCCTGGTGGCACTGGGTGCGCTGATTTTGCTGGGCGCCAGTATTTCCGCCTTCGCCCTCTCGAAGTCGGTGCCGCTCAGCGGCATTATCCTCGTACTGGCAGGCGCCTCCATGATGGCGGTCTTCGCCACGGTAAATTCCCTGGTGCAGCTGATCACCACCAACGAGATGCGCGGCCGCGTGATGAGCGTCTACAACGTCGCCTTCCGCGGCGGCATGCCGATGGGCAATCTGCTATCGGGATGGCTCGTCCCGGTCTTTACCGCGCCGGTGGTGCTGGCGGTGAATGGTTTTGTGCTCATCCTGGTTGCTCTTTATTTCCTGCTACTGCAACGGCGGCTCGCCGCTCTTTGAGACCGCGGCGCGGAATTTCGTTGAATCGCCCCGACATCCCGCAAGTTATGTAGAATACGCGCTGGGCCGGATCGGCGACGGTTCGTCGATCTTTCGTTCCGGTCGCTTGTTCCCTGGGAGAAATCGAGTGGCTGATACCACGAAGATTCGAGAAGGCAACTCGCCCGCTCCGCCATCGATTTCCGCAATCGACGTCCTCTGGATCACCGCCGGCCTTGGCTGTGACGGTGACACGATTTCGATGACCGCAGCGACCCAGCCCAGTATCGAGGACATTGTCCTCGGGTCCATGCCCTGGATTCCAAAAGTGCATTTGCACAATCCCTTCCTGGCCATCGAGAACGGCGATGATTTTCTAAAGGCCTTCCATCTCGCCGCTGAAGGCAAGTTGGCCCCCTTCATTCTGGTGGTGGAAGGCTCGATCCCAGACGAGAGCAACAAGCAGGAGGGCTATTGGGCGTCCATGGGCACTGACCTGAAAACCGGACAGCCCATCACCACATGTGAGTGGATCGATCGTCTGGCGCCGAAAGCCTGGGCTATCGTCGCGGCCGGAACCTGCGCAACCTATGGTGGCATTCATGCCCTGGAAGGCAATCCAACTGGCTGTATGGGGCTGCCCGATTATCTCGGCTGGCAGTGGAAGTCTGCCGCCAACATCCCGATCGTTTGTGTTCCGGGATGTCCTGTCCAGCCCGATAACTTCATGGAAACCCTTCTCTACCTTCTCTACATGGCCGCGGGGCGCGCTCCGATGATTCCGCTCGATGAAGCCCTGCGCCCCACGTGGCTGTTCGCCGCTACGCTGCACGAAGGCTGCGATCGTGGCGGCTACTACGAGCAGGGAGAGTTTGCCGAAGAATACGGGTCGAAGCTGTGCATCGTAAAGTTAGGCTGCTGGGGTCCGGTGGTGCAGTGCAATGTGGGTAAGCGCGGCTGGATGGGTGGCATTGGTGGTTGTCCTAACATCGGCGGCATCTGCATCGGATGCACCATGCCCGGCTTCCCGGATAAATTCATGCCTTTCATGGACCAGCCCCCAGGCTCCTTGTTGTCATCCAATGCGGTGATGACTTATGGCAGGGCTATCCAAGCGCTGCGCAGGTTTACTCAAGGTTCGTTAAATAAAGAACCGGTTTGGCGGCGTAAGGTCCTGAAATCCAATCCCCAGGATCGTTAGCCGCTGGCGGTGGGAGCGCCGAAGTGATTGCTCAATCTGACCTACGAGCGTCAAATATCGCGGACGCGATAACTCCCGCCGAGGCGGAGAGCCTTCTGCTTGATCTCGCAGCGGTTTTTCTGAGCAACTCCAGCCAGCGCTCGGTAGCGGACGCAACTGTTGACGACCAGGAAAAGGAACTGCCCCGGGCCGATGAAATTTATCGTGCTTTAGTCGAACAGATTCCGGCCGTCGTTTTCATGGCGCACTTGGATCGAGGCATTGGCGAGGCGTATGTCAGCCCACAGATTGAAGCCACTCTGGGTTTTTCTCAGGAAGAATGGCTCGAAGATCCGATCCGCTGGTATCAACAGATCCATCCTGACGATAAACAACGTTGGAGCGTTGAAGCCGCGCAGATGTTTCTCTCCGGAGCGCCCCTCCGATCGGCTTATCGAGTGGTTGCCCGTGACGGCCGGGTTGTCTGGTTTCATTGCGAAGCCAAGATGATACGCAAGAAGAACGGACGGCCATGGTTCATTCACGGCGTCGGGTTTGATATCACGGAGCTCAAGCAAATCGAAGAACAGCTCAAGCAGGAACGGAACGTGGTTTCCGCGGTTCTTCACACCGTTGCATCGTTGGTTGTGGTTCTCGATCCTCAGGGCCGGATCGTCCGCTTCAATCGGGCTTGTGAGCAGGTAACGGGATATTCCTTTGCTGAGGTTCGCGGCAAATGTCTGTGGGATCTGTGCGTCGTGCCCGAGGAAGCTGAGCGGGTCAAGGTCATTATTGAGTGCCTTCGCCTGGACAACAGCGCTCGAGACCATGAGACTTCGTGGGTCGCGCGGGATGGCTCGCGCCGGCTCATCGCCTGGTCGGGCACTATCCTTCCGGCGGAGAATGATTCTCCGGCATACGTCATCGCAACCGGAATCGACATCACCGAGCGCAAGCGACTGGAGAAGGCGATACTGGAAGTCAGCGCCGCGGAACAACGTCGCATCGGTCAGGATTTGCACGATGGACTGGGACAGCATCTTACCGGGATCGCCTTCATGAGCAAGGTCCAGGAACAGAAGCTTGCCGAGAAGGGCCTCGCCGAAGCCGCCCCCGCCGCCCGTATCGTTGGCCTCGTCAACGAGGCCATCAACAAGACCAGAGAGTTAGCCCACGGACTTCTTCCCGTAGTCTCCGATGCCGACGGTCTGATGTCGGCTCTTAAGCGCTGGGCCGCTGAGGTGGAAGACCTTTTCCATATTTCGTGCCGCTTGGGTGGGGAGGAACCGGTCCTTATTCACGATGCTGCTGTCTCCACCCATCTCTATCGGATTGCCCAGGAAGCGGTGAATAACGCCATCCGGCACGGGCAAGCCAAGAATATCGTGATCGGTCTTTCTGCCAGAAAAGGATATGGCACTCTTAGAATCGAGAATGACGGTTCAACTCTCCCGGAGAACGCAGCCAATGCCTCGGGCATGGGTCTGCAGATTATGAACTACCGAGCCCGAATGATTGGCGGGTCGCTAAAGGTAGAGACCGGCGGAACTTCGGGAGTTACGATCACCTGCCACTTTCCTCTTCCCGCAAGTCATCAGACATTGAAGAAGGTGGCCCGTGATCACTAAACCAGCCAACAGTAGCTGCGCGGGAAAGAAGAAGACCGTATTCGTGGTGGACGATCATCCCATCGTGCGCCAGGGTCTGACCCTGCTTATCAATCAGGAATCAGACCTTACCGTATGCGGAGAAGCGGAAGAAATGCACTCGGCGTTGTCTTCTATTTTTGCCGTCAAGCCTGACATCTTGATCGTGGACATCTCGCTGAACGGCCCCGACGGCCTGGAGCTTCTTAAGAACGTTCGCTTAGGTTCTCCGCGTTTGCCGGTGCTGATCCTTTCGATGCACGACGAAGCCATCTACGCGGAGCGGGCGTTGCGAGCCGGCGCGAACGGCTACATTATGAAACAGGAGGCCACGGAGAGAGTGTTGGTGGCGCTGCGCCGCATCCTGAGCGGCGAAATTTATGTAAGCGACAAGATTGCCAACAGCATGCTGCAACACTATGTCCGTGGCGCCAATCCGTCAGAACATTCTTCGATCGCCGAGCTTACCGACCGCGAACTGGAGGTTTTCCGTCTGATCGGGGAAGGTCATGGAACTCGTCAGATCGCCGAGGCGCTGCACCTCAGCGTGAAGACGGTGGAGTCCTATCAGGCGCACATCAAGGAAAAACTGTCTCTACGAAGCGCGCGGGAACTGGTACAGCACGCCGTCGAATGGACCGTGCGGGAAAAAACCGCCTGAATTCATAGTTGGGCCTGCGATTCATTCTTTTCGAAAAGTCCGATCCGCCTCCCGATCCACGATTGATGATTTCCTGATCTAGGGGAATCCCCGATGTCATTTTTAGGAGTTCCTTTGAGAATAAAACAGGGCCACCGCTCTTGTGTCGATCTCACGATGAGTCGATTCTAGCTTCGATCTGAATTCTTAATTGCGGCTATCAGAATTCTCGCAAGGCTGGCGACTTGGCGTGATTGTCAGCGTTTGTTTTTCAGAGTATCTCCCTGGAAAGGAGCTATTGAGCTATGGGAACCGCAACAGTTCCATACGGGCGGTCTACGCAGAAGGCGCCGGCGGTAAAAGAGGTGCACATCCTTTGGATCACCGCTGGCCTCGGCTGCGATGGGGATTCGGTTTCGATCACGGCAGCTACGCAGCCCAGCGTGGAAGATGTGTTGCTCGGCGCGATCCCCGGCTTGCCCAAGGTGCATCTCCACAACCCTGTTCTGGCTTATGAAGTTGGCGACGATTTCATGAAGTTTTTCTATGACGCGGAAGAAGGCAAGCTCGAGCCTTTTGTCCTGGTTGTAGAGGGCTCAATTCCCAATGAGAACATCAAGCGGGAGGGCTATTGGGCCGCCCTGGGCACCGACCGGGAAACCAAACAGCCGATCACCACCAATGAGTGGATCGACCGGCTTGCTCCGAAGGCATTAGCCGTAGTGGCCATCGGAACCTGCGCCACCTACGGCGGCATCCACGCGATGGCGGGAAATCCCACCGGTTGCATGGGTCTGGCCGATTATCTGGGTTGGGACTGGCGCTCCAAAGCCGGACTGCCCATCGTGAATGTCCCGGGATGTCCCGTGCAGCCCGACAATTTCATGGAGACCGTCCTCTATCTGCTTTATCAGGTCGCCGGCCTGGCTCCAATGATCCCTCTGGATGATCAACTGCGCCCCACCTGGCTGTTCGGCAGAACCGTGCACGAGGGCTGCGACCGTGCCGGGTATTACGAGCAGGGCGATTTCGCGGAAGTCTACGGCTCTCCCAAATGCATCGTGAAGATCGGCTGCTGGGGCCCGGTCGTGAACTGCAACGTGCCCAAACGCGGCTGGATGGCTGGCATCGGTGGTTGTCCCAACGTCGGCGGCATTTGCATCGGCTGCACCATGCCGGGCTTCCCCGACAAGTTCATGCCATTTATGGATGAACCGCCAGGCGCCCATGTTTCCAGCGCCGGAATCGGCGTGTATGGGCGCGCGATCCGTTCGCTGAGATCCATAACCCAAAACACCGTAAACAAAGAGCCGAAGTGGCGGCATCCCCGCGCGGAACTGACCACCGGGTATCACCCGAGATCCTATTAGAACTGCCATGGAGCAGAATCCCGACTGAGAAGGCAAAGGAGCGATCCCTATGAGCACCATCACCGCGCCGACGCAGGAAGTCCCCAGCAAGTCAAAGAACCTGGTAGAGATGAACTGGGACCCGATTACCCGCATCGTCGGCAGCCTCGGCATCTTTACCAAGATTGACTTCGACGCCAAGAAAGTTGCCCAGTGCCACAGCACCTCTTCCATCTTTCGCGGATACAGCATCTTCATGAAAGGCAAAGATCCGCGCGACGCCCACTTCATCACCAGCCGCATCTGCGGCATCTGTGGCGATAACCACGCCACCTGCGCCACCTACGCGCAGAACATGGCTTTCGGTGTCCGGCCGCCGCACATCGCCGAATGGATCGTCAACCTGGGCGAAGCCGCCGAATATATGTTCGATCACAACATCTTTCAGGACAATCTGGTGGGCGTGGATTTCTGCGAGCAGATGGTGAAGGAGACCAACCCGAAGGTTTGGTCAAAGGCCGAATCCACCCCGGCTCCGCACGCCAATGAACACGGCTTCCGCACCCTCGGCGATATTATGCGGGCTCTCAATCCCTTCACCGGATCCTTTTATCTGGAAGCTCTCCAGATGAGCCGTATGACTCGCGAAATGTTCTGCCTCATGGAAGGCCGTCACGTTCACCCCTCCACCTTATATCCGGGGGGTGTCGGTACGGTTCCGACCGTGCAGCTGTTTACCGACTACATTGTCCGGCTCATGAAGTACGTCGAGTTCATGAAGAAAGTTCTTCCCCTGCACGACGACCTGTTCGATTTTTTCTACGATGCTCTGCCGGGCTACGAAGAGGTCGGCCGTCGCCGCATTCTGCTTGGTTGCTGGGGATCGTTCAACGACCCGGAGTATTGCGACTACACCTACAAGAACATGACGAATTGGGGACGAAAAATGTTCGTCACCCCCGGCGTGGTCGTCGACGGCAAGCTGGTGACGACCGATCTGGTGGATATCAATCTGAACATCAGAATTCTGCTCGGCAGCTCCTATTACGACGACTGGAAGAATTCCGAGACCTTCGTGAAAACCGATCCTCTCGGTAATCCCGTCGACAAGAACCATCCTTGGAACCAGACCACGATTCCTCGTCCCCAGAAGCGCGATTTCAATGGGAAATACACCTGGGTCATGTCACCGCGCTGGCTCGACAAACGCACCGGCGACCACCTCGCTCTTGATACCGGCGGCGGCCCGATCGCCCGCCTGTGGGCCACCGCGCTCGCCGGTTTGGTGGACATCGGCTACATCAAGGCCACCGGGAACAGCGTGAAGATCTATTTACCGAAGACCATGTCGAAGCCTGAGGTCGAGTTCGAATGGAAGGTGCCGAAGTGGAGCAACGCCATTGAACGTGACCGCGCCCGTACCTACTTCCAAGCCTACGCAGCTGCCTGTGCCCTGCATTTTGCCGAAAAAGCCATGGCCGAACTTCATGCCGGCAAAACCAAGACCTGGTCGGACTTCAAAGTGCCGGAAGAGTCCATCGGCTGCGGCTTCCATGAAGCCGTCCGCGGCGTCCTGTCGCACCATGTAGTCATACGCAAGGGCAAGATCGCCAACTATCATCCCTATCCTCCCACACCTTGGAACGCCAATCCGCGGGACATTTACGGCACCCCCGGCCCCTACGAAGACGCGGTACAGAACACCCCGATCTTTGAAGAGAACGGACCCGGGAAATTCAAGGGTATCGACATCATGCGTGCGGTGCGGAGCTTTGACCCCTGCTTGCCGTGTGGCGTGCACATGTATCTGGGCGATGGAAAGGTGCTGAAGACGCACCATTCCCCGATGTTCGGGGTTCAGCCCTGATCTAATCCTGTTTCCACCGAAGCCACAGATCGAGAGGTGTTTGTCTGAAAACCCAAATGCCGGATGACAAAGATTTCCAGGCGAAGGTCCAGCGCATCGGAGACCTGGTTCGCGAGCTGGAAAGCATTTCCGACGCGGAGTCGCGGGCCAGGGCAAAGGCGTTAGTGCAGCTGCTTCTGGATCTGCATGCCGTTGGCTTCGAGCGAGTGATGGAAATGGTCGCCAATGGCGGCGAGGCCGGCTTGCGCACCATCGACGACTTCGGCCGCGATCCTCTGGTCAGCAGTCTGCTGGTTCTCTACGGGCTGCATCCGCTGGACTTTGAAAGCCGCGTCGCACAGGCCATCGAAAAGGTGCGCCCCCAAGTTCGCAAGGGGGGAGGCGAATTGGAACTGATCAGCATCCAAGGCGACGTGGTTCGATTACAGCTGCGGGTCACCGGCCACGCTTGTGCCTCGACCGGCAAGACTCTCCGCGGCCTGGTTGAAGATGGGTTGTATGAGGGCGCACCCGACCTAAGCACTTTGGTGATCGAAGGCCTCGAGGACGAGGCAGGTTCGTCCGGTTTTGTTCCTCTCGGCAAGCTGGGAGGAGTGATCGCATCTACTTCCGCCATGAGCGACTGATGGTAGTTGTGTCGTCAACTGATGGGGCTGGGATACCCCGATCGTGGGCCGAGGATGAAGACAGTTCAACCCGGATTCGAGAGCGCGTTTCAAACGCTGCGGCAGTTTGTCCGGCCGCGAAAGCGTGATGTCGAGCGTTGTGAGCTTTGCAGCGCCGAAGTTGCTTCCGATCACCCTCACCTGATTGAACCCGGCAGCCGGAAACTACTGTGCACCTGTAATGCTTGCGCGATTCTCTTCGGCGGAATGGCGACGAAGTACAAGCGCGTTCCGCGTCGCGTGCTGGCCTTGGCCGACTTTCATCTCTCCGACGGCCAATGGGAGAGCCTGATGGTGCCCATCAGCATGGCTTTCTTTTTTCGCAGTACGCCGGATCGAAGAGTGGTCGCGTTTTATCCCAGTCCCGCGGGTGCGACGGAGTCCTTGTTGCCGCTCGAAACCTGGAAGGACATCGAAGCCGACAATCCCATCCTCAGGAAAGTCGAAGCGGACGTCGAAGCCCTATTCGTCAACCGTGTCGGACATGCCCGGGGATTCGCAGCTGCTGAATACTACGTGCTGCCCATCGACGAGTGTTACAAACTGGTCGGCGTGATTCGCGCCAAATGGCGGGGGCTTTCCGGTGGAACTGAAGTCTGGCAGGAAATTGCGCACTTCTTCGACGGTCTGAAACAGCGTGCGGAAGTCGTAAAAGAGGAAGCCAATGCCTGACCTGAGCTTCCAGATCGAGAAAGCCGAGCCGGAGCGCTTTAGCGCCGCGCCGACGTTATTGTTCAAGCTGCGCATCTCAAATACCGTGCCCGGCGAAACTGTGCACTCGGTCGCATTGCGCTGTCAGATTCAACTCGAGGCGACACGACGGCAATACAGCACAGGCGACCAGAGCCATCTGCGTGATCTGTTTGGTGTGCCCGAGCGCTGGAGCCAGACCTTGAAAAACATGCTCTGGACCCACGCCAGCATTGTTGCCCCCGCCTTCGAAGACACCACCGTCGTTGACCTTCCTGTCCCCTGCACGTTCGATTTCAATGTGGCCGCCACGAAATATTTCCACGGGCTGACCGAGGGGGATGTGCCTCTCAATTTTCTATTCAGCGGAACCGTCTTCTACGGGGATGGCGAGGGATCGCTACAAGTTGCGCCCATCCCTTGGGACAAAGAGGCTCGTTTCAGGTTGCCGGTGAAGGCCTGGCACGAAATGATGGACATTTATTATCCCAATACCGCCTGGCTTTGCCTGCGCCGCGATGTTTTCGAACGCCTCCATCAATACAAAGTGGAGAATGCAATTCCTACCTGGGAGCAGACGTTCGAGCGCATACTCCCTGTGCCCGAACAGACGGTCAAGCGATGAATACAAAAACCATTGACGCCATCGCGAAGGCGGTTCTCTACGAGGGGTACATGCTCTATCCCTATCGAGCATCCTCGGTCAAGAATCGGCTGCGGTTCAATTTCGGCGTGCTCTATCCGCGCTCGCATAGCGAAGCGCAGGCCGGATCGGACGCCTGGAGCATGCAGACCGAGTGTCTCATCCTGGGCGCCTCCCCAGCGGTTGAGGTAAAGGTGCGGTTTCTCAAAATAGTGACCCGCACCGGGCTGGATCTCGCCGGGTCCGAGGCCTCACAGTCCTGGTCAGACGGTTGGCGGGAACTGGCTAGCTCACCCACGCCCTGGCAGGAAGCGATCGAGTGTGAAGTAGACGTGCCGATGCATAATCTGAATGCCCTTTCAGCCGCCCCCCTACCGTGGGCCTTTGCTTTTTCTGCGAGAGAGGAAACCGAACCACTGCGCGATCAGTACGGCCGGGGCGTAGGCATGATCGCGAGGAAACAGGAGTCCGTCTGCGGGATGGTTGAGATCAAAGCCATTCCCATCAGTCACCAGCTATATAAACTCCAGGTGCGAGTCGACAACCACACCCCATGGGAAACGGGTGCGAGCCAGACCGGTCGCGACGCCTTGCTCATGCGGTCGCTGGTCTCCGCTCATACGTTGCTCGGGGTCTACGATGGTGAATTCATATCCCTGCTGGAGCCGCCGGATGATCTGAAAGACCTCGCCCGCAGCTGCCAGAACATGGGGACATGGCCGGTGCTGGTTGGGGCACCAGGCGAGCGCGACACCATGCTCTCCTCGCCCATCATTCTTTATGACTATCCCCAGATTGCGCCGGAAAGCCCGGGCGACCTGTTCGACGGCACCGAGATCGATGAGATTCTCGCGCTCCGCATCATGACCATGACCGAGGACGAAAAACGCGAGATGCGAAATACGGACGCTCGCGCTCGCCAGATTCTGGAAAGAACCGAATCGCTTCCCGCCGAGCAACTCCGAAAACTTCACGGCACATTGAGAGATATGCGTGCTCTAAAACCGGAGATGCCATGAACGAATGGGAATGGCAACTCCTCGAAGCCAAGAAACCGGTGGAAGATCTGCGGATCTCCGACGTCGAGGTGCGGCCCGGCAGCCGGGTCCAGCTTCGGCCTCGCGCCGGTGGCGACATCATGGACATCGCGCTGACCGGCAAGACTGCCGTGATCGAATCCATCGAACAGGATTACGAGGGAAGAATTCATCTTGGCGTCGTCGTCGATGAGGATCCCGGCAGGGACATCGGTATCTTGCGTCAACCCGGCCATCGCTTCTTCTTCACTCCGGAGGAAGTCGAACCTCTGCCCGGCGAAGATCAGAGAGCCAGCGCAGCCGAATTGCCCCGGATTCTGGTTGCAGGAATCGGCAACATTTTTCTCGGGGATGACGCTTTCGGCGTCGAAGTGGTGCGTCGGCTGTCTAATCGGGAATGGCCGCGAAACATCCGCGTGACCGACTTTGGCATCAGAGGCTACGATCTCGCCTACGCCCTACTCGACGGTTACGACACTACCATCCTGGTGGATGCGTGTCCGCGGGGGGAGCCGGCAGGCACGCTGTATGTGATGGAGCCCGACCTCAACCACCTGGACGGCACGGAAGCGCGAGCGAGCGCCGTT
>Ga0210398_10001435_pt1 | contig 24679 bp, 23 predicted proteins | sample IncBWC4OmetaG_FD_161047 | JGI IMG/M metagenome (GOLD analysis project Ga0210398, IMG submission 161047) | Forest soil microbial communities from Barre Woods Harvard Forest LTER site, Petersham, Massachusetts, United States - Inc-BW-C-4-O | ecosystem: Environmental > Terrestrial > Soil >...
TACTGCATCTCCGAACTCGCCGATTGCAGCGTTCGTCGCGCAGCGGCCATGCGCCAGGGCATCACGTATGGCGTTTGCCACGTGCGCGGCGGCGGCGAGTTGGGCGAGCAGTGGCGGCTCGGCGGCAAGGACGCCAATAAGCACAACACTTGGGGCGATCTGATTGCATGCAGCGAATACTTGATCGCGCGCGGCGTGACGACGCCGGCGAAACTGTTCATCCTGGGAGGATCGGCGGGCGGCATCACCATGGGGCGCTCAATGACGGAGCGGCCGGATCTATTCGCGGGCGTGCTCGATCTGGTGCCCGCGGCGAACCCGCTGCGCTCGGAATTTACGGCGGGCGGTCCTGCCAATATTCCGGAGTTCGGCTCGATCACCAGCGCGCAGGGTCTTGCCAACCTGTACGAGATGGACACCACCCAGCACGTCAAGAAAGGGACGCAGTACCCGGCAGTCATGATAACCACGGGGCTTAACGATCCTCGCGTGGCGCCGTGGGAACCGGCCAAGGCGGCGGCTGCGCTTCAAGCGTCCGGCACGACAAAACCGGTGCTTCTGCGCATCGACGCGGAGGCGGGGCACGGGATTGGTTCCACCAAGACGCAGGGAGACGAGCTCAACGCGGATGTGATCGCCTTTGTGTTCTGGCGCGCGGGTTTGCCTGAGTGGCAACCAACCGAGTGATCAGCCCCGCACCGGTGACTAGCTGATGGCATAGACGTTGCCGTCCGTGCTGCCGAAATAAATCACGTCCCGCTCTATCACGGGTGAGGACAGAACGGCGCCGACGCTCAGCATTTTCCACACGCCTATCACCAGGTCGTCATAGAAGGTGTCGCTGAACGCGGCGCCATAGTTTGGATCGCCGTCTTTCTTCGTCAGCGCCGCGGCGTAGCGGTTCGCACCGTCGGTACTGAAAGTCCACGCCATGGCGTGCTTGTCCAGATCAATCGCCATCACGGTGCCGGAGTGCGAGCCGATATAAAGATTCCTGCCGGCGATCGCCGGCGACGAGAACATGGGCCAATGGTGAAAGCTCAGCGAATACTTGAGCACGCCGGTCTTGGCATCGACCGCATTGAAAAGGGCCGAATCCGAGGTGGCGAAATACAGCGTCCCCTCCTGCGCAATGGGCGTCGAAATGACCCAGGAACCCTTGTTGGAATACGCCCATCTTTTTGCGCCGCTCGCGGCGTCGAGTGCATACAGATTCGAATCGCGGCAACCGAAATACACCACGCCGTCGGCGACCATCGCCGATGACTGTATGCCGACCTGGTTGGCAATCTCATGGTCTTCGCCCGTCTTGAAGCGCCAGCGCTCCTGTCCGGACTGAGCGTCGATGGCGTAGAAGTAGGAATCCCAGCTGCCGATGTACACGATGCCATTCGCGACGGCCGGGGATGCATGCACGACGTTGCCGGTGCGAAACTTCCAGCGCAGTGCGCCGGAAGCCGCATCGAGAGCATAGATGTTGCCATCGCCGCTGCCGATATACACGGTGGCGTCAACTATCGTGGGCGAGGACAGATAGAAGTCGAATGGATCGGGCATGGATTCGCCCGCGGGATCCGCGCCATGCAGATGCCTTCCTGAGAAGCGGCGCTCGCCCTCGGATGCAAATTTCCAACGCTGCTCGCCAGACTTCGCATCGACCGCATAAACGTTGCCGTCGAAGCTGCCGAAATACACGCGGCCATCGTAGACCGCTGGTGACGAGGTGACGCGGCTGCCGGTCTTGAATTTCCAACGCTGCACGCCGTCGGAAAGGCTCACAGCATATACATAATGATCGTTGCTGCCGAAGTAGGCGGTGCCGTCAGTCACCGCCGGCGTGGAGATAACCGCGGCGCCCGTTTTGAATTTCCACTTGACCCCGTGTAGCAGCGGAACTCCCAATTGTTGGTAGATGCCGCTGTGCTGAGCGTCGCCGCGAAATACGGCCAGGGTTTGTGAGAAGGCCGGAACCGCCAAAGAGGCACACAGCAGTGCGGCGAGATATTTCATAAGATCCCCATGTGGTGAGAGATGGATCACTCCCTCTCATGATACTCCGTGCTGTTTTCTGGGCAATCGCCGGCAAAATTGCGCGTGACGCGGATGAGCCATCGCGATCCGTCCGCGCACTCCGGCAGAATCTTTGCAAACTCGGCAGTTAATTGAATTCTAGTTTGCCGCCGCTCCGAAGAAACTATTGCCACGCGACGAAATCTTTTGTCGACGCGCAACACACACACTTATAGGAGTCAGCATGAATAGCTTCACCCTCTTTGCCGTGGGTAACCTCGCCAAAGATCCGGAATACGCCGTCAAGGGCGACACCAGCTACGCTCGGTTTTGTCTGGTCGGCAATGATTACGCGGGCAAAGACGAGGATGGGAACGCGCGCGAGGCGGTTACCAGTATCTGGTTCACGGCATTTGAGACCCTCGGGGAAGCGATCGCGAAAAACGCGCGCAAGGGCGATCAGCTGGTTCTCCAGGCCCAGGTTCGCTCCAACAACTGGACCGACCGCGAGGGCGAGAAGCGATACGATCATGACTTCATCGTGCAAAATTTTCGCTTCGGCGCTCCCGGGCGGGTGAAGCGGGAAGAGCTGGCCGCGCGGCGCGGCGAGAACGAAATCGGCGCGCTGGAGACGGAGATCTAACATGCCGCAGCTCCCGACTCGCGAACTTGCGCACCTGGCGCTGGCCGCCACTCTAGTTGCGATGATCTGCGCGCCCGATCTGGCGATGGCGCAAGCCTCGCCCTTCATGACTGGTGCCAGTTCTCTACAGACAAACATTTTGGCTTGGCTGACCCCGGTCGCCATTATTCTGGTCATGGTGCTCGGGGGCATGGCGATGGCAAATCGAATGTCGTGGGGGTATTGCCTGTTCGCGATTCTCGGAATAGCCATCGGCTTCGGCGCACCGCAGATCATTGCCCAGGTGTCGAGCACCTATGGCCAGGGCGAGGCCCAAACTCTGGTCGAAAATTGCGGCAACACTCTGATTCTCCGCTGCTCAGCCAGCGAAAACGGTGGCACTTCGCAATTTGCCTCACGGCTGATCGGGGAGCGGGAGGTACTGAGAAGACAGATTTCGCGTGGCAGGGATCGAGAATCCGCCTTCTTTAGCCGCGGCGCGCGCCGCTCGCGCAGCGTCACCGATCATCATGTAACCGAAACCGCAGTTCTCGCTTCGGAGCTCGAACAGCTGCCTGATTTACACGGCTATCTCAAAGCCGCGTCTTCTGCAACCTGGTGGAAGGTCAATCTCGCGAGGCGCTAACCATGCAGTTACCCCATGCGAACATCCGCTCATCCAGCTATCTCATCGCGGAGATGCAGGCGCGATGCCCGCGATGCAGCCGGTCCTGCCGCGTTCTCGCCCTGGCTTTGCCGCCAAATCACGAAGCGCTGGATGATGGCGAGTGGCAGAGGGTCGACGCCAATGCGTTCATTTTTCACATCTCGGGCCTGCCGGACGCGATAAGCCGGCATCTGCTGGAGCGCTCCCCGAATTTCCATCAAGCGTGCGACTGCGACCCGCCGCAGTCCATTTGGGCCAATTACTGCCCGCACTGCGCGGAAATGTTCAGCGACGACGAGCTGCACTGCGAGCCTGGCGGCTTCATGCCGAGCGATGCCCTTGAGGCCCAGGCCATTTCGCTGACACATGTACAGCAGCCCTTCAGTGCCGTCGCGGCCGGATACGCGCACGACCCGGAATTCTTTGCGTCGATGCGCAGGCGCTAGCGCCAAATGGCGATCTATTTTCTCAACTTGAAGAGCTTTGGGCGTTCAACCGGCAGCAGCGCCGTGAGCGCCGCCGCCTACCGCGCCGGCGAGCGCATCCGCGACGAGAGAACCGGGAGAACCTACGATCACTCCGACCGTCAGGATGTTCTGCACAAAGAAATCATGCTGCCCAATGGATTTGCAGCCGCCGAAATGTCGTGGGCGAAGGACCGCGTCAGCTTATGGAATAGCGCCGAGAGCGCCGAGGTTCGCAGCGACGCGCGCACCGCGCGCGAGTATCTGGTCGCGTTGCCAGCGGAACTTTCGCCGCAGGCGCGCATCAATTTGGTCGCTGGATTTTCCCGGGACCTGGTCGAGCGCTATCGATTTGCGCTGGACATTGCGATTCATGCCCCGCGGGACTATCCGGGCAGCGATCCGCGCAATTTTCACGCACACTTGCTGGCAACCACGCGCGAGGTCACGCCCGGGGGATTGGGTGCCAAAACCACACTCGAATGGAGCGACACAAACCGCCGGCGGGCCGGCCTCGGGCCGGCCGTCGGCGAGTTGCTCCGTGTGCGCGAACACTGGGCGATGGCCGCCAATACAGCGCTCGAACAAGCGCACATCAACGCGCGAATCGACCATCGCACGCTGCAAGCCCAAGGGATCGACCGCGAGCCCAGACCGCACATTCCGCATGCCGCATTCGAAATGGAACGGCACGGCTATCACAGTGTGGTGGCGGAACGCATCCGAGCCGAGTACCAGTCGAGGGTCGAAGCACGGCTTCAGCGGGCGGCACAATATGAGCAACCCGTCGCCCGGCCGAAGAGCCCGGAAGAAACTCGAAATCAAGCCATACAAAACTGGCTTCGGTATCGGGAAGCACGGGAGAGGCAACAAACCGAGCCGTCTCCCGCTTCGGCCACGCGCGCGCCACAGAAAGACCACGATCATTCGCTATGATCGAGGGCATCGCCTTCGCCTCTTGCTACGTCTACTCGCCCGCCGGCGTGAGCGCGATTTGCGCGCGATCGCGGCTGCTGCGGGCATTGCTCAAAGGAGGCGACGCGCACTTCATGACCAAGTACGCCGTGCGAGTCCGCCAGCAGATGCTGCCGGCCTCGGTGCTCGCCGGTTTTTTTCTTCCCGGCGACGTGCTGGTGCCGGTGCCTCGCAGTGCGCCCAAGCTAGGTGGCACCTGGGCAGCCGCAGAGCTTGCAAACGCGCTTGTCCAGGAAGGCGTGGGCAGCGCAACCTGGCCCGGATTGCGCAGAATCTCTGCGGTGCGCAAATCCGCAACGTCCGCGAAAGGCCGTCGCCCCAGCGTGGAGCGGCACTACGATTCGTTCCGACTCGAGCCCCCGAACCTTCGCCCTGAAAGCATCGTTCTCATCGACGATGTGATCACCGTGGGCCGAACTTTATTGGCTGCTGCGGCGCGCGTGCGTGAGGCGCTCCCCGACGCTCAGATTCGCGCGTTCGCGCTGCTGAGGACCCGCAGCAGGATCTCAGATATACAAAGCGTGCTCGACCCGTGCCGAGGAGAGATCCGCTGGATGGCCGGTGACGCGCGGCGCATTCCTTGAAGCCCAAGCAGCCAGGGCCTGTCCTATAATGCGCAAAGATTGCGCATCGACGCTAAAACTCCGCCCGCCGGCCGTCCGCTCAAGGAACTGGCGCAGCGTGATATCGCCCTGCGGCTGAGACGCGCATTCGCCGCTGCCGACGGCCTGAGCGGCGCACATTGCATTCATGAGCTATGGATGCGCGGCGCAGTGTCCATTAACATTGAAGGCGCGCTCGAACAGCTGTGGGCATGCGCGGCGGCTTCCATTCCGGAGTGGCTGCCGATGCGCTATATCGACTGGCTGCCCGTGGTTTACGAAACCTCGCTGAAATTTGAATCCTCTGCCAAGGGGCGATCGAATATCTACTTGGTGCTGTTGGATTTCCGCGATCGCGATGATTCATATGGCGTTTACGTCGGCATGAGCAAGTACAGCCCGGCGCAGCGTTTCGATCAGCACAAGACAGGCATTCGTGCGGCGGGGAGCGTATTGAAAAGAGGCATCGAAGTACTCACGGGACCGACTATGCATTTGCAATACATCAAGCGCAGTGAAGCTGCGCGCATCGAAGGCGAACTGGCGGAGGCTCTCGCCGCGGCCGGTTTGCGCGTTAAAGGCGGTCACTGATGATACTCATCGGCATGTTCGATTCGCCGTTCGTACGGCGCGTCGCCGTCAGTATGAATCTGCTGAAAATGCCCTTTGAGCACCGCAACTGGTCGGTGGGCAAGGACTTCGAGCTGATTCGTCAGTTCAATCCCCTGGGCCGAGTCCCCGCTCTGGTGCAGCCGGATGGCGATACGCTGATCGAATCGGCCGCAATCTTGGATTTCCTCGATGAAGCGGCGGGTCCCGAACGGGCGTTGCTGCCCCGCTCGGGCGAGCTTCGGCGCGAAGCGCTGCGCGTCATCGCCATTGCCCTCGGCGGCGCGGAGAAGGGCGCGATGCAAGTGTACGAAACGGCGTTTCGTCCGCCCGAGAAGCGCTATCGGCCATGGGTCGAGCGCTGCCATAACCAAACCTTTGCGGCACTGGGGGAACTGGACCGTCTGTGCCAGGTGCGCGGCGATGAGTGGCTGATCGGTAATCGAATTACTCAGGCCGATATCACCGCCGCTTGCGTCTACACCTTCTTGAGCGATGCGTTGGGGATCAATCGCGAATCCGTGGTGTACCCCGCCTTGGGCGCCTTGGCGGCGCGTTGCGAAGCACTGCCTGAGTTTCTCTTGTCCAAGGCTGATTGGTTCGCGCCGGGCAATTCTTAGGTCTACAATCGCGCGATGGTCGTGGTCCACCATCTCAACAACTCCCGATCGCAGCGGGTGTTGTGGTTGCTCGAGGAGCTGGGCGTACCCTATGAAGTGAAGCGCTACGAGCGCGACGCCAAGACCATGCTGGCGCCGCCGTCCTTGCTGGCAATTCATCCGCTCGGAAAGTCCCCGGTGATTGTCGATGGCGATGTCACGGTCGCCGAGTCAGGTGCGATCATCGAATACTTGGTGGGAAAATACGGCGATGGACGCATGATGCCTCCTGCCGGAACGGCCCAGCGTCTGCGCTATACTTACTGGCTGCACTACGCGGAAGGCTCTGCCATGACCCCGCTGCTGCTCAAATTGGTGTTCGATCGCGTCTCCACCAATCCTTCGCCTTGGCCCATCAGCGCTATTGCTCGGCGCATCGCCGGGACCGTGACCAATGCCTTCATAGCGCCAAACTTGAAGCGACATTTTGATTTCATCGAGTCCGAGCTGAATTCGCACACCTGGTTTGCCGGGGAACAGTTCACGGCCGCCGATGTGCAAATGAGCTTTCCTTTGGAAATCGCCGTGCAACGCGCAGGAATCCCCGCAGGCCGTCCAAAATCGAGTGCTTTTCTCGAGCGGATTCGCGCGCGCGACGCCTATAAGCGCGCGCTGGAACGAGGCGGGAAGTACGACTACTAGCCAATCGCCCTGAGTTTTGATTTTTTATACTAAGAATTGAGAAGGAAAGCCACCATGTGGAAGTCTCTTGCCAAGGGAGCCGCATTGTCGGCTGCTCTGCTGTTCGTCGTGTCCGGCTGTGGACAATCGCCGTCGCCGCCTAAACCCAAGGGGCCCTCGCCGGCGAGCGAGGCGTGGCTCAAACTGTCGAACGCATTCATCGAAGGCTATATGCAGGCCCAACCGGCGTTTGCCGCGCAAGCCGGGCGCCATGAATTCGACGGTCAGCTGGCGGATGTGAGCGCGCACGGGCTCAAGCGCGAGATTGCACGACTGCACGATCAGCGCGACCAGATCGCGGCCGTCGATGCAGGCACCTTGGAGCCGCGCGAGCGCTTCGACCGCGACTACTTGCTGGCCGTGGTCGACAAGGACCTTTTCTGGATCGAAAAGACTCAATTCCCCTTCAGTAATCCGGCCTGGTATCTGGGCCAGATAGACCCCGATATCTATTTAAGCCGAAACTATGCGCCGCTCCCGGTGCGCATGAAGGCGTACATCAAGTACGCACAGGCCATCCCCCGGATCGCCGCGTCGATCAGAGAGAATCTGAAGTCGCCCATGCCTAAGACCTATGTCGAACTGGGTATCGAGGAATTCGGCGGCCTCGCGGATTTCTATGCGAAAAATGTCGCGGCCGTGTTCGCGTCTGTGGCCGACGCCGATCTGCAAAAACAGCTGAAAGACGCCGACGCGGTCGCGGCGCAAGCGATGACAGGCCTCAAGGATTTCCTGGTTGGCGAGCGCAAGAATGCCACCGACAAGTATGCCTTGGGCTCTGATCTGTTTGCGCAAATGGTGAAGCAGACCGAGCAAGTGGATCTCCCAGTCGACCAGATCGAGGCCGCCGGGCGCGCCGATCTCGACCACAATACCGCAGCCCTAAAAGCCGAATGCAGTACCTACGCTCCCAAGGCCTCCCTAGCGCAGTGTGTCGGAAAGATGCAGGCGAACAAGCCCAAAGGCGGACCGGTTGAGGAAGCTCGCGGTCAACTAAAAATGCTGAAGGAGTTCATCGTTCAGAACAACATCGTATCGATTCCGAGTAACGACGAGGCTCTGGTGGCGGAAGCGCCGCCCTACAATCGAGCCAACGCCGCCTTCATCAATACAGCCGGTCCCTACGACAAGGGCGTGGCGTCGGTCTATAACATCGCGCCGCCGGATCCGAAGTGGAGCAAGGCCGAGCAGGCGGCCTACATCCCCGGTGAAGCTTCGTTGTTATTTACGTCCGTGCATGAGGTGTGGCCGGGACACTTCCTGCAGTTCCTGCATTCGAATGCCAATCCCGACAAACTCGAAGGGCTGTGGGTGGGTTATGCCTTCGCCGAAGGTTGGGCGCATTACTGCGAAGAAATGATGGTCGAAATGGGTTTGGCCAAGGGCGATCCGGAACGGCATATCGGTCAGTTGAGCGAGGCGTTGCTCCGCGATGTGCGCTTGCTGTCGGCCATCGGACTGCACACACATGGCATGACCGTTGCGCAGTCGGAAAAGATGTTTCGAGAGCAAGCGTTTCAGGACCCCGGCAACGCACGGCAGCAGGCGTCGCGTGGCACCTACGATCCGGCGTATTTGAATTACACGCTGGGCAAGCTGATGATCCGCAAGCTGCGTGCTGACTGGCTCGCCAAGAGCGCGCCCGGCTCGGCGCCGCCCAACCCGGACGATCACTTCCGTTGGCACGAATTCCACGACAAATTCTTGTCCTACGGCGGGCCGCCGATTCCGCTATTGCGCAAGGAAATGCTGGGGGAGGGCGGCAGTCTACTGTGAGACTGCGTCGTCCGAGCTGCCGACCTCGCGGTCCGAGTTGCTCACTTTGACGATCAATCCGCTGTCCGCCCAAGCGCCCAACAGGCTTGCGGCGGCGGCGGGAATCTCTTCCTGCGGCAACAAGGCGCCTAAATCTTCGCAAAGTTGCGCGAAATTACGGCCGCGCAGCGCCGAATCGAGTGCCGCCGCCTCCACCGCAGTCATCGAGCGAAAATAGTTCTGCAGATCTTGCCGCCACAGCAGCCACGGCATCGGCGCAGGCCCCATTTCCGGTCGCGGCGGCGTCTCCTCTTGATTCATCGCCTTCCAAACGGCGGCCGTGTTCCAGCTGAAAGCCAGACGGCGTAGAGAGGGATGAAACTCGAGCGTGAGCGAACTCCACGCGGAGGGCTCGACGGTCGATAGCGCGCTGCGCGGCAAGGATGGGGCGTCGGTGGCATCGAAAACCTCCGCCAGCGTCCATTCTAGCAGCGCGACCTCCGCGAGAATCGGCGCCTCGCTAAACGGAGGACGCACCGTCAGAAAATGCGCCAATTCGCGGCCGTACCAGCGAATCGAGCGGAATACCGAAGGGTGCGCCGCAACGTAGGCATACCCTAATTCAACCCAGGCCTCATCGCCCAGCAGTCCATGCAGAATGGGATAGGTTTCGTGCAGGGCATCGATCAGGCGCACCTGGTAGGCATTGCGATAAATCGCCAATCGATCCGCCGCCGGCAGGGGCGGGGCATCCACGATGGCGGCCGTCACGGCGCTTTCTTCGCCCAAAAGATGCCGCTGCATATCCACCTGCAGCTCGCGCAGCCCAATATTCAAGGAGCTCATGCCGCCTGCCGCGAGTGCCGCGCAGCTATGGTTCGCGCCACGCCGAGCTCCGCGACCAGCTCGCTCAATTCCGGAATATTGTCGTCGCGCTCGATCATGGTCGGTACCTCGCCAAAGATCGCGAGCGCTTGACGGTATAAATCCCAGACGGGCTCGACGATGGGATGATCATGCGTATCGATCAAATGGCCGCCCATATTGCTGTGCCCGGCAAGATGAAACTGGCGCACGCGCGATTTCGGCATGGCCTGCAGGTACTCCACCGCGTCGAAGCCGTGATTGACGCTGCTGACATAGATATTGTTGATGTCGAGCAAGATGTTGCAGTCGGCGCGCGCGGCGACCTCGCGCAAGAACTCCCACTCACTCATCTCGTCCGCGTGAAAACTGAGATAGCTGGACACATTCTCCAAGAGAATCTGTGTGCCTAAGGCATCTTGCACTTGGCCCACGCGCGCAACCACCGAGGCCAACGCCTCTTCGGTGTATGGCAGAGGCAGCAAATCGTGCAAATTTCGTCCTTCGACGCCGGTCCAGCACAGATGATCGGAAATCCAGTGCGGTTCGATGCGCGCAGCCAAGCTACGCACCGCGCGTAAGTATTCGAAATCGATCGGATCGGTGCTGCCGATTGAGAGCGAGACGCCATGCATCACCAACGGAAATCGCTGGCGGATGCGCTCGAGATAATTGAGCGGCCTGCCGCCCGGGACCAGATAATTTTCAGTGATGACTTCGAGCCAATCGATGGCATGAGGCTCGTTCAGGATGGCCTCATAGTGGGGAGTTCGCAGGCCAAGGCCGAAGCCGGAAAGTGTCATCAAGATAGGGCCGGGCGACGAAGCCCGGCCCCCAAATCAAATGCTCTTAGCTCTTCGCCTTCGCCTTCGCAGCGGCGCAAGCGTCCTTGGTCATGGACACGAAGCCCTGACCTTTGCAGCTGTTCATGCCTTTGCAGCTATTTTTCGCGGACTTGCACTCGGAGGTCCCCTTACAGGAATTGACGCCCTGACACTTCACGGTGGCGGCATCCGCTGCAAAGGCAGTGGTGCTGATTGCGGAAGTGAACAGCATGGCGGCAGCGGCAGCCATGGCGGCGCTCGACAGTTTATTGATCTGCATTTTTTGATTCCTCAATAGTTTTAGAACGCAGCGGAATTGCTGCTCAAATAAAAGACCCGGCCAACACACTCATTATTACCCAAATATCTAAGCTGATGCCTGTTTCAATCGGGCGACAGCGCATGGCGGCGGGCGCCACGGAGCTCCTTAAATGACGGTTTCTTAATGTTGACGCCGGGTGCATCCGATCGCGCTGCCGACTCGAATAGCATCCTGTGCGACTGGAGTCATTTCCGGCTTCGTTGACTTCTCCGGCGTTGTACCCCAGAAGCCTGGAGGACAGCTCCGCGCGGCGTGGATTTCATCCATTTCGTGCAGCTTCGCGCCGGCGCATTCCTTTCGCGAGCCGGCGCTTATACTTGGCGTCGGTAAAGGATCGACAGGTAAAACGATGTTCCTTCAAATAGAAAACTACCTCACGCCGGCGGAAGTGCAGGAGATAGCCACATTGGCGCGCCAGGCAAAATTCATCGAGGGCAGACGCTCCAACCCGCACAACCACACCAAGGACAACGTCATCGGCGATCCCGGCGACCCGACGGCGCAGAAGGCTTCGCAGATTGCGCTCACTGCGCTTCAGCGCAACGAACAGTCGCGAAATTTCGCCTTTCCGCAGCGCATGGCCATGCCTTCGCTGGCCCGGTACGACGTCGGCATGAAATATGGCGCACACATCGACGCCGCGTTTCTGCCCTTGGGTCCCCAGCCGCTGCGATCGGATGTTTCCTGCACCATTTTCATCGCCAATCCCGCGGACTACGAGGGAGGCGAACTCGTCATCTATCTGGGCTCGGAAATCGTGCATATCAAAGGCAAAGCCGGTTCGGCCGTCTTTTATGCCTCCACCCATGTTCATCAGGTGGAGCCGGTCAGATCGGGATCGCGCCTGGTCGTGATTACCTTCATCGAGAGCCAAATCCCCGACCCGCTGCAACGCGACATGCTCTATTCGCTGAACGAGGTACGGGCGTTGGAAGCGGCCAAAATGGATTGGCGCACCCGGACGCAACTCGAGTACGTGCTCGCAAACCTGCATCGCATGTGGTCGCGGTAGCGATGCTTTGAGGCGCGCGATGGCACGCAACCCCGAGGCCGATCTCACGACCTTGACCGCAGTCCACGCGGCCGCAAAGCGCGGCGCGCATGCGGAAGCCGCGGCGTTGGCGGAGCAGGCGCTGGCGGACGGCCTCGAACACCCGTTGCTGTTGAATTTGGCGGCGCTCAACCTTGATTTGCAGGGCCGCTTGTCTGATGCGGAGCGGCTGTTGCAGCGTGCCATCGTCATCAGTCCCAACGACTTGAGCTCGCGCAACGCGCTGGGACTGTGTCTGCTGCGGCTCGACCGGCCCACCGAAGCACTGGCGCAATTCGACGCGCTGTTGCGCTTGGATCCCTCCCTGCCTTTTGCTCATGCGAGCCGCGGCAATACCTTATTCGCGCTCGGCGCCATCGAAGAGGCGGAGAGGTGCTTTACGCGCGCGGTCGAAATCGACGCCAATCAGGGTGTGGCGCTGGCGGGCCTGGCGCGCATTGCCAGCAGCCGCGGCGCGCAAGCGGATGCGAGGGTGTGGGCGGAAAAATCACTGGCGGCCCTGCCGGGTTATCCGGATGCCGTGTTGACCCTGGCCGCGGCGGAACTGGGCGAAGGCAACCCCGGCCGCGCCGAGGTGCGGCTGCGCGCGCTGCTGACGGAACCGCGGCTGGCGCCGCTGGAGCGCGCTTACGCGACCGGCCTGCTCGGTGACGCGCTCGATGCCAAGAGCGTTCCCGCGGAAGCTTTTGCCGCCTACGCCTCGTGCAATCTGCAACTGCGCGATGCCTACGCCTCGCAATTCGCCGCAGGCCAAAGCGCGTTCGAATATGCACGCTCCTTGACGGAATTCTGCGAGGGCGCCGCCCGGAATTGGCAGACTGCCGAGCCCGCCGCGGAAAATCCCAAAGGCGCCGCGGGACACGTGTTCTTGCTGGGTTTCCCGCGCTCGGGGACGACCCTGCTCGAGGTTGTGCTCGAGGGCCACCCCGATGTGGCGAGCCTCGAAGAACATGAGCTACTGATCGATTCCGTGCGCGAATTCATGCGTCGCCCGTCGGACCTGGAGCGCCTCATGCGAGCGGATACCGCGGCACTGGAGCCGCTGCGCGCGGCATACTGGCGCCGGGCGGCCGAAGCCGGCATCGAAGTGTCCGGCAAGATGTTCGTGGACAAGCACCCGCTCAATACGCTGAAGCTGGCGCTGATTGCGCGCTTGTTTCCGCACGCCAAGATCTTGTTCGCCTGCCGCGATCCGCGCGACATCGTCTTGAGCTGCTTTCGTCATCGATTCCAAATGAGCGCGCCGATTTACGAGTTGTTGACGCTCGAGGGTGTCGCGCGCTACTACGATGCCGTCATGCGGCTCGCCGTTTGCCTCACCAGCGCGCTCAAGCTCGATATATGCCTGGTGCGGCACGAGGATGTCGTGACTGAATTCATGCGCGAGATGCGGCGCATCTGCGCGTACTTGGGGTTGGAGTGGGTGGAGTCGATGGGCGATTTCTCGAAGCGCACCTACGCGCGTACGGTGCTGACGCCGAGCACGGCCCAATTGGTACGGGGCTTGAGTACCGAAGGGGTTGGCCATTGGCGCCGCTATCAGGAACAGCTGGCACCCGTGCTGCCGCGGCTCGATCCCTGGGTGAAGCGTTTCTATTACGATGCCTGAAGAAGTCTCAGGCCGACCAAGTTCAGCAGGCGGGCCGTAATTTGACCTGGGGCCGTGATTTGAGGGGTTTGATCATGCTGCGCGTCGTGTGCCCGGCGGCGTGCGCGGCGCTGTGCTGCACGCCGTCGTGCTGGGCGGCCGATCCCCTGGCGGGCCTGTTCGCCTGCCGCGAGCTGACCGACGCGGCGGCCAGACTCGCGTGTTTCGATCGCGAAACAGCGGCGCCGGCGCGCTCGCCTGGAGCGCCCGTTGCCGCGGCTCCAATCACGACCCCGGCAACGCCGACGGCCCCGCGCCTGACGCCAGAGCAAAAATTTGGTCTATCCCCCAGGGCCATTGAGGCGAAAGAGGAACCTGCGGCAACGAAAGAGCCAACAGAAATGAAGCTGCAGGCCCGCATCACGGCATTGGCGCTCCTCGGCGATGGCCGCACGCTCTTTACCCTGGATAACTCCCAGGTCTGGCGCCCACTGGAAGCGGATGGCACTGACGTGATGGCAAAGCTGGGTGATGCTGTGACGATATCGCGCGGTACGCTCGGTTCTTATTGGCTGCAGATGAAGACGGGCCGCGGCTGCAAGGTGACGCGGCTGCGCTGACAGTTCGCGCACCGCGGCTTCACGCATCCCAGTCCGTACAACCTGGTCATTTCGGCCTAGACCCGAGCATCATCGCCCGTCCGATAACCGGCCATTTCGATGCCGCGCCGTCGAGCCACGCCAAGCCGCGACGGATCTCCGCCCCGTGTAGAGCGCGCGCTTGGTTCAGTACCGCGGCACGCAATTCCGTGTCGTAGGCAAACTCCGGAGCCTTTGAATACCTGCGCATATCCGGGCCGGCGAGGATCGCGCGCACCTCGCCATCGCTGACAGCGAAGCCGAAATGCCGGAGAACATCGCCGAGCGCGCCGGGGTCGCGAAGAAACTGGTCGAAGTCGATCCGCAGGATGCGCTCGCGCGCGAGATCAACGGCCTCAGCCAGTGCCGACATCTCGCACGCCCAGCTCAGCGCCAGTATTTCACCTTCACTCAAAGAGGCACTGCGCCATTCTTCATGACCGAGGCGGCGCTCTAGCCGTTCGATGCGGCTCGGCGCCAGGATTTTGGCCTCTTGGCGTGAATTGGGACCGCCCAGGATCGTCGCCATATAACTCTCGGCTGACACATACAGCGCCACCGCGGGCTGCGCAGAGGCACGCGACATCAGGCCGGCCGCGAGTTCCGAGACGAAGCTGGTCGCCTTGACGACCGAGGCTTGATTGGCATCAAAGGTACGAGACAATAACTTGAGAATACCCGTGAGCCGGTCAGCGAAATCTCCGCCGCTCATCGTCGGATGTGGGTTCGCGAACGTGCGCAAGACCATGGGTTCGCGCAACGCGAATACCGGCGGATGGGCGCCGAGAAGGCGCGAAAGCAACGTCGAGCCGACGTGGCCGATGTGAAATATGAAGCGGCAGTGCTCCTTGAGTTGCACCGCCTCGATCGATTTCGCCACCAGAACCCACGATATTGTGCGGCTGACGGTTTTTGGCGTCAGAATTCGGCTATCGAGAAAACTCGCGTTCTCGTAGTCTGCGCGCGTGAGGCGAATGAGTGTTACATCGTCGCTGCGCACATCGAACGCATACGGGAATAACTCCGGAGATTGTGTAACCGATTCGAGCACCTTGTCCATTGGGACGAGTTTCTCATCGCCGCGCAACATTCGCGAGCAGCCGCCAGGACGCGCGGCGCTTGATTCAGGCGTTACCTTCGTGCCCTATGTGGAAGATGAACGCACACCAATCGGCGCCATAGCCCAGAGTACGATTCCCCAGCACCGGTTGTGTCCTTTCTGGCCTCATTGACTTCTCGCACGTTGTCCCCTAAAAGCTCAAGTAACAGACCCGGGGGCATTTATATGATTCTTGCAAAAATTCTATCAATCTCTTTGTGCATGGGTGTGGGATCGCTGGCCTTTGCTGACGACCCTCCGCCACCAACTTCGACACCGCCCGCCGCGACCGCCGCACCGGCCGCTGCGGATGCGGCTTCGACAGTCGCAGCGGACAAAGCGGCAGCCGATAAAGCGGCAGCCGACAAAGCAAAGAGCGCCGCGAAGACGGCCACAGGGCCGGGGGGCGTCACACCCGACCAGGCGAAAACGCTTCGATCGGCGGGCTACAAGGCGAGCGTACAAAAAGACGGCCAAGTGTATTACTGCCGCTCCGAACCCAAAATGGGCAGCTTCTTCGAGACCAAGGTGTGCGACACGCCGGAGAACATTATGCTGTCGATCGCCAATAGTAAGGATATTGTGAACCAAATGCAGCGCGCCCCGACGAGTACCAGGACTAACTAACGCCGAAATGTCGGCCTAAGCGCGTCGGTTGGCATATGGCAGTGCAATGGCCCGTCCTAATACGGGCCATTTTTTTGCCGGCGGTAGCGTCGATGTCGAAATGGTCCAAGAGCAGGGATGAGGGGTTGAACAGAAACTGATCGAAATCGACGTGCAGCAGGCGCGCGGCGCTTGATTCAGCCGCTTGCGCCGGCGCAGACATTTCGCATGCCCAAGCCACAGCCAAGCTTTCGCCCGGCGCGCAGCTTTCGCGAGCCGCCGTTTATACTGGGGCACCCATGGCTAAACAGACAAACCCAAGAGAATCCCATGAAGCGATGCTCAATGAAGCCCTGCTGTTCGATCGACAAGGCCGAACCATAGAGGCGGTAGCGGCTTATGAGCGGCTACTCGAGAGTTGGCCAGCTCTGCCCGATTGCTGGTACAACTTGGCGGTACTGCAACGCAGGAGCCGGCAGTTTTCCGCGGCGTTGAACTCGTATCAGCAGGCCCTCGATCGCGGCGTCAAGAAGCCCGAGGAGGTGCATCTGAATCGCGGCGTGATCTATAGCGATTACTTGCGTCAGGACGACGCCGCGGAGCGCGAATTGAAAGCCGCTCTTACTCACAATCCAAACTATGTTCCGGCGCTCTTCAACCTTGCCAATCTTCACGAAGACTATGGTCGGCGGCAAATGGCGGCGCGGGTCTATCAACGTCTCCTCGCTCTGGAACCGCAGTCGGCGCGCGCGCTGGCGCGTTACGCGGGACTCAGGACCTACGAGAATCTGAACGATCCTTTGATCGAGCGGTTGCGCCAAGTTCTTACGCGAACCGACATAACCTTGGCGGATCGCGCGAGTCTCGAATTCGCGCTCGGTCGAGCGTTGGATGAGTGTCAAGCCTATGCCGCGGCATTCGAGATGTATTCGGCAGCTAACACCCATAGTCGCGAAAGCGCCATGCCCGGCACGGGGGTCTATGACCGCGGCCTCGCGGAGCGATATACAGAGCGCCTGATCGCAGCTTTCCCCGCCGCGTTGGCGGATGGTGCAAAGCCGGCCGCGGCCGCTGCAGCCACCACCGACATCACCGCGCAAGCGCTGCCGCGCCCGATATTCGTTTGCGGGATGTACCGTTCGGGCTCGACGCTGACCGAACAACTGCTCGCCGGCCATCCGCTGCTTGCCGCCGGCGGCGAACTTGATTTCTTGCCGAATGCGGTACAACTCGACTTGGCGCCCTTTCCGGAGTCGATCCGAGCCGTCCTACCGCAGCGGCTCAAGACCCTAGCCGCTGAGTATCGACAAACTCTGGGCGACATGTTTCCCGGGGCGGCTTATGTCACCGACAAACGCCCCGAGAATTACCTCAATATCGGTCTGATCAAGCTGCTGTTTCCCAATGCCAAGATCGTGCACACGACGCGCAACGCGCTCGACAACTGCCTGTCCATCTATTTCCTGCACCTTGACCAGCGCATGAGCTACGCCTTGAATCTCATGGATATCGGGCACCACTACCGGCAGTATTTGCGATTGATGAGGCACTGGAAGGCGCTGTATGGCGCCGATATTCTGGACATTGACTACGATGCGCTGGTCCGAGAGCCCAAACCTGTGGTCGAGGAACTGCTGTCTTTCCTGGGATTGGATTGGGACGACCGCTGTCTCGGGGTCTCGCCGGGGCGCTCCGTGAAAACCGCCAGCGTCTGGCAGGTAAGAGAACCCCTCTATCAGCGATCATCGGGCCGGGCACGCCACTATGAAAAAGAGCTCGCTGACCTACGAAACTATCTGGAGAGCGGCGCGAATTGAGTTCGGGCGAGCGCATGGTGATGATTACCTTTATCGAGAGCCAAATTCCCGATCAATTGCGCAAAGAATTTCTGTATTCCCTGGGAGAAGTTCGCGCACTCGAGGGCTTGAAAATGGAGTGGCAGAATCGCACGCAGCTGGAATTTGTGATCGCGAATTTGCATCGTATGTAGGCTGGTCAGGCATCTGCGCGCAGTTGTTGTGTCATAGCAACAGTCATTTCGGCAAAGCAAAGTGACGTTTTTTTGATCCGTGCCGCCTTGTTGGGTGTTGCGGCGACTTGCAGCCGAATCGCACTGGACTCCTCAAATAACGTTGCATTGGCCCCTAAATATCTCACCTAGATTTGGTCCGGAGACGCGGTTTTGCACCACCTGCCGGCGATTTTCCATCCGATGCGACTTGGCAACACCTTGGCGCCGTGTTGTAATCGGTCCATAACTCGACGTGGTAGTCGGCGCGCATGCCTGCAGATCGCCCGGCCACGGCAAGATTAGGACTGAATCGATCAACTCGGGAGGAATCAAAATGGGAAAGAATCGGATTTTGCAGCACGCGGTTCACGCCGCACTCGCTGCAGCCGCTGCGAGTGCAGTTGTTCCGGCCGCGTACTCGCAAACCGCGCCGGCCGCGGCCGCCGCTCCGAGCGGAGGGGCATCAGAACTCCAAGAAGTGGTTGTAACCGGCACACGCATTCAAAGCGCGAATCTCATATCGGCGAGCCCTGTCACCACGATCACGAATGTGGACATTCAGGCGTCGGGTCTGACCCGCGTTGAAGACCTGCTCAACAATTTACCGCAGGTATTTGCCGGCCAGGGCGCCAACATGTCGAACGGCTCGACCGGCACGGCGACCGTCGATTTACATGACCTCGGTCCGAACCGCACCTTGGTGCTGGTCAACGGCATGCGGCTCGCCCCCGGCGTTCCGGGCGGTGCTAGCGCTGCCGACGTCAACATGATCCCGGCCGAACTTATCGAGCGGGTCGAAGTGCTGACCGGCGGTGCCTCGTCGACTTACGGCGCGGATGCCGTCTCGGGTGTCGTGAACTTCATCATGAACACCCACTACGAAGGCGTGAAAATCGACGCCCAGGCGGGCGTTTACAACCACAACAATCATGAGTCTCTCTACCAAGGCATTGAGGCTGCAGCCGGTCAACCTGCCCCGAGCGGCACGGTAAATTCAGGCCAACAGAAGGACGTGTCATTTGTCGGCGGTTCGAATTTCGCGGACGGCGCAGGCAACGCCACGGTATACGCGACCTATGATAAGGCGGCCTCGAACATCGGCTCGCAATTTGACTATGCCGCTTGCAGCCTCGGGGCTGTCGCGGGCAAGGCAGCATGCGCCGGGTCGGGCACGGATAGGGGCGGTTCTATCATCGCTTACGCTTCCGCCGGTGGCCACGTCTTCCCGACTCAGACCGTTGATCCGACGACCGGTCTCTTGCGCCCCTCCGTCGCGAGTGATCATTTCAATTTCGGCGCGCTGAACTATTTCCAGCGCCCCAGCGAGCGCTGGACGGCAGGTTACTTTCTCCATTTTGACGTGAACGAGCATGTCGATATATACGGCGAATTCATGTTCATGAGGAACCAGACGACCGCGGGCATTGCCCCGGGCGGCGACTTCGCCGCCAACGGTCTTGGCATCAATTGCGGCGCAGTCGGCGTGGGCCTGCCGGGCAACCCGCTGATCACGGCGCAGGAACGGAGCATTCTCTGCGCTCCGGCTAACCTGGCGCTGCAGGGGCAGCCGGCCGGCGGAATTCTGTCGTACTACCTCGAGCGGCGAAATGTCGAGGGCGGCCAGCGGTTGACCGACGATATCAACGAAGACTTCCGTCAAGTGGTCGGCGTCAAGGGCGATTTCTTGGGCGCATGGAAGTACAACGCCTACGCGCAGGTCGGCGTGACCGACGGGACCACGCTGAATTTGAACAATTTCTCGAAAACAAAACTCGCTTTCGCGGAAAACCCGGTGCTTGGCCCGAACGGTGTTGCCATCTGCGCGGCTAACGCCAACGGAGCTGGCGGGGCACCGGGGTGCGTGCCTTACAACCCCTGGATACCGAACGGCGTGACGGCGGCGCAGCTCAATTATCTGGAGATTCCGGCGCTGACAATTGGAACCGACCGGGAGTATGTCGCGCATGCCGACGTGACCGGCGATCTTGGCAAGTACGGTGTACAGACACCGTGGGCGAAGAGTGGCCTGCAGGTCAATGCGGGTGCCGAATATCGATCGGAAAGCACCGTTTTCAGCCCCGACGAAGAACAACTCTCGGACGATATCTCGGGCGGTGCGGGCGCGGTGCTGCCGATCGCCGGCAATTTCCACGTCTCGGAAATCTTCAGTGAGTTCAACATGCCCATCTTGGACGGCGTGCCGTTCGCCGAGCAGTTGACGCTCAACGGCGGCTACCGGTATTCGAAGTACACCTTGGGGTTCAGCACCAACACCTACAAGTTCGGTGTCGAATATGCGCCCGTCAAGGATGTCCGCTTCCGCGCGAGTTTCAACCAAGCGGTACGCGCACCCAATATTGGCGAGCTCTTTGCCTCCCAGACCATCGGACCGGGCGGCAGCATCGATCCGTGTTGGGGTCCTGCCACCAATGGGATACTTGCCAGCGGACTCAACGCGGCACAGTGCGCGCGCACGGGAGTCACGGCGGCGGAGTTTGGCAATCTCGGCGTCAATCCGGCCAGCCAGTTCAACGTGCAGACGGGCGGCAATCCGAATCTCTCACCTGAGAAGGCGCATACCTGGTCGTATGGTGTGGTATTCCAGCCGACCTTCCTGCCGGCTTTCTCCGCAACGGTTGACTATTACGACATCAGAATCACCGGCGCCATCGAGGCGCAAACAGGCGTCTCGATCCTCAACAATTGCGCGTTGACCGGCAATGCCACGGATTGCGGCTTCATTCACCGTGATGCCAATGGCTCTTTGTATCTGACCAATAATGGATTCGTTACGACTCTGTCGGGAAATCTCGGGTTGCTGGAGAACAAGGGTATCGACGTCAATCTCCACTACACCTGGAATTTGGACAGTTTGGGCAGGCTGATCTTCAACCTGCAGGGCACGGATACCCTCTCCAACACCACCCAGCCGCAGACCGACGTGCCGAATCCCGCTACAGGCGCGTTGGTGGCTGGACCCTCGTACAATTGCGCCGGGTTTGAAGGTGTCACCTGCGGCAGCCCCTTGCCGCACTGGCGTCACATCTTCAGCGCAGACTGGGCGACGCCGTGGCAGGGTTTGGATCTGCATGCTCAGTGGCGCTTTATTGGGGCCACCCAGGTTGATGCATTGAACCAGAGCACGCTATTGTCTGACCCCGGATCGGTAACTCCGGGCTACGACCACGTCCCGACCTACAGCTATCTCGACCTTTCTGCCTCGGTGGCAATCAATTCGAGCGTTTCGGTTCGCGTCGGTGCCAACAACGTGCTCGATAAGGACCCGCCGGTGATTCTGTCGGCGAATTGCCCGGTAGGTGCCTGCAACAACAACACGTGGGTGCAGACGTACGATCCGACCGGTCGGTTCTTGTATCTGCATCTCGAGGCGAAGTTCTAAACGGAATCGATCAAAACGCAAGTTTTGATACTCGGACGGCGGGCCTCAAAAGCCCGCCGTTTTTTTTGGTGCGCCCGGCAGGGCGCACCCACTCTGGGGTGAAAGTCCTCTGTCGACGGGCGAGAGCCCGTCCCATACCCGGTGCGGTGCGCCTCTGGCGCAGCTTCTAGCGGATGCGGCGCACTCGGTGGACGAGTTTTGCGGGCGTAGTCAATAAGAACGAACCGAGGCTTGCGCGCTGTATCGTGACGGAGTCGCCGACGGCGAGCAAATAGTCGCCATCTTCCTCGTACTCCCATGACTGGCCATTGTCGAGTAATACCCGGGGTCGCCCATCCGGCCCCTTTCGGAACCCGGTTACCCGAGCCGTGAGGGATTTTTTGATTTCGGGAGGGGCGCCTGCGGCGGCGCCGTTGCGCTGCTTTTGCACCTTGCTCAGGCCGAAATCGTCATCGGTGGAGGCCCCTGCCGGCACCGGCCTTGCGGCTGCCGGTGCTGCCCCGTCCGGTGCCGCGCTAACAGGTGCCGCGACGACAGGTGCTGCGCCGACAGGTGCTGCGCCGACCGGTGCCGCGCTGACAGGTGCCGCCGCAGGCGCGGCGGCTGCCGGGGTGGTGGGCGGCGCCTTTGCAGAAGCGCGGCCGGCGAGTCTGTCATAGCAGGCGAGGCGCTCGGCGTTGTCTGAAATGCTGTTGCATTGCGCCGGCCCCTTGGGATCATCGGCAAGCGCGCCACCCGCAGCGCAGGCAGCCAAAATTGCCGTGCTTAAGGCCAGGCGTCTTGTGTGTGTCGTCGTCATGGCGAGACCTCCGTCGGCAATTGATAGTAGCTGCCGACCACTTCCGTGGCGGCCCGCACCATCTCGCGTTCTGCTTCGCTCAAGAATGGGTTCCAAATATCGAAAATCAGAATAGCGCGGGGTGCGTCCGAGTTGTTCCATACCTCGTGCTCGATGGTGTCGTCGAACAGCCAGGCTTTTCCAACTTCGAACTCGCGCGTGGTGCCGCCGACACGAAAGCTGCAATCCGGCGGAACGATCAGCGGCAAATGCACCGTTATCCGGGTGTTGGTGACGCCTGTATGCGGCGGAATTTTCGTCTTGGGATCGAGGATGGAAAAAAATACCGTCGGCGCCCGGCCCGCCACTTCGCAACGCGGGATGTGCGCGAGCGCCGCCATAGTGCGCGGGCATCGAGCGATGTGCGCCGGCTCCGGCGTGCCTTGGTTCCACAGGAAGTAAGCGCTCCAGCGGCGTGAATGATTCAGCTCCTTCCACTGATCGATGGGCAGCCCTGCCGGATAGTCGATGTAGGGCTGCAGGCCCGCCCGATCGGCGATCAGAACATGGGTCATCTCAGCGCGTATGTCGTCGGTGGCCGCCTCGACCGCATCCAGCCACGGGAAATCGTCGCGCTCGAAGAATTCCAAGGCGGGGATGTCGGGAAAGTACATGAAGGTCGGGCGGGGAAAATAAGCCGAGCGCCGGCCGCTGAGCAGTTCCAGGCATTTGTCCACCCTCGATTGCTTCTTGCCGCCGTGTCGCGCCCGGATCTCCGCCAGCCTTTCCTCGATGGCCGCGTTAAGTGCTGTCTGATCCGCGGCGACGGCCTCTTTCGCGTGTTTGAGCAGTTCCTGGACCGTCGGCGGCGTGACAGCATCTGGAGGTAGGGTCAGCAGCGCATGTTGATAGGTACGCGCAGCGTTGCGGGCGTCGCCGAGATCTTCCAGCAGGCTTGCTTTTTGCAGCAGCGAGGCAAGATGGCGGGGTTCGATGCTCAGAGCGCGCTCCAGTGCTTCTCGCTCCTCTTCACGACGGCCGAGCATTCGCAAGCTGCCTGCAAGATTCGACCACAGCTGTGCATGGACCGGATCGGCCTGGGCGGCGCGGCTGAAGAGCGAGTACGCCTTTTCGTGTTCGTTGCGGTTCATCATGACCACCCCCAATTCATTGAGCACGGCGGGATGGCCGGGCGCGCGCTCCGCCACCCGCACCAGCAGCTGCTCGGATTCGGCGCTGCGGCCAGCAGCCGACGCCTCCCGATAGGCCTGCAGTGTGCGGGCGATGGTGGCCTCGTCCAAACCCACCGGATTGGGCTGATTCATAGTTCTCCTCGAAGGCCGGATTGCCGGCGAAAGTTACAATTCTACCTGGCCGCTTGGCGCCGGATTGACAAATGCGCCGGGGTCCCCGCATCGTTGGAACATGGCTTCGATTGCGGACGTGAATTTAAAGCTGATGTCGGCGTCCGCATTGCTGGATACGGACCCGGCTGCCGCGGCCCGGGCAGCCGGCGAGATTCTTGAGCATAATCCGGACAACACTGCGGCGAGTCTGTTGCTCGCCACCGCGGCCAGTAAGGCGGGCGATGTAGCGCGTGCAATCGAGGTGCTGGGAGCGTTGGCGCGCTCGCAGCCGGCGGCAGGGCTGATCCGCTTGGAGCTGGCGCGAGCCTACCGCGCAGCGGGACGCGCGGCCGAGTCGCAGGCCGCGTTGCGCGAAGCGCTTTCGATGGAACCGGGATTGGCGGAGGGTTGGCGCGAACTTTCCGACCAACTCGCCGCCGCCGGCGATGAACATGGCGCCGACGTGGCCTACCAGCGCTACGCCGAGCTGGCACCCCAGCCCTGGCAGCTCGCCGAGCCGGGAGCGGCGCTCGCCGGCAATCGGGTTTCCGCGGCCGAGGCGATGCTGCGGCGGATCCTACGCGATGCGCCTCAGGATGTGGCAGCGATGCGCATGCTCGCCGATGCACTCGCGCGGCGTGAAGCCTATGTGGAAGCCGAGAGAGTGTTGCGCCAGGCACTCGACCTAGCGCCCGGCTACTCCGCAGCTCGCGATGATCTCGCGCGTCTGCTGCTGAAACAACAGAAACTGGCTGATGCCTTGCCTCTGGTGGAGCGCCTGTTGCGGCTCGATCCGAAGAATGCGCGTTACCGGGACCTGTCGGCGTCTGTGTTCAGCATGACCGGGCAGGGCGCAGAGGCTCTAGAGACCTTGAGAGCGCTTGCCGCTGAGCCGAATGCCGGGTACGGCGAGTGGCTCAACTATGGCCATGAGCTCAACGCCGCCGGACGCGCGCGGGAGAGCATCGCCGCGTATCGCAGAGCCATTGCGCTCGACCCTGCCCGCGGCGATACCTACTGGAGCCTGGCAAACCTCAAGACGTTTCGTTTCGACGCGGCTGAAATCGACGCGATGCGCTTGGGCCTGCAGCGCGAAGATCTCAAGCCC
>Ga0210398_10001436_pt1 | contig 24677 bp, 29 predicted proteins | sample IncBWC4OmetaG_FD_161047 | JGI IMG/M metagenome (GOLD analysis project Ga0210398, IMG submission 161047) | Forest soil microbial communities from Barre Woods Harvard Forest LTER site, Petersham, Massachusetts, United States - Inc-BW-C-4-O | ecosystem: Environmental > Terrestrial > Soil >...
CGATCATCACCTCGGCATAGCCACCGTCGCGCTGGACTCCGGTATAGCCTTGGTTGATACAGTTCACGAGGTCGCCATCGCGGCAATACGCGCAATACCCGCAGTTGCCGCCAAGGAACCCGACCCCGACGCGTTGACCAGCTCTCCAGCCTTCGACGCCCTCGCCCGTCGCGTCGATCCGTCCCACCGCCTCATGGCCCGGAACTCTGGGCCACTGGATCGGCAACAGCCCCTCGACAGTGGCGGAATCCGAGTGGCATACGCCACATGCCTCGACCTGTATACGCACGTAACCCGGCGGCGGATCGGTTAGGGGCTTAAGTACCAGTTCCAGTTTGCCCTTGCTGACGGCTTGGACTGCACGATACGTTGATGCGCGTTGAACCATATCGCCTCCGTTACTGTCGCAGACAGATGGGGGAATTTCGCAATTCACTCGTGCAACTGCGTTTGGCGGCGCACCGAAGGAACAGGTTTCGAACGAATTTCTTCCGAAACAGGACTATGGTTTTCTTTGTTGACGTTGCCATGATCGGATTCGGTTCCCTCAGCGCCAAATTCGGTTGGAGGTCTGGAAAAGTATCAATGCGCGTTCGCAAGCGATTGTGGGAAACCCGCGGTTTTGCAGTTTCTTCTTGAAGACAAGCAGAGAGTTCTACTGAGATGGTCATTAACGTGTGAGCGATCGCAGGCCGCTTTCGCTAAACTGTTCGGAGTGTGTTCAGCCTTTGCCGCTGTACTCGAATCTACCGAGAACTGAGATAGCTTCGCTTAGCGACGCTCACTTCGAACGGCAAATGCTTTTTCACGGCGGTTCATGACGGCGTTGAGCCTGGATTCAGCCTTACCGATGCTCCAGAAGCGCCACACTGCCTTGGCCCCCATCCGCGCAGATACTGACAATGCCACGCGTTCCGGATGGCATCGCCGCGAGTTCCTTCACTGTGTGGCTCAGAATCGGCGCGCCGGTCGCACCGAACGGATGGCCCAGCGCTACACTGCCCCCGTTGGGGTTGCCACGATCGCAGCCCTTAGCGATTGGTGCTCTTAGTCCACGCCAGCTTGTTTAAATAGATATGGCACGATTCCGAGCTTCTTCATTTTAGATTCGAGCGTTTGCCTCGGGATGCCCAAGACTGCAGCAGCGCCCTTCGTACCAGCGACGCGCCCTGAGGCCACGCGTAGGGCATTCTCGATCATCGCCCTTTCGCGATCGGCAATATCAGCTGGGAGAGTAGCTCCTCGCACCGAAGACTTCGGACTAGCAGTACCCAACCAGCTCGCTTCGACCGAGAACGTGTCGCCATCGCAGAGGATTACGGCACGCTCAATCACATTCTGCAATTCGCGGACGTTGCCTGGCCACGAATATCCTCTGAAGAGCTCCAGCGTTTCCTTGCAGATACGGCGAATTTTTTTTCCCGCCTTCTGGGCATAGCGCTCCACGAGATATTCAACTAACAATCGGATATCGCCAGACCGGTCACGCAGCGCAGGCAGATCGATGGGGAATACGTTCAGACGGTAGAACAGATCCGCGCGGAAGGTGCCTTCGGCGATCGCCGCATGCAGGTCTCTATTGGTCGCGGCTAACACACGAACATCTATGGCAATGGGGCGTTGTGCACCGACCCGATTGAATTCGCGCTCCTGCAGCACGCGGAGTAAAGCCACCTGTGTCTCGAGCGAGAGCTCAGCAACCTCGTCAAGGAATAGCGTTCCGCCTTCCGCCGATTCGAAGCGACCCACGCGCCGCTGAATCGCGCCGGTGAACGCGCCCTTCTCGTGCCCAAAGAGCTCCGAGGTGATGAGCGACTGTGGCAGCGCGGCACAGTTCACGCAGACGAAAGCGCGGTTCGAACGCTTGGATCTGGCATGAATCGCTCGTGCGATCAACTCCTTGCCGGTTCCGGTCTCCCCAAGGATCAATACCGTGGAATCCGTGGAAGCGACCCGTTCGACTTGCGCCAATACGCGACGCATCGGGGGCGCGGAACCGACGATTTCTTCGAACATGGAAGAGCGCACCAGATCTTCACGCAGCAGCACTGTCTCGTTTCGCATGCGGTCTTCTGCGCGCTTACGATCTTCGATGTCTGTGGCGGTGGCGAACCAACGTACAATCCGCCCCGCATCATCGACGACAGGCTTACAGCGAAACAGGAACCAACGATACTGACCGTCCTTAGCAAGCATTCGTTGCTCCAGCTCAAAGGGCGCCCCAGCCGCGACCGCGGCACTTCGTTCGGTTTGCACTCGTTCCACGTCGTCCGGATGCATGCCGGCACGCAACCACGCTCCCGCAGGGCTACCTTGTATCTCTTCCAGCGCGGAGCCTCGGTAGTCGAGCAACGTCTGATTGGCTTGCAGCACCAACCCGTCACCATCGAGAACGAGCACATGCTGCGGCAGAAAGTCAATAAGTTGGCGTAACTCCCGCTCATCCTGCCGAAGCTTGTTCTCGGACCGTTTGCGGTCCTCGATGTCCGTACCAGTGGCATACCAGCGTATCGGACGACCGCTGTCGTCGAGTAGCGGGTTGTATTGAATGAGGAACCAGCGGTAGTGGCCGTCTCTACGACGAGCCCGTTGCTCGTTTTCAAAGGGAACCGTGCCGGCCAAAGCGCTGTCCCGTCCTGCGCGAAGTCTCTCGACATCGTCGGGATGGAATACACGTTTGCGGAAGCCCTCGTCGCGAACCTCTTCGAGGGACAAACCGGTGTACTCCAACGCGACTCGATTGGCATAGATTGCCTTTCCGTCGGGGTCCAGCACTATGATTGCCTGAGCAATCGCATCGGTCGTGCGTCGCAGGTCCTCCTCGGACTTGCGGATGTCGTCTAGCGCTCGGGCTAATGCTTCATGGGACCGTTGGTATTGAATCGCGAGTAGCGCGATATGGCTGGCGGATTCGGTCAACGCAAGATCCGTATCGCTCGGAGCCCCTGGCTCCGGAGAGTAGACCGCAAACGTTCCGAGTACCTGATTATCCTTCGTCAGGATCGGTTGGGACCACGCCGCGCGTATTCCGCTCCTGAGCGCCAATTTGCGATGCTCCTCGTAAAGCCACCGAGGCTCGGTCGCAACGTCCGCCACGATGACAGGCGTCTTCAAGCAAGCAGCCGTACCGCATAGGCCGACGTCCGGGGCGACGGGTAGCGGCGCGATCGCGCGCAGCCACTCGGGCGATATCTTCGGACCCGCGCATGGCCACAGCCATTTTCCACCCGGATCTAACAGCAATATCACCGTTCTCGAGGGGGAGACTTGGCAGTCGATAGCCGCGCACAGTTGATTCAGAATTTCGGTGAGACTTGCGCCGTCGGTGATCATTTGCAACGCGCGCATCTCCGCGGCATGTAGCGATTGCGTTCGCTTTCGATCCTCTATATCCGTGGCTGTTCCATACCAGCCCAGCAACGCCCCATCTGGGCCGCGGTGGGGCTCCGCATGGAACAAAAACCAACGAAATACGCCATCGAGTCGTTTGAGCCGGGCCTCAAAGTCTCCGGGTCCCTGCGCACGCCGCAATGCTGTCCAAGTGTCCGGCATGCGTTGCGAGTCTTCGGGATGAAGTGCTCGCCAGCTTCCCTCCCCGCCTTCGGCTAAGTCGCCGGCGTACTCGACCCAGCGGTCGTTCACGAGCTGGCGCTCTCCGTCGGCATTGGCTGTCCATGCCAGTCCAAGAGCCCTATCAAGGAATTCGCGAAAGTTGTCTTTAAACTCGCCTAGTGACGCAGCAGTGAGCGCGTCGACCCTGTTGGACTTCCGGCCCGTGCGTTCAGCCGCCGTTCGTGTCTTGCGCTTGGGTTGGTCTACTCTTCTCGCTGCCGCCATACAGTCCTCGATCGATGGGAGCGCTCGCCGGGTTAGTCGCGATCAGCTCCTCCGCATCATCCACCCAATTGCCGGCCCACGCCGAATCTTCGGCAATTGCCGAAGATTCGGCGTGGCTTCGGAAAGAAAACTCCATTTTGTTCAGTATCTTGCGGCTTGGTGTAAATCTTGCTTCCTCTTGGGGGTTCCGCGATACAACGCGTGGAGGGATCGTGAACAATGAAGCTGAACGGGCGCCTGCCTGCGGAGCACAAATGGCGACGTACTTCCGGCTGCCTCAGGCGCCGAGCCTCGTCATAGGGCCCGCCGCCAAGCCCCCAGTTGCGATCACTCGATTGCTGTCGGATAGCGGCCTGCCGGAGCGCACACACAGCATTCCCGCTGAAAAAGCCTTCGTCGTGTCGATGCACCTCACGCCCGCGTGTCTGCAAGGGTGCGAGATCTGGGTCGATGATCGCTATTCCAACGTTGCGAGCTGGCCCGCGGGCGGCGTGGGTATTTACGATCTTGAGTCCAATCCTCGGGTCCGTAATCGCGGTCCTGTCGACTGGGTGCATTATCACGTTCCCCGCTCGACGCTTGCGGCTTTTGCAGACGATGTCGGCATGTCCCGAATTGAAACTCTTGAAAGCGCACATGGCACGGTAGACCCAATTCTGCACCAGCTGACTCAGGTGATCCTGCCGTCTCTGAGCGCGCCGCGGGCGTTCTCTCGGCTTTTCCTCGACTATTTTCGTCTGTTGTTCTGCGCCCACGTGGCTCAGCAATACGCACCTTCGGTCGAAACGACCAGTCGTCCCCGCGGCGGTCTGGCGCCTTGGCAAAAGAGGCGTGTGATAGATCTTTTCAGGCAGCATTTGGACGGATCACTGGGGCTACCTACCTTGGCCGGAGAGTGTGGATTGTCCGTCAGCCACTTCGCGCGTGCCTTCCGTCAATCCTTCGGCACACCCCCGCACCATTACCTTGTACTGCAGCGCGTGGAACGGGCGAAGTCGATTCTCTCGGGCTCGACCCGCGCCCTCGCTGAGGTGGCGCAACAGACCGGGTTCTCTGACCAACCCTCATTCAGTCGCACGTTCAAGGCCATCGTTGGAACAACCCCTGGTCAATGGCGTCGGCAGCAGGCGATCAACAGGCACATGACGTTCCGTAGATGATCCTAGGGACCTTTTGGGCCGGTCTTACGTTCGAGCGCCATCCACTCCGAGATATATGGGGAAGCGTTTTTAATCGCAATCCCGTCGTCCTCGCAAGAATTGAGGAACCGGACACCTTCCACGCTGATCAGCGCAACGGCGCCGACGTCCAAAACCATGTGCGGACCCGCGGCCTTGATCTGCTGCTTGAGTTCATCGAGATGTTCGCTTCGCAGGTTACCGACCAACTGCAGAACTGCCTGCTTCCCGAGTGCGTGCCTATCAATCCTAAGTGTCATGATTTCGGACTCCGCGCTACGGCACGGCGCACTGCGAGGTCAGGGCAACAAGTGGGTATACATCCGCTACGTGGTTGTGGGTCGCTGTGTATTCGCCACCGGGCACGGCTCGAGCCCGTGCGCTGCTGCTGGCAGCGGTCCTTCGAATAGATGCTGTGCTTTATCGCTCCCTGCGAGAATTGTCACTGACGCCCGCATGCCCTTGATGAGTTCAGGGACCCCCGTCACCCTAATTGCTGCCAAGACAACCGTCTTTGCGTATTCGACCATCTTTGACGATCTTGACCTCGATGGTGAGCAGCCTCGCCAGATAGGGCCGCTTGAATTTGGCGCCAGCCGAATCTGGATGCGTTGTCTAACGACTGACCTTGAGCCACCGATCCCACGGCGGCCTTTCACCAAATTCCGCAGCGAGTCGCTCAATCAGATGGCGTACTTTCGTGGACACAAATCGCGACGAAGGCACGACGCTGTGTATGCCTAATTCGGCGGCCGAGTACTGGGGCAAGACTCGCACAAGCGCCCCCTGATACAGCGATTCGCCGAATACGAAACTAGGACCGAAGACAATGCCGCCTTCTTCGAGCGCTACGGCTAGAAGCAATTGCACATTGTTGGTCAAAAGGTGCCAGGGACCGTCTATATCATGCGAGCGCCCGCGGGAATCCTGCAGTGTCCAATCGCCCGGGGATACCGCTTCGCTATAGGCGAGGCGCGGATGCTTGCGGAGCTCATTTGGAGTCTTTGGCTCACCTAGGCGACTTAGATAGGAGCGAGCCGCACACATCACCATTCGACAAGTTCCAATCCGACGTGCCACTAAATTTGAGTCCGGTAGGCGGCCGATGCGGACTGCTATGTCAATGCCCTCCTGTACGACATCGATGAATCGGTCGCTCGCCAAGACTTGCACCCGCATTCCAGGGTGATCGTGCATATAGCGGGCAAGCGGACCGCCCATCTGGAGAGCCGCAAAGCTTTCTGGTACTGCTATCTTTAGCGAACCCTGCGGGGAAGTCTGTAACTCTCCGGCTTCGCGTTGGGCTTCCTCGAACTCTTCTAGAATGCGGCGACTGCGCTGGTAATACGCGCGACCGACATCGGTCACGTGCAGCCGACGCGTTGTGCGCTGTAGAAGTCGAGCCTTCAAAGCCTGCTCGAGTGAATCAATGTGCCGCCCCGCCATGGCCGGGGTGATCTTGTGACGACGCGCCGCGGCGGCAACGCTGCCCTCCTCCACCGCCGAGTTGAAGATCGCCAAGCTAGTCATGCGATCCACAGCGAGTCCTCCATTCGATACCGTTGGTATCGAATGTATAAACGAATCGCTGGATTATCAACAGCCCTTTCCGTTCGTACGCTCACCGGGACAGTCGGCGAGCACAACGCGCGTGAAAATCCAAGCCAGCGGCATTCACATCAATGTTCGTGATCGGGGTCGGGGCGAACCCACGTTGGTGCTGCTCCACTATTGGGGCGGCTCTTCTCGCACCTGGGCGGAACTCATCGACCAACTCGAAGATCGGTATCGATCGATTGCCATCGACCAACGCGGCTGGGGTGAATCTGACGCCCCGCCTCAAGGCTACGGCATTTCCGATCTCGCCGATGATGCGCAGAGCGTCATCAGCGCTATGGAAATCAAGCGCTACCTGGTCGTCGGGCACTCGATGGGCGGCAAGGTCGCCCAATTGGTCGCATCACGACGGCCGGTGGGCTTGGTGGGGCTTGTCTTGGTCGCGCCGTCTCCGCCGAGTCCCACCGTGCTCGATAACGAACAGCTGCAGATACTCCTCCACGCCTATGACTCTCGTGAATCGGTCGCTTACACGCGCGACACCATCCTCACGGCGCTGCCATTGACCAGCGCGCAGAAGGAACGGGTGGTCGAGGACAGTCTTCGCGGCGCTCCTGCTGCAAGGCGAGCCTGGCCCACTCAAGCGATGCTGGAAGACATTCGTTCGGACGCCCGACGCATCAACGTCCCCACGCTCGTGCTCTCGGGAGAGCGCGACAAAGTCGATCCCATGGCGAGACTCCGCGAAGAGCTGCTGCCCTGCATTCCAGGCTCGCAGCTGCAGATTCTGTCTCAAGTCGGACACCTCCCCATGCTCGAAGCCCCTGATGTTGTCGCTCGAGCGATCCGGGCGTTTGTCCTCAACCTGTAAGCCACACTCGTCCGGATTCATTGAGCGCACCCATATTCGCACTCTTCAGCATCACGGCGAATGCCACGCCCATCTGGCGCACGTCTTGGGTTTTATAGCCCGCGCAGGAGAATGACCCATGAAAATCGCACTCATCGGCGCCTCGGGTAATGTCGGCTCTCGCATTGCTGCCGAACTCTCATCGCGCGGCCACCAGATCACGGCAATTGCCCGCAATCCCGGCAAAATCGCTGTGCTGCCGGGTATCAGGCCGATCGCCGTTGATATTGCCGACACCGGATCGCTGGCGGCCATACTCAAGGGACATGCAGCCGTAATCAGCTCTGTCCACTTCACTGCCAGCGATTCCGATCAGCTAATTGGGGCGGTCAACGCCTCGGGTGTGCCGCGTTATTTGGTCGTAGGAGGTGCCGGCAGCCTTCAGGTGGCGCCGGGCAAACTCCTCGTCGATTCTCCCGACTTTCCGAAGGAATACGAGAGCGAGACACGGGCTGGCTGTGTCTTCCTCGACCGATTGCGCGCCGAAAAAAATCTCGACTGGACCTTCCTATCACCATCGTATGTGTTCCAGCCCGGCGAGCGCACGGGAAAATTCCGCCTCGGTAAGAATGACCTGCTGGCGAACGAAAAGGGCAGCAGCATCTCGTTCGAGGACTTTGCCGTCGCCCTCGCGGACGAAATCGAAACACCGAAGCACTCGCGTCAACGCTTTACCGTCGGTTACTGACGATTGGTCCTTAGCGTCACATCAGCTCGATCGATCAGCACGCTCTTGAGGATCGAATTTGTGAACATCCCATCCAACGGCGTCTCTCTTCATGTGACGGACCAGGGCCAAGGCATACCGGCCGTCGTATTCCTACATTGTTGGGGCGGCTCGACACGCACCTGGGACCGCGTCGTCGCTGCCCTTTTACCTCGATACCGGACTCTGGCGATCGACCAGCGCGGGTGGGGGGCATCCGAACGTCCGACCCGCGGCTACAGCGTCGCGGAGCTCGCCGATGACACTAAAGGCGTGATCGAGGCCCTCGGCTTGGAGCGGTACATCCTCGTCGGCCACTCCATGGGCGGCAAAACGGCGCAGCTCGAGGCATCTCGCCGCCCCAAGGGCTTGGTCGGTCTGGTCCTAGTCGCTCCGGCTCCTCCCTCGCCGTTGAAAATCCCCGAGGAGCTCCGGGGGATGTTGGAGGGGCCCAATGTACGCGAGTTCGTCGCTATGGCCCTCGAGCAGATGCTGACCTACAAGCCGCTCAGTCGCGAGGATGCCGAACTTATGATCTCCGATGCCATTCGGGGCTCAGCCGAGGCCAGAGCTGCGTGGGGTCGCCAGACCAGTCTCGAGGACATCACCGACGCGGTTAGCCACATCGACGCGCCGACCCTCGTGATCTCGGGCGATCACGACAAGATCCAACCCATCGAGATCCTTGAGCGCGAGCTGTTGCCCCGGATCTCTGGCGCCGCTATCCAGGTTCTTCCGAACGTCGGGCACCTGTCCCCGCTTGAGGCCCCTGAGGAGATTGCCCGGCGTCTCAATAGCTTCGCTCAGGGTGCTTTAGTGCAGGCCCTGATGAAGGACTGAAAATGCCATCTCAACTAGAAAGCACCTTGTCTCAACATCCCACCGTGCCGCGCGAGATCGCTAGCGTCAGGATTCCGGACAGCCTACTAGCGCAGAAGGCCCTCGATCTGGCCTATCGCGTCTCACCACCCGTTGTATGGACGCACGTGCTTCGGACCTTTGTCTTTGGTGCCCTAGTCGGGCGGGCGCAGAATCTACGCTACGACGAGGAACTCTTCTTTCTGGCCTCTGTACTGCACGACCTCGGGCTTACGACCGAGTTTCGGGGCACTGAGCGCTTTGAAGTGGTCGGCGCTGATGCCGCCGCGGCTTTCCTGAAGAATCAAGGCGTCGACGACGAGCGGCGCGCGATCATCTGGGACGCCATCGCGCTGCACACCTCTGTTGGCATTGCCTCACGCAAGCGCCCCGAAATCGCGCTGGTCCATATCGGCGCGGGTGTCGACGTCTTGGGGCTCGAGCTCAACAAGCTTCCGCCGGCCCTCGTCGCACAAACAATCGAAGCACTTCCGCGTCACGATTTCAACAAAGCGTTTTTCTCCGTGCTGCTCGACACGATCTCCCACGCGCCGCAGAGCGCGGCCATGACCTGGATGTGCGAGATCGCCAACGAGCACGTCCCGGGCTGCCACTGCCCGAGCTTCACTGGTCAGCTGCAAGCAAGTCCGTTCAAAGAGTAAATGGAGACCTCAACGGTCCCGTAGTCTTTTTTTTTAAAATCGATCGCTATTGTGCAATTCGATCCGAATATGCGAGCGCCCGGTTGTAGACATCGACAAAGCGAGTCATGCTCCGAGCCGCCCGTTCCGTAGACGACTCTTCATCTTGGATATTTCAGCGCGAGGCAAATCTGATGACATCCTCAAGCGCCGTCGCGGCGAACAAAGCGCTGGTCAGCAAAGTGATGGACGCCGTTTTTGTCCGGCGCGATAGTAGTGTTGTGGAGCGGGACTTCGCCAGGGCATACATCCAACACAATCCCGCGGTCCCCAACGGTCGAGATGCCATTCCGGCCCTAATTTCGCATCTGGCTCCGGGGTTTCGCTATGAGCCGGGAATGATCGTCGCCGAAGGCGACCTGGTCATGATTCACGGTCGCTACACTGGTTGGGGCCCAAAGCCCATGGTAGCGGTAGATATATTCCGCGTCGTTGACGGCCGGCTCGTTGAACATTGGGACGTTCTGCAGGAAGAAGTCCCTGCTGCCGCCACCGCCAGCGGCAATTCGATGTTCTGAAAAAGCTCCCTGCTCACGGAGAACCCCTCTTATGGATGCGCGCGCGACAGCGTCTAACCGCTACCTCGAGGAAAACGATATTTGCGACGCTTACCGACGCGTTCTCATAAAGGCGTGCCGCTCCTTTTTCCGAACGATTTTCGTAACGGCGCCCCCAGGATACGTCTTTGGAGCCGTTTTTCCGGTGAAGGCCGGACCAACCTAGCAAACTGAGGAGGTCACTGTGCAACTCAAACATTCTGTGGCAGTCGGAGTTCTTTTGTCCTTCCTCGCAAATATGCCGACGAGTGCTGCCGACTCAGATCTGACCGGGAAATGGGTTGGAAAATTCATCGGAGTCCAGATTGAGATACCAGGGCAGACGGACCCGTTTGGTTACCTGAATGGAGAATCCAGAGCCATCCAGGGTCCGCGATTCATGGAAAACACGTTGCACATCGAGTTCGAGACTCAAAAACAAGGTCTCGCGGTGGGGCTATGGAATGCGGGTGAATTCAAACAACAATTTGTCTGCGCACAGCTGACTCAGACTCAGTGGGATTGCGTGGACCCGGGCGGGCGTGCCAGCGTGGAGATTAGGTCGGCAACCGAGATCAAACTGTGTTACTTGGACAACAGGGAAGGCGCTCAGGGCGCTGGCTGTGCCCTCTTGCGAAGGGCAGCTGGATGAGCCGCGTCGAAGTGGATTTGGGCACTTGACCTTCAAGAGAATAGGTTCTTTGCACGCGACTCCACAATGTCCGCCGAAGCGCTCGCACCCCGGCGTTACGAACGCAGGGGCCAACGGATATGCGCTGTGCAGGATCAAGGCCTCCACTCGAGACGTGACAAACGGGCTTGGACGAGCTTGCGTCGTTCGCACAGAGACGCGAACCCTCGCGCTTGGCTCGACCGCGCGATGGTTGATTCGGGGCCGGCTAATTCCTGAATGCGCAGGTCCACCGCAAAAGGCCACAAGATTGCGCACGGCCGATCTCGGCAATTGAATCGCCCTATATCAAAGTCGGGCTGCAGCCGGTAGCAGCAGAGCGTGAACGGACTTCTGTCGCCGGTTGCGGTTGGCCCGCAGTGCGTTCTTTCGGAGCTGTGAATGTTCGCCGATTACGATCTTGTGCGCACCCAAAAGGTCGCGGTAAAGGGGATTGAGTTTGCGTATCGAAAGTTTGGCGTTGAGAGTGCCGTCCCGTTGATTCTCTTAACCCACTTTCGTGCTTCCATGGATAACTGGGATCCTCTTTTGCTCAACCTGATCGCTAAGGAAAGGACGGTTGTCGTGTTTGACAACAAGGGCGTGGCGAGCTCCATGGGAGCTACCCCGGAGACATACGGCGCAATGGCTGACGACGCCGCCGACTTTATTGCCGCGTTGGGCTATCCAACGGTGGACATCCTCGGATTCTCGATCGGTGGCGCCATCGCCCAGCAGCTGCTTTTTAAGCACAGCGGACTTGTCAGAAACTGCGTTCTAGCGGCATCCATGCCCCCGGGTGGCCAGGGTATTCTTGCAAGCAAGCCAGAGGTCGCCGCCGTGGCCACCAAAGCAGTAGTCGACCTCGACGATTTCCTGATCCTATTCTTCGAAAGCAGTCTCAGAAGCCAAGAAGCGGGCCGTGAATACCTGAAGCGCCGTTCGGCCCGCACGATTGACGTGGAACCCGCAACGACGAGTCAAACGATGGAAGCACAGGGGAAGTCTCGCAAAGCCTGGGCCGCGATGGATGTGACTCAAGGCGTCACCGATCTGAAATCAGTGAAGCAACCTGTACTCGTAGCAAATGGAAGCAACGACGTAATGATCTCCAATCCATATTCCTTTGCTCTGTATCAGAGTCTGCCGAACGCACAACTCATTCTGTACCCGGACTCCGGGCACGGCTTTCTATTCCAATATCCAAAGCTGTTCGCTGTTCACCTATCCATTTTTTTGAATAGCACAGTTCCTTAACAACTCTCACACTGTTCCCAGAACCATCGCTCGCGCTCGCCACAGAAATAATGGCGACCCCACAACCGGCCAATTCTGTTTCAGTTGCTAGTGCCACCGTCCGTGCGGCCAGACGCACCCACGACCCGTCACCTCCGCCCGGGCGTATCGCCACTCGTGCACCGGCCCGGACGCCCACCCGGGCACCTTGACGCCGTTTATGGGACAAGCACTACTTTTCCGCCCGCCTCGCCGTCCTCTACGAGCTTCTGCGCCGCGTCCGCCTCGCTAAGCCGGAAGGTCTTAGCGACCGGGATACTGAGATGCCCTCTGCGAACCGCTTGGGCCAATCGGGAAAGAGCCGTCGGATTCGGCTGGACGCTGAACGCCTCGATGCGAATAGCTCTCCCTGCTGCCGCCTTGGGTGTTCCCAAGACCGAAGCCAGGACCCCTCCCCGCTTCAACTTCGTAATCAACTTTCCGAGAACGTCGCCACCTACTGTGTCGGCGATTGCATCCAGATCCTGAAGCGAGTGGATCTCCGCGTCGGAGTCGATTGCGATGACCTGATCGGCCCCCAGCCCCTGAGCTTGCGCTTTCTGATGTTCGCGTACTCCGGCAATGACGTGGGCCCCGCGCTGTTTCGCGACGTAGACCGCCGTGCGCCCAACCCCGCCGAGCGCCCCCGTGACCAGGACGGTTTGTCCGCTCTGTGGCCCGACATGGTCGATCAACGACGCCCCGGTCGTAGTCACAAGGGGCAGAGCGCCGGCGTGTTGCAACTCAAGGCCGTCGGGAACCAGGGCCAAGTCTCCGCTCCGGACCACCACAAGTTCGGCATAGCTGTGAATAGTCACGGCCATCACTGTCTGGCCCGGCTTAAAGTTGGAAACACCAGCACCGATCGCCGCGACTTCGCCGGCGACGTCACGCCCCGGAATTACCGGGAACTCGAGAGTCTGTATTCCCTTAAAGTCGCCACGACGTATCTTCAAATCGATGGGATTCACACTGGTGGCCGCGACCCTTACAAGGACCTCGCCCAATTCAGCCGTCGGCGCAGGAACATCCTCGTATCGGAGTTGATCTACGCCTCCATACCCATGCATCCGTACGGCCTTCATCGTCGCACCTCCGCTTGGACCGCTGCCATTGCCACCAGGAAAAGCGCGACAGCGAGCTGCCGACTCACTTCAGCTGGCATCGCCTTTATCGTAAAGAAGGGCGCGAATGTCCGCAAAACAGTCTATGTTTCCGGTGACATTTACACGCCATTGGGCTTCGTACGGCTCAGTAAGTCTTATAGGGAGGAACTTTCCAGACATCACGATCTTTACACGGTCCCCAGCGCCCGCTTGAAGTAGACAGAGTCGCAAAGCCAGAGCCGGTCGCTGCTCCTACCCGATCCGGAAAGACGATTGTCTCGCAAAGACACGCTGTACCATTGCAATCGAAGGCAAAGGCACTCGTCACTGCCGGGATGACAACGTGACGGCACTAAAGCCAGCACACCGATTGGACCGATTGTTGTATTTCGTCCTCGCGCTGATTGTCGCCGGGATCGTGGTTTCTGGTTTCAGTCGCACGATTGGTGCAAGGCTCATCCATCCGCCATCGCCGCGCCCGACTGTGCTCTATGTTCACGCGGCCGTTTTCGGGAGCTGGATTGTGCTCTTCATCACACAAACCGCCCTGATTGCGACACGAAACGTGAAGTTGCACCGAAAGCTAGGTGTGCTCGGGCTCGCGCTCGGTGTTTCGATCCCGATCATAGGCGTAGCAACTGCGATCGTCCTGGGAAGACTGCGGGTGCAGCATGCCGACACTACGGCGGCGTCATCGCTGGTTCTTTCGCTCTTCGACATGATCGCATTCACGGTTCCGTTTGGACTCGCCGTCTATTGGCGGACGAAGCCGGATTTTCACCGTCGCCTCATGCTGCTGGCAACGTGCGCGCTTACAAGTGCCGCCATCGGTCGATTGATACCACAGAGCTGGCCCGACGAATGGATCTACATTGGCGTTGATGCGCTAATACTCTTTGGCGTCGGCTGGGACTTAATCGCCACGCGACGCCTCCATCTCGTATACCGCTACGGGCTCCCGACGCTGCTTTTTGGCCAGACGATCGCCATATATCTCGACGTGAGCGGCTCACCGCACTGGCTTGCCATCGCCCATCGGTTGATCGGCCAGAGTTCGCCGTGACTCGGCAACGATAGCGGCCGGCAACTCTGCATATGAGGCGGGAAGCAAAGCCGGCGCACTGAGGCAGTCATTGAATGCTCGCCACGTAATTCGACGGCAGCTGCAGCCGTTGCGCCAGCTCGCGCAGCTTCGTTGCGTATTGCGGGTTACCCTCTGCGGCACCCGGGTGATTGACCAAATTGAAACACAGCGCGGGCACGACTGACCCATCGACTAGGCGCGTGAGCACCGCCTCGGGTCGATAGGCGCTTACGCTCGGATCTGAATACAGCCGGTCCACTTCGGCGTGAGTAAGCAGCATATTCACGCCGTACACTTGACCGTTCGCTTCCGGAACCAGTGTAGCCCGTTCGCGGATGCGAAGCGCGAATCCAGGCAGGCTGACCAAGCGCTCTTCGCTGGGCTGCAATCCCTTTGCCCGAAGCGCTTCAACGTCCATAAACAGCCCATAGAAGAATACGTTGATGCGACGCTCCGTCACAAATGCTCTCCTTAGCTGCCGCCTCAGCAGCTAGCGGATAAAATACCCAGTCACGAATTCGGCTCTCTGCGGGAGACCAACTCATGAAGACACAGAGAAAACTGAAGGATGGCGCGCAGTGCAAGGTGACTGCCGGTACGCATGCGGGGAAGTCTGGCATTGTCAGAGACATCAAGACCAGTAAGTCTGGTCAGATCACGATTACCGTCGTGCAGAGAAACGGCGTTCGGCTCAAGACACTCGCCAAGAATGTCGTCGCCGCAGGCGCGTGAATATGGCGTTGCCGTGCGTTCGCTGTGAGCTGCAGGCAAAACTGCATTTAAGGCGCGCGCGAAGACAGGCGCACTGAGAGGCCGTCGGCGAACGGTAGGCCGCACCCAAACCCAACCTCCCGACACGGTCGCGCCGCGGTTAGTTCAATACGACGCGTGCGTTGAATGAACCTAGCGAGCCGGAGGAATCGGCGAACGCGGCTAATCGCTCATAGTGAACTGCGAGTAGGTAGAGCTCGGTGTAGAGCTCGTCATCCTCGAGCATCGCAAGGCGATCACGAATCGCAATGGCCAGGTCGCGATAATGGCGCGACTGTTCGGGATGCTTTGAGGCAGTTGACGCTGGGTACGTCATCATTGGCCCCCTGCTCGGCGGCTGCTGAAAAACCAGAATGACACGAGAGGTTCTACTCGCAATCAGCGCTTACCGCCATGCGTCGGCAATCGCCTACGTCGGGGACGGTCTGCAAAATGTCGTCTTGCACTTAGGCGCGGCTTCATACGGCTTCGCGAGCTGAGCAGTAGCGTGTTGCCACCAGATAAATACCAACCAAGCGATTTTGTGCGTGGGCGAGATTACGTCCGAACGAGCAACCCGCACCGAAGCTGCAATGTCGAGCGCTGAGATGAGCAGAAGAATACCCCACTCAACTGCCGTCCACGCCATATTGACTCCTAACGATCCTGAGCGGCGGCCTGCCACCGTCGAACAAACGGCGAGGGCACAATCTCGTCGCGCTCGCGGCGTAGCTGCGTCACGTCTCACGGCCGCGCCAGCGGTTGTTGGGGGTCGTTTGCGACGTTTAGTCAATGATGCAAGCGTGGGCGGACTACCTCGATGGACTACGAAGCAGCGATCTGCGCCCTCTTTATCCGACTTCTGTCTGATGCGAACCCTGACCCTTTGTCGGGCCGGTACTCGGCTCCCCAGGCGATGGTTCACCTGCTGCTCGCGCCTTGAGGCTTCGCTTTCGCAGGCTGATTACCTAGATTCTCTCTCATGGCTTGATTGCTGCGCACCCCGGGTCCAGATCGAGGACCCGAAATTAGCTGCGGGATCCGGGCGGAACAGGGATCGAGCCACCAGCATTGCCAGTACGGAGCCGACAAACTGCGCGACAACGTATCCAGGCACGTCAAGCGGCCGGATCCCTGAGAAGGTATTCGACAGGGATCGCGCGATGGTGATCGCCGGATTGGCAAAGGATGTCGATGCGGTGAACCAATACGCAGCCCCGATCCAAGCCGCGACCATCCACGCGGCGTCCCGAGCTCGCGGGAGTCCGAGAACAATCAGAATCAAGCCGAACGTTGCAACCACTTCCCCCAACCACTGACCGAGCCCGGTACGAACGTGCGCAGACGCCTGAAGCCAGGGCAGATCGAACATCGTATGGGCGAGTACTGCGCCGAGACAGCAGCCTAGGACTTGAACGATGACATATGCGCCTCCCTCTCGCCATGACAGGGAGCCGCGGGCAGCCTGCACGAGTGAGACCGCCGGGTTGAAGTGCGCCTGACTCACCGGTGCAAGTAAGGCAATGAGCGCGGCCAGCGCCGCCACTGTGGCGAGCGTATTCGCGAGCAGTGCGATCGCCGAATTGCCCCCGGCCAAGCGCTCTGCCATTACGCCCGACCCGACGACTGTCGCTGCGAGCAGCAATGAACCGAGCCCTTCGGCAACTAACCTTCGCGTGAGGCTCATGGCAAATCGACGAAGCTCTTGCCGATCGCGTTCAACCGTTCTTTCAGCGTGGCGTTGTCCAGCGACTCCAACGGCAGACTGGTGAAGGTCTTTATTTGGCCTTCGAGCGTCCTGAAAGTGTCGCGGAACGCCGCCCATGTGTCGCTCTCGGATCCTTCAACCGCCGCTGGATCTGGGATACCCCAGTGGGCAGTCATTGGGTGTCCCGGCCAATAGGGACAGATCTCGCCGGCAGCGTTGTCACAGACGGTGAACACGAAATCGAGCCGCAGGCCGTGGGGTTGCGAAAATTCGCCCCAGGTCTTACTGCGAAGGCCTTCGGTCGGAAGGTTCGCGCGTTTGAGTAGCTCGATCGCGACGGGATGCACCGTGCCCTTGGGATGACTACCGGCGCTGAATCCCTTAAACCTGCCCTGCCCCAGCTGATTGACCAGCGCCTCCGCGATAATGCTGCGCGCAGAGTTGCCGCTGCACAGAAACAGGACGTTATAGGGCGGAGCGGACATGGAGCTACCGGGAACGAGGGAGCATCTTCGCCATGCACGTCGCTGAACTCGAACACAGCGACCGAAACTCTTCGCTCGCAAGCACGTCTTCGGGCACCGTGCCGCGATCAATGACCTGATACCCGCGACAGGCAAAGAATTCTGCGGCGGTTTGCGTAAGCAGAATCAGTCGGTTGATCTGCCGTTCCCGCGCCACGCGTTCAAGCTCGCTTACGATTGCCTGACCCAAACCGCTGCCGCGACGGGCGGGAGCCACAACCACAGACCTGAGGAGCGCCGCCGAGCCGAAGCGCTGCAGCGCTCCGGCCGCAATCACCTCATCACTTGCATAGCTGACTACAAACTCGGGACGCGCTGACGCGAGATCATCGGTCGGCAATCCGCAGCGCTCGAGCAACGCTTGGATACCGGGCAGATCCTGCGCAGAGGCCGGTCCGATCCGCGGCATAGGTTTGCCTTCAGCTCGGCGAACAGCACTTCGGATTACTGCAGTCGGCCCCTTCCTGCGCCTCCGCCCGGATCTCCTGGGTCCCGTAGACGGTACTTTCGCCTGTGGTCAGAAAGGTCTCCCACGGTAGGTTCTGGGGATCGTAGATCCAGCTTTTTTCCCCGCGTGCGTAGCAGCATGTCGTTTCCCCCTGCTCGATCACCGGTGCTTCCGCGCCCCGAAGACGCTCGTACACCTCAGCAAGCTCCACTCGATTCTCCACCTGGATCCCCAGATGCTGCACACCCGGTTCATCGTCCCGCTGACTGATCGCGAAGTTCACGCGGGGGTCCTCCAGCATCCATTTTGCGTAGTCTGGCTTCCGCACGCTCGGCTCGGCTGCGAACAGCTGCGAGTAGAAACGAACGGAGGCATCTAGATCACTGACTGACACGTGAACGTGTAAGCGTTTCATGCGCGTTTCCTCGTCGGTACTTCGCTGCGCTGCGGCTCGCAGCTGATGCCGCAGTCACGATCGGCCAGACTGCAACAGTTTTCGGTGAGAAAGCCGACTAGCGCGCTCATGCGCTCGAAGTTCGGGCTGTAGAAGAGATTGCGAGCCTCGCGGCGGCTTACGATCAGCCCCGCCTGCATCAGGCCTTTGAGGTGAAACGACAGCGTCGGCGAAGGCAGGTCCAGGCGGGCGGCAAGTTCCGACGGGGTGTAACCCTCTGGTCCCCGCTTCACGAGCATGCGATACACCGCCAGGCGCGATTCGGATGCCAGTGCACCCAATGACTTAATAGCATCTTGCGATTTCATAGTTTCAATTATATGGAAATATAAAGAGAGCTGCAACGGACGTCAACAGACGATCTCGTGCCATGAGTGTCACCGGCATACGTGCACCCCTTCTCCAAACGCGCGGTCGTTTTGGTTGCTCCGGCGCTCAATGGGGTCAGACGGTTACGGCTGATCCCGGAGGTCGTGATCCGAGAAAAAGCCCTGAACCTCGGGGTGTTTCGCCGCGCGCATGCTCGCCGACGAGCTCGAAGCGGACTGGAGCTCCGTGCGGATCGATTCTGTGGACACTGATCCTAAGTGGGGGTTGAAATCACGGGTGCCTGCTGCTCGGTGTGGCAGAGCTAGCCGCTGCACAGACGGGTGGGCACCTCATGCTTGAATCCGCTGGGCGGCGCTGAGCTCACGAATATCCCATCTCGGTCGTGGCCTTGCCGCGGAACACCCAGTACGACCAGCCGGTGTACATGAAGACGATCGGGAGCAGAAACAGCGTTCCGATGAGTAGGAACGCCTGCGACTGCGGTGCGGCGGCCGCCTCCCACAAGGTGATCGTGGGGGGCACGATATAGGGGTACAGGCTGATCGCGAGACCCAGATAACACATGGCGAACAGCCCCAGCGCAGCGATAAATGGCGCGACCTCGCGCCCGCGCGCCAGAGACCGCCATAGCCACCAGGCGATCGCCGCGGTCGCGATCGGCACTGGGACAAGGAACGCGATATGAGGCCAGGAAAACCAGCGCGCCGCGATCCGCGCATTCATGAAGGGCGTCCACAAACTTACCAGGCCGATCAGCGCGAGCGTGCCGAGGAGCCCGAGGCGGGCTTTCCGACGTGCCCACTCCTGCAATACGCCTTCGGTCTTCATCACCAGCCAGGTAGCTCCGAGCAACAGGTAGCCAAAGACGAGTCCCACACCCACCGCCAGCACAAAAGGATCCACCCAGTCCCAGCTGCTGCCGGCGAACTGTCGGCCGTGGACTTCGAATCCCCTCACGAACTTGCCGAGTACGCAACCCTGGGCGAACGTTGCGACGAGCGAGCCCCAGAAATACGCTCGACCCCAGCGCTTGCTCGTGGTGCGCGCGCCGGAGCGGAACTCGAACGCAACACCACGGAAGATCAGACCCAGCACCATCGCGACGATCGGGAAGTAAAGCGCGGGAATGATGACCGCAAAGGCAAGCGGGAAAGCTGAGAATAACGCCAGAGCGCCGAACACCAACCAGGTTTCGTTGCCGTCCCAGATTGGCGCAACCGATGCCATCATCAGATCCCGCGCACGCTCGTCCGGTGCGAATGGAAAGAGGATGCCGATACCGAGGTCGAAGCCATCGAGCAATACGTACATGAATACGCCGAACCCGAGCAGGATCGTCCAGACCGGTACCAGATCAAGGCTCATGGCTGACTCCTCAAACGTCGGCTCCGGTGGCTGCGGAAAGTGGCCGCGCAGGGCGCTCATCGAGCCGCAGTTCGTGACCCTCGATCTGTTCGGGCGGTCCCTGCCGCACCAAGCGCACCAGGTAGTAGGCGCCGGCGCCAAAGATGACGATGTATACCGCGATGTAGGTGAGAAGCGATGCGAGCACGTTGCCGCCGGTGAGCGTCGGACTCACTGCGTTCGCCGTGCGCAGGAGTCCGTACACTACATAGGGCTGCCGGCCGACTTCAGTCGTGATCCAGCCTGCAGTCACGGCCACATAGCCCGCCGGAATCACCCAGGTCGCCGTGCGCAGAAAAATCCGCGTGACAAAGAGGCGCTTGCGCCAGGCGAGCCACCATGCCCAGACCGTGAGTGCGAACATGATCGTCCACATGCCCACCATAACGCGGAAGCCGAAGAACACCGGCGCCACCGGCGGGCGATCGGATGGCGGGAAGTCTTTGAGTCCCCGCACCACACCATCCCAACTGTGCGTGAGATAGAGACTCCCCAGCTTCGGGATCGCTAGCTCGGCACGATTGCGCGCGGCAGCCTGATCAGGTAACCCCAGCAGCACCGCTGGCGCTCCCGCTCCCGTTTCCCACAGACCCTCTATCGCCGCGAGCTTCTGCGGCTGATGAGCCAATGTGTTGCGCCCATGGGCATCACCGATCAACGCTTGCGTCGGCACGAGCACCGAGGCAAGGATCACGCCCATCGTGATCATCACCTTCGCTTCGTCGATGTGACGGCCGTGGCGCAGGTGCCAAGCAGCGACACCGAGCACCGTGAACGCCGTCGTCAGGTAGACGGCGGTCACCGTATGCAGCAGTCGATACGGGAATGACGGGTTGAAAATGACCGCCTCCCAATCCGTTGGGACGAAACGGCCCTCGACCATTGCGAAGCCGGCCGGCGTCTGCATCCAACTGTTGGCGGCCAAGATCCAGAACGCGCTGAACAGCGTCCCTGTTGCAACCATGACTGCCGCGGCGAAGTGCGCCCAGGGCGGAACGAGCTTGCGTCCGAACAGCAGCACACCGAGAAACCCGGCCTCGACGAAGAACGCCATGAGCGCCTCGTAGGTCATGAGCGGGGCGACGATGCTGGCAGTCGCATCGGTATACCGGCTCCAATTGCTGCCGATCTGGAACGGTATGACAATTCCGGACACCACACCCATGCCGAACGCCACAGCAAAGATCCTGGTCCAGAAGGTCGAGATGCGCAGATAAATCGCTTTTCGGCCGGGCTGCCTCGCAGCAAGGCGCAGGCCTTCCAGCACAACGATGTACGAGGCAAGTCCGATCGTGAAGGCGGGCAGCAGGAAGTGTAATGCGATGATAAAGCCGAATTGGATCCGGGAAAGCAGAGCAGGATCTAGTTCCACGCTTCTTCTCCGCAGGTATCTGCCGTCTGACCGACCTCGTTTGGAGGCCGAAGGCTTGCCGGTTGTTACCCTGTGCGCTTAAGGACATTCTACGCCCGCTCCTCGGGCGAGGCCCGCACTCGCCTTAAGATGTTTGAAAGAATGGTTCGCTCGGGCCAAATCAAGGAATGGATCCAGCAAGATCCAGATTTGAACGCTTCACGCGGACTGAGTTATTCCAGCCAGGCTAAGTAGCCGATTCAACAGGCAATACTCCCGATATGAATGGCCGCCTTGCGTAAAGCTCTTTGCCACCGCGACCGACCGGAGTTGGCCAGCGTCTCTTAAATCATCGTTGACGTCGCGGTCACCTTGCGCGCACTGTCGGGGCAGACCAGCGGCCGGCACACAGCAATAGGCGCGTCGGCCTCAATAAGACATTAGGGGATCTCAGCATGAAACGTACAGTCATCGGCAAGCGCGCAGAACTACAGCTGAGCTTCGCGCTCAGCGCAATGCTGACAGGAGTTGGCGTGGCGAGGGCTCACGCGCAGTCATTGTGGATGGCTTCTCAACCACGCAGGGCGCGGATGAGATCCGGCAGTTGCAAGATTCTCGCGTCAGTGCCGGTTGCGCTGTTCGCCAGCTCCGCCTTCGGCACAGCGGTCACTGCACCACCTTATCTGGCGCCGGGATATCCTGCCACGGTCGACTGGGTAATCGGGGCATCGCAGGCTGGGGTTCAGAGCGGCACTCAGGGGATCATCAGCGCCCAAAACGGCTCCAGTGTCTTTGTCGCACTGTTCGCGAACAACGGCGTCGCCAACTTCAAGAATCCATCAGGTCCGGGCACCGCAAAGGTGATCGTAGACATAAACGACTCGACATCTGTATATGCAAAGGCCCCATCAGTGCCCCCGAGCCCGCCCAACTCGGAAGATCTGTCGAACTTTACGTCGGTACAAGTCGGGGCGCAGGCTTACGTACAGGTGCTCTGCAAGCCCGAGTCACGTAATGATCTTTGCAGCGTGGGGACGCGAGTGCCGCTGTCCTGGGAGGGTAACTATGCCCTGTCCGGCGCCAGCGGCTTCTATGGCGCAGACAACCAGGTCTCGGCTACCGTCAGCGGCATCTGGGAGTTCACTAAGAATTGTGCAGACGCCTGTACCTCCGGTGTATTTACGGGAAGTGCCAATGTGCGGCCGAACGAGATATTGCACTGGACTCTAGGGGCGGGCGCATATTCGCTGAATGGCGGACCTACCGGCTTCGCTTACATCGACCCCTACTTCTATCTTAGCCCGGCGGAAGTTGCCGACGGATATTCACTCGTCTTCAGCGAGTTCGTCGGGAATACAAATCCTACTTCGGTTTCGAGTTCTCCCGTGCCAGAACCACCGTCGCTTATGCTTTTCGTCACGGGTGTTATCTTCGGCGGAATAGCTCTGCGGCGGAAACGCCGCTGGACGCCGCTCCTGTAGTTGGCAACCACGATTGGTGCGACACCGCGAAATGACCGCTTCCGGATCGCCAATACGTGAGAGGGAACTTCTGCTCTTTGGCCGCGAGCCGCCCTCGCGGAGAAAGCGAGCGAACGCTGCAGACATCCGTGCAACTAGGTGGTTGACGCGCAGAAGCAATCCGGCCGCTGCCTCGCCGCCCGCAGGGCCATTGGAGTGTGAAGGCGCCCGTCGCACTGCGGCGTCCGCTCTGCTAGAGGTCCAAAGTGCTTCATCCATTCGATGTATTCGAACGCCACACCGACTTCCGGCCGCCTCCGCCGAGCACTCATGGCGCGTGAGCGCAGTGTCTGTCGGCTGCCTTGGCTTGCAGGGCGAGAATCAACTTCAAAGCGGACAATTGCGATCAACCGCTCCGTGAGCACGCCAGATGGCGCGTGTGCCTAGCACTTGTATGGTGTTATATGCGGTCACAGCGGTCCCCTGGCCGTGCTTACGGGTAAGTGCCCATGCGGATGGTCGAATTCGCTCGCGGTTCACTCGCTGTCGCAGCGGCGAGCCTGGGTGTCCTGACGCTCACCTATGGTGATCTGACGCCGCTGGGACAGTCTCTACCGGCCGGAATTCCTGGTCGCGACATTTGGATCTATGGACCTGCGTTACTCCTTCTCGTCGCGGGCGCCGGTCTTTGCTTCAGGCGTACGGCGTTGCCAAGTGTGTTGACGATAGGGGGATACCACTCGCTCTGGGCGCTGAGCAGCGTACGCCCGATCCTCGCAAAACCCCTTAGTGTTGGCTCGTGGTATGGCTTCTGCGAAGCGCTGACAGCTCTGGCTGGCGCTTGGATTCTTTACGCCCTTCTGCGGTGGCAGCGACACAGCCCGAAACTGCCTGTCGCCAGCGCGCGTGCCGTCCGATTGGCTCAAATTTTTTTCGGCCTGACCTGTGCTTTCTACGGGTTGTCGCACTTCCTCTATGCCGAGTACACCGCCAGCATGGTGCCGAGCTGGTTGCCTGATCACTTGGGGTTCGCTTACTTCACGGGGCTGGGTCACCTTGCCGCTGGAATGGCCATCGCTTTGGGAATCCTGCCTCGGCTGGCAGCCACCCTGGAGGCGCTCATGATGAGCTTGTTCGGACTGCTGGTCTGGGTCCCGAGCTTCTGGGCGAACCCCCGCCCCAAGTGGGCGGCACTGCCCGCAAGTCAATGGTCAGAGCTCGTCGTGAACGTAGTGTTGGTAGCGTCCGCGTTGGCCGTCGTTGCTTCCTTGAGCAGCCGCCCGTGGTCTTTCGCTGCGCGTTCACGCGCGTGCGACTAGAAGCGGTAGCTGCCGAGGCGACGTTCAGGAGCACTGTCGAAGTCACGATAGAGGCAGAGCGACAAGAGCTTCTCGCGTCCATGGACCAATTCCCGAGGCACCCCCGACGTGGACTCACTCGGGCTAATGAGCAAGTGCAACCCGCTGCCACCAAAGAGCTTCCGCGGTGTACGCGCGGTTTTGCGTTGCGGATGGCGAGATGACTAAGCATGGGGTGGGGTAACTCATTTGGGGACGTCGCACCCGCCCTGGAATGGGTGAAGGTCCTGAAGGCTGCGAAGTGAGGTCCAGAGCAACCATAGCGTTGTACTTCGAAAACCGAGAGCCTCCGGTAACGTCCATCGACCGCTTAGGCGCGACAGGGTCTTAGCTAGCCGGATCCCTTCAATGCGGTGACCTCGATTTCGATCTTCATGCGTGCGTCAGCGAGACCGGCTGAGATCATCATCGCCGCAGGGCGGACATCCCCGAAGAATTTCCGGAGAACTGGCCAACATTGCTCGAACTCGGA
>Ga0210398_10001437_pt1 | contig 24673 bp, 23 predicted proteins | sample IncBWC4OmetaG_FD_161047 | JGI IMG/M metagenome (GOLD analysis project Ga0210398, IMG submission 161047) | Forest soil microbial communities from Barre Woods Harvard Forest LTER site, Petersham, Massachusetts, United States - Inc-BW-C-4-O | ecosystem: Environmental > Terrestrial > Soil >...
CTCAGGATATTTCGACGACCTCGACATCCCGCAGATCCGGCCTTTCGAAAAAGGCCTGTATGCCTTCTTCGATGCGAAATATGGGAGCCTGCTCGGCGAGATCCGTGACAAGAAGGAAATCAGCGACGACCTTCGCGCCCGGCTGACCAAGGCGCTCGACGAATACAAAAAGGAGTTCGTTGCCGAGCAGGGCACCCACGCCAAGAGCGCGGCGTAACTGAGAGATGCCCACCCTTAAGGCAATCCGGCGCCGGATCAGTTCGGTCAAATCGACCCAGCAGATCACGCGCGCGATGAAGCTGGTGGCGGCCTCGCGGCTGCGGCGCGCCCAGGAAGCGCTGTTAAACTCGCGGCCCTACAGCGAGGCGCTGACTCGTGTCGCGGATTCGGTATTGGGCGGGCAGCATGGAGCGCTGGCTCCGGTCGAAGGCGCGGCGAACGCAGCCTTCGTGGTGGTGGTAACCTCGGACCGCGGGCTTTGCGGCGGATACAACGCCAACGTCATCAAATTTGCGGAGCAAAAAGCTATCGAGCTCCGCGGCGCCGGCCTCGATCCGCAATTCTTCGTGCTAGGACGCAAAGGCCTCGATCACTTCAAGCGCACCAAGGCGCCCATGATCGGCAATTCGATCAATAATCCGCGCCTCGCCAATGTCTCCCTGGCTCGCGACATCGCACACCGGATGCTCACCGCGTATCAAACCGGGCAGGCGCGCGAGATCGGCATCGCATACAGTCACTTCCGGTCAGCTATTTCGCAGGTTCCCGTCTACGAACGATTGCTCCCGATTGCGGGAACCGCGGAGGGCGACGCTCCGCGCGCCGAAACCGACAACAATGCCGCCACTACCGAATACCTGGTAGAGCCGGGCCGCGAGCAGTTGATTCCGCTGGTCATCAGGACCTACATCGAGGCGGCCATTTTTCATGCGCTGGTCGAGGCCGAGGCGAGCTTCTTCGGCGCGCAGATGACTTCGATGGATAATGCGACCAACAACGCATCCGAGATGATCCAGTCATTGACGCTGGAAATGAACCGCGCGCGCCAGGCGATGATCACGCGCGAGCTGATGGATATCGTCGGCGGCGCCGAAGCATTGAAGGGACAAGCATCCTAGGAGAGAATTTTCGCCGGGGGGAACCCACGGTCTATTTCTATGGCTGAGCAAGCAACCGGAAACATCAACCAGGTCCTTGGAAACGTCGTCGACGTCGAATTTCGCCAGGGCTCGCTGCCGCCGATCCTCAACGCTCTGCGCGTGTCGAATCCCGCGGTCAGCGACGAGCAGTGGAACCTCGTGCTCGAAGTCGCGCAGCATCTCGGCGAGAACACCGTGCGATGCATCGCGATGGATACCACCGACGGCCTCGTCCGCGGAATGCAGGTGCGCGACACCGGCAAGGCGATCGCCATCCCGGTCGGTCCGCAGACGCTTGGCCGGCTGATGAACGTCATCGGGCAGGCGGTCGATGGCAAAGGGCCGATCGATGGCTCGCAGATGATGCCGATTCATCGCGACGCGCCGTCATTTGAAGATCAGACCGCCGAAGTCGAAATCCTCGAGACCGGCATCAAGGTTGTCGACCTCATTTGTCCCTACGTGCGCGGTGGAAAGATCGGGCTGTTCGGGGGCGCCGGCGTGGGCAAGACCGTCACCATCCAGGAGCTCATCAATAACGTCGCCAAGCAGCATGGCGGCGTGTCGGTGTTTGCCGGCGTCGGTGAGCGCTCGCGCGAAGGCAACGATCTCTATCGCGAGCTCGCGGAGTCGGGCGTCCTCGCGAAAACCGCGCTGGTCTACGGTCAGATGAATGAGCCGCCGGGCGCGCGCGCCCGGGTCGCCTTGACCGGAGTCACGGTGGCCGAATATTTCCGCGACGAGGAAGGCAAGGACGTGCTCTTCTTCGTCGACAACATTTTTCGCTTCGTGCAGGCCAACTCGGAAGTGTCGGCGTTGCTCGGACGTCTCCCCAGCGCGGTCGGATATCAGCCGACCCTGGGCACCGATACCGGCGGTCTGCAGGAACGCATCACCTCGACCAAGAAGGGCGCTATCACCTCGGTGCAGGCGATCTTCGTCCCGGCAGACGACTATACCGACCCAGCGGTCGCGACGACTTATACCCATCTGGACGCCGTCACCCAGCTCGATCGCAAAGTTTACGAGAAGGGAATTTATCCCGCGGTCGATCCGCTCGCCTCAACCTCGCGCATTCTCGATCCGCAAGTCGTCGGCCAGGAGCATTATGATGTCGCGCGCGGTGTGCAGGCGATCCTCCAGCGCTACAAGGATTTGCAGGACATCATCGCCATCCTCGGAATGGACGAGCTCTCCGCCGAGGACAAGCTGGTGGTGTCGCGCGCGCGCCGCGTCGAGCGCTTCCTGAGCCAGGCGTTTTTCGTCGCCGAGGTGTTCACCAACCTGCCCGGCAAGTACGTGCCCCGCATGGAAACCGTGGCCGGCTTCAAGGAAATCCTCGACGGCAAATGCGACGACATGCCGGAGCAGGCCTTCTACCTCGTCGGCAACATCCAGGATGCGCGCGAGAAGGCTGAGCGCCTCGCCCGCGGCGAAGCTCGCTGATGGCCGAAACGTTTCCCCTCGAGCTCGTGACTCCCACCGGCATCGCCTACCAGGGCGACGTGGTGGAAGTCACCGCGTGGAATCCCATCGGGCAATTCGGCGTGCTCGCGGAACACATCAACTTCATCACCTCGCTGGAGCCGAATATCGTCGAAGTCGAGCTGGCCGACGGCGGGATGCTCTACTATGTGGTATCGGGCGGCCTCGCCGAGGTGAAAGACGGCAAGATGACCATCCTGGCCGACAGCGCCGAGGAGCCTGCCGCCATCGATGTGGGCGGCGTCGAACAGATCCTGCGCGAGATCGAGGGGCAAATCGGCGAGCTGAGCATGTATGAGGTGGGCTACGAACTGAAGCAGCACGACCTGCTGTTAGCACGCGCGCGCCGTCGCGCGGCGACCGAGCTGCGCGCCTCGCGCTGACGCGCGAAGATTCATTTGTGGCACCGGCTTCCGCCTGGGTCCTCGCTCTTTCCAAACTCCACGATCACGGGCTAAAGCCTGTGCTGCAGGAGAGAGTCATATGGCCACTCATCCGATTCGCTTTGGATTCCAGTCCGGACAGCAGAATGTCACCTGGGAGCGGATGCGCGATCATTGGCGCAACCTCGACGCCTGGGGCTACGACTCGCTGTGGGCCTTCGATCACTTCTATCCGATTTTCACGCCCGATCCGGCCGGCCCCTGCATGGAAAGCTGGACCCTGCTCAGCGCGCTCAGCCAGCACACCAAACGCGCGCGCCTCGGCGCGATGGTCAACAGCAATACCTATCGCAATCCCTGCCTGACCGCGAAAATGGCCGCCACCCTCGATCACGCGAGCGACGGAAGACTCAACCTTGGCCTCGGCGCCGGATGGTACGAGCTCGAACATCGAAGTTTCGGCATCGATTTCAAAACTCTCGGTGGACGCCTGCGCGCGCTCGACGAGTCATGTCAGATCATCAAGGGCATGTTCATCCAGGAGAAGACCTCCTTCAACGGCAAGCATTACAAAGTCGTCGACGCGGTTTGCAATCCGAAGCCGCTCCAGCAGCCGCACATCCCGATCATGATTGGCGGCCGCGGCGAAAGGGATTTGCTGAAGATCGTCGCCAAGCACGCCGACATGTGGAACACGATGTTCGCAAATCCCGCCGAAATGAAGCGCCTCATCAGCGTCATCGAACGCCACGGCGACACGGTCGGACGCAACACCGACGAAATCGAGAAAACCATCATGTTGCCGCTGTGCTACAAGGCCCCGAAGGATCGCGAGCAACTCATCGCGGGCACCGTCGCCGCCGGCGCACGCATCACTCCGGAGCAGGCGCGCGACCGCATCATGATTGGCGGCAAGGACGAATGTCTCGAGCTGATCGAGGAGTATCGCAAGGTCGGCGTGACGCACTTCATCTTCAGCTTGCGATGGCCGATTCTTATCGCCGATGAGTTTCAGGCTTTCGCCGAGGATGTGATCCCGTCGGTGCGCCGCTGAAACTGGCGCGAAGTCTGTAAGACTCATCCTGCGCGGAGTAACATCGCGAGGATGAATCGAGTCACCGAACCTTATAGGGACCGGCTGAAGAACATCGCGCGCGAGGCCATGCTGGAGCGCGGCTTGCTGCCGGATTTCTCCGCCGCCGCGATAGCTGAGACGAACGCCATCAGCAAGCCGGCCCCGGCTGACGCTTCTTTGCGGGATCTTCGGAGCCTGGTGTGGGCGTCGATCGACAACGATGACTCGCGCGATCTCGATCAGCTTTCGGTTGCCGTGCCGATGAGCGGCGATGCGGTGAAGATTCTGGTCGCGATCGCGGACGTCGATGCGATCGTCAAAAAAGGATCCGCCATCGACGGCCATGCAAAAGCCAACACGACCTCCGTCTATACCGCCGCCGAAATTTTCTCGATGCTTCCGGAGAAGCTCTCAACCGACCTAACCTCGCTCGGCGAGGGTCAGGAACGGCGGGCAATCGTCATCGAGATGACGGTTGGTGGCGGCGACGGGGTGGCAACCGGATCCGACATCTATCCTGCCCTGGTGATGAATCACGCGAAGCTCGCTTACCACGGCGTCGCCGCCTGGCTCGACGGGAGCGCGCCGCCGTTGGCGCAGATGGCGTCCGTGCCCGAGCTTGGCGAGCAGCTCCGGATTCAGGATCGAATCGCTCAATCAATGAAGGAGATCCGGCATCAACATGGCGCTTTGAGTCTGCAAACGATCGAAGCGCGGCCGGTGTTCGAGGGCGACTCGCTGGCCGATTTGCGCGCCGAGCAGAAGAATCGGGCCGCCGAGATAATCGAGGAGTTCATGATTGCGGCCAATGGGGTGACGGCAAAGTACCTCGAGCGAAGCGGCTCGCCGTCGCTGCGACGAGTGCTGCGGGTACCCAAGCGTTGGGATCGCATCGTGGACCTGGCGGCGGGCTTCGGCACGCGATTGCCCTCCAGGCCGGACATCAAGGCGCTCGAGGATTTCCTCGTGCGGCGCCGCCAAACCGATCCCGCGCATTTTCCCGATCTCTCGCTCTCCGTCATCAAACTTCTCGGTCGCGGAGAATATGTCCTCGAGCTTCCCGGCCAGGCGACGCAAGGCCATTTCGGACTCGCCGTGAAAGACTATACCCATTCCACCGCGCCCAACCGGCGCTTCCCCGATCTCATAACCCAGCGCCTGTTGAAAGCCGCACTGCAACGGCAGACGGTGCCCTACAGCGACGAGGAGCTTGGCGCATTGGCACAACACTGCACGGACAACGAGGATGCCGCCGCCAAGGTCGAGCGGCAGGTGCAAAAGTCCGCCGCGGCGCTGCTGCTGGCACCTAGCATCGGTGAGGAATTCGACGCGATTGTAACCGGCGCCTCCGACAAGGGGACCTGGGTCCGAATCGACCAGCCCGCCACCGAGGGCAAAGTCGTGCGTGGCTCTCGGGGTCTCGATGTGGGCGATCGAGTCCGCGTCAAACTCGTCGACACTAACGTGGAGCGCGGCTTTATCGATTTCGCGCGGGTCGGCGGCTAGAGGCGGCGGCCGAGGATCATCAGGTCGCGCTCGATACCGTCGAGGTCGGCAACGCGCGGCAGATGCGCCCATGTTTCGAAGCCGAAGCCCTGAAACAACGCGAGGCTCGGCTGGTTGTGCCCGAAGATGAATCCCAGCAGCGTTTTCAGACCGAAGTCGGGCGCGCGACGAATCGCGTCGGCCACCAGCAGTCGCGCGTAGCCACGGCGATGCGAATCCGGCGCGACATAGACGCTGAGTTCAGCGGTCGCATGATAGGCCGGGCGGCCATAGAAGGACTGGAAGCTGATCCAGCCCGAGATTCGGCCGTCATCTTCGATGACCCACAGTGGCCGCGCATTTGGCGAATGCTCCGCGAACCAGGCGCGCCGCGAATCGACACTCACCGGTTCGAGATCGGCGGTCGCCAAGCGGCCGGGAATCGCGGCGTTGTAGATCGCGACGATGGCCGGCAGGTCCTCCACCCTCGCGTCGCGAATCGGCATTTCAGTTGGCGAGGTCGGCCAGCATCGCGAAAAAATCCGGGAAGGTTTTCGCGACGCACCCGGGATTCTGAATCTTCACGCCCGGGATTCTCAGGCCAACCATTGAAAACGCCATCGCGATGCGATGGTCGTCGTAGGTCTCGATGCTCGCGCCGGTGAGCCGCGACGGCAGTATTTCGAGCCCGTCTTCGAGGTCGGTGACGCTCGCGCCCAGGCGGCGCAGTTCCGCCGCAATCGCGCGCAGCCGGTCGCTCTCATGATGCCGAATGAACTCGACCTTGCGGATCCGCGTCACCGAGGTCGCAAACGGCGCGATCGCCGCCAGCGTCGCCACCATGTCGGGCATTCCGTTCATCGCGACATCGACGCCGCGCAACTGGCCCGCTCCGCTCACCTCAACCGAATCAGTATTCCATTTCACCCGCGCGCCCATCTGCTGCAGCACGGTGAGAAACGCGATGTCGCCTTGAACCGAGTTCGCGCTGATCCCGCGCAGCGTGACGGTGCCGCCACATAACGCGGCAGCGGCGGCGAAATAACTCGCGCTCGAAGCATCCGGCTCGACGGCAAATCGGCGCGCGCGATATGCCTGCCCGCCCGGAATGGTGATGGTATCGGCGTCGATATTCCACTTGACGCCCCAGGTTTCCATGATGCGCAGCGTCATCTCGACAAACGGCCTCGCGGTATCGCCCGCTACGCGCAGCACCAACCCGTCCGGCCACAGCGGCGCGGGCATCAGCATCGCGGAAACGAACTGCGAGGACATCCGCGCGTCGACATGGGTCGCGCCACCACGGAACAGACTGCGCGAGTCGGCCACAACCGGCGGGCATCGATTGTCGCGCTCGCTGTAGACCGAGGCGCCGAGGCGCTGCATCGCATCGAGCAACGGCCCGATCGGCCGCTCGCGCATCCGCTTGTTTCCGTCGATCCGGAACTTGCCGCGACCGAGGGTAAGAAACGGAATGAGGAAGCGCATCGCAGTGCCGGCGCCGCCGATCGCTAGATCGCCGCTGGAGGACGGAATCTGTCCACCGATGCCATTGAGGGTAACGCGCTTTTCGCTCTCCTCGATGGTTATTTGAAAACCGAGCTGTTTGAGCGCCTCGAGCATTCGCGCGGTGTCGTCGCTGAAGAGCACGTTGTCGATGATCGAGCGCCCTTCCGCCATCGCGGCGATGAGCAGCGCGCGATTGGTGATGCTCTTGGAACCCGGCACCGTGATGGCCGCGGCAAGCGGTTTGGTAACGGGGACTATCTCGATCTGGTCCATCGCAGACGGGAGATTATGCGCGCGAAAAAGTCTTCTCAAGAGACCCTGCGCTCTCCCCCGCTTTGGTACCTCCCCCGTTGTCCGGGGGAGGGGTCGCTTTGAGTTCCCTCCCTCGTTATTCGGGGAGGGTGTATATTCGGCCGAGATTCGACCGCTCAAGGAGCAGCCCATGGCGCGAGGCAATAAGTTCAGCGACCCCCTCGATCAGAAAATCTACGACGCGCATCGCCGCTATATCGAAGTGATGGAAGACATCCGCATGAGCACCATCAGCAAGGAGACCAAGGAGAAGTACCTCGGCATCATCAGCGCGCTGACCGAAAAGCTCGCACTGCCCAGCAAGCCGCTGTCGGAGATTATCGGCGAGATGATGACCGAAGCGGCCCCCTTTCTATTCCAGTCGATGCAGAACAGATAAGACCGCAGGTTATGCCACAAGCTTACGCCTCCACCGCGTAAGCGTTTTCGTTGTGCTGGCTGATGTCGAGGCCCATATGCTCCTCATCTTCGTTGACGCGAATCCCGACCACCACATCGGTCAGCTTAAGCAGGATGGAACTGCCGACAGCCGAAAACGCGATCGTCGCGATGACGCCCACCGCCTGGATGGCTAGCTGGCGCGGATTTCCATAGAGCAGGCCATTGGCGCCGGTGGGATTGACCAGCACGCTGGCAAAGAGGCCAGTCGCGAGCGCGCCGAAGATCCCACCGACCGCATGCACGCCGACGACATCGAGTGCATCGTCATAGCCGAAGCGCGGCTTCATCCGCACCGCGAAAAAGCAAATCACTCCCGCCGCCAGACCGATGATGATTGAGGGAACCGGGCCGACGAATCCCGCGGCGGGAGTAATGGCGACCAGCCCGGCGACCGCGCCGCTTGCGGCACCGAGTACGGTCGGCTTTCCGGTCGCGGCCCATTCGGCGGCGAGCCATCCGAGCACCGCGGATGCGGCCCCGAGATGGGTTGCGACGAAGGCCGACACCGCGAGCCCATTGGCAGCGAGCGCGCTCCCGGCATTGAACCCAAACCATCCAACCCACAAAAGTCCGGCGCCGGTCACGCTCAGCACGACATTATGTGGCGGCATATGCTCGCGCGGATATCCCATCCGCTTGCCGAGGAAGAGTGCGGCGACCAGCGCGGCGGTACCCGAAGAAATGTGCACGACGGTGCCGCCGGCGAAATCGAGCGCGCCGAGTTGATGAAGCCAGCCATCGATGCCCCATACCCAATGCGCGAGGGGGTTGTAGATGAGAATCGACCAAAGAACGCTGAACATCAGAAAGCCGCGGAACGACATCCGCTCCGCGATCGCGCCGGTTATCAGCGCGGGCGTAATAATGGCGAACATGCACTGATAGATCATGTAGGCCTGATGAGGCACCGTCGGCGAATAGGCGGCGAAAGGCTCGGAGGCGCTGACACCGCTTAACCCGAGCCACGCTAATCCACCGACCAATGAGTTACCTGGCGCGAAGGCGAGGCTATAGCCGCATAGCACCCATTCGATCGAGATGACGCCGGCGAGTACGAAGCATTGTATCAACGTGGATAAGACATTCTTTCGTCGCACCAAGCCGCCATAAAAAAGCGCGAGCCCAGGGATGGTCATCATGAGGACGAGCGCAGACGATGTCAGGAGCCAGGAAACATCGGCGCTGTTGATCTGTGATCGCACATCGGCAGCGTCCGCGATCGACGCGAAGAAGAATGGCGTGAGCATCGCTACGACGACAAGCGAGTAGCGCGCCCGACGGCCGGTTAGCTTCCCACCCATGAGACGATAACCTCCGGAGCATCTCGACCAGATGCTTATGTGATTTCAGATAGGAGCAAACAAAGGCTCGTGATGTAAAGCCAGGCGGCCAAGAAGAGAGGGCCCCGAAGTGCCCTCGTGCGAAATCGTACGATTCGGCGTTATCCTTTGGGCAGTCCCAAAATTCGCTCGCCGATCATATTGCGTTGCACCGCCGAGGTACCGCCGGCTATCGTCATCGACTCGCTCGCCAGGATGCGCCGCAGCCAGTCTCCGTCAGGCGCGAAGGGAGATTTGCGCTCGAGCAGCGCATATTCGCCTAGCAATCGCGTCGAATACTTCACCATCCGCTGCGAGAGCTCGGTCGACACCATCTTGGAGATCGATGCCTCGGCGCCCGGAGGAAGACCCTTCAGGCGTTTGGTCAGGCTGCGCATGCCGCTATATTTCTTCGCCGCGACCTCGCACGCGAACTGCGCAATCTGTTGCCGAATCGCGGGATCCTCGATCGCTGGTTTCCCATTGACTTTGTTTTTCTTAGCGAGGTCGACAATATGCGCCAGTAGCTGCTCACTGCCGCCCAAGGTCTCGCCGATTCCGATGCGCTCGTGCATCAAGGTCGAAACCAGGACCTGCCAACCCATGTTGATGGGACCGAGGAGATTTTCCTTCGGTACGCGAACGTCTTCGAAGAAAATCTCGTTGAATTCGGCATCACCGCTGATCTGCTTGAGCGGCTTGACGACGACGCCTGGCGATTTCATATCGACCAGCAGGGCGCTCATCCCCTTATGCTTTGGGAGTTCCGGATCGGTGCGGACGAAGAGCTGACAAAAATCTGCACGATGCGCGACGGTGGTCCAGACCTTCTGCCCGTTGACGATGAAATTGTCGCCGTCGAGCACCGCGCGCATCTGGATGGCGGCGAGGTCAGAACCGGCGCCCGGCTCGGACATCCCTTCGCACCAGATTTCCTCGCCCGAGATGATCGGTTCGAGGTAACGCTTCTTCTGCTCGTCGGTGCCCCATTGCATCAGCGCGGGTCCGGTCATGATGACGCCGAGCACATTGCATCCGAACGGCAAATTCAGCCGCCCCAGTTCCTGCTGGAAAATCACTTGCTCGATGAAGGTAGCCTTCTGCCCGCCATATTCCTTGGGCCAGGTAAGACCCATCCAACCACCCTGATAGAGGCGCTTGTGCCATTCCTTGAGACGCTTCCATTGGCGGTCGTCGCCGCCCATGCTATCGGCGTCGGACGATTCGAGTTTGCCGGGCTGATTGGCTTCGAGCCAGGCGCGGACCTTGGCGCGATAGGTTTCCTGTTCAGGCGAATATTGAAAATCCATCAGTAAAAGCTGCTCCGTAAATGTGCGGTGTCCCTGAGACTCTAGCTCAGACGTTGAAGATTAGGTAGCTGAATAGTGTGCAATTGCACCTGAAAGAAATCGCGCCGCTTCTTACTAGAGGAGCGATGTATGAATCGTACAACGCCATTTTCCTACCAATGCAACCGGTGCGGGCGATGCTGCCATGACAAGGTCATCACGCTATCGCCATATGACGTCATCCGGATTGCGCGCGCGACCGAAATCACTACCGGCGAGGTCGTGCGACGCTATACCGTCCGGCGCGGTTCGATACTGCGCTTTCTTCCCGAGGGCAGGTGCGCGGCTCTCGATGGCACGCAATGCACGCTCCACCAAGGACGACCGCTCGCGTGCCGCCTCTATCCACTTGGTTTCGAACGGGCTTCCAACGGTGAGCATTTGATCGAGCTCGATCCCGCGGATGGTTCACTCGGAATTTACGGAACGGATTCGACCGCAGGTGACTTCATCGATGCGAATGGAACCACCGAATATCTTCAGGCTATCGAGCGCTATCGCCATTTGATCCCGGTCTTTCGCGAGCGCGTCGCGGCGAGGGCGGATTTCGAGCGCATCGAGCCACGCGAATTCTGGCGCCGCGCGATTGCGGAGGCACTCCGCGAAAGCGGTTTCGATTCAAACTACATCATCGAGGCAATGTTCGATCCCGACGCTCACGGATGTTGCGCCGACGCTCTCGACGCGACCGTGACCGCGCATATCGCTTTGCTGGGCGAGATGGTGCAGCACGAGAACGATTGCGAGATCCTCGCTGTGGCGGCGGTGATGCTTGCAGTCAGCCTCGGCTATTCGCCGGGTGAAGTTATCGGAAGGTAGCGGCTACTTGCTACCTGGAGCATCGGCTGCCGCGGCGCTCGGCGCGGAAGCAGGGCTGGCTTCCGCGGATGCGACCGGCTTGGGCGCGGGCAGGTCCGCCAGGATCTGAGTGGCGTGAATTGATGGATCGACGTTCGGATAAACCTTCAGAATCCGTCCATCTTCGTCGATGACGTAAGTGACCCGCTTGTCGAGACCGAGAATTGGAATGCCGTTGGCAACGCCGTAACTGGTCGCGATCTTCTTGTCCGGGTCGAGCAACAGCGGAAACGGCAAATTGTATTTCTGAATGAATTTGCGATGTGCGTCGGAGCTGTCGACGCTGCATCCAAGCACCGTCAGCCCGGCATTCTGAAATAGCGCGAAGCCATCGCGAAATGCGCACGCCTCCTTGGTGCATCCGGGCGTGAAATCCTTGGGATAAAAGTAGAGGATGACCTTCTTGCCGCGATAGTCGCTGAGCGAGAACGGCGAGATTCGATCACCCATGACCATCTGCGTCGTAATCGGTGGGGCGACGTCGCCTTCCTTGAGGACTGCGGCGCGCGCGAGGCGCGGGCGCAGCACGCCGACTGCAATCAATAGAACGCCAATCGCGACTATGGCTGGGATCACTTTGCGGGATTCCTCTCTCGGTGGACGTTTAGACATAGTAGAGCCAGTTCCGGTAGCGCGGATCCCGTCCACGCAAGGCGCTATCGAACGCGTGCCTGACCTTGGCGGTTATCGGCCCGGGCCTGCCGCTGCCGACCTTGCGGTCGTCGAGTTCCGTCACTGGTGTCACTTCCGCCGCGGTGCCGGTCATGAAGCATTCGTCGGCAACGTAGATGGCATCGCGGCCAAACAACTGCTCGATCACTTCAACCCCTTCGTCCTTGAGAATCCTGATCACCGAGTCGCGGGTGATGCCGCCGAGCGCATTGGTCAGCGGGGGCGTTCGCACCACGCCGTCACGGACGACGAAAATGTTTTCACCGCTGCCCTCTGCCACGAACCCCTCGGTGTCGAGCAACAGCGCCTCGTCATAGCCGCCGCGGCGTGCCTCATAGCCGGCCATTATCGAGTTGACGTAATGCCCCGAGACTTTCGCCAGCGGCATCATCGAGTTGTGATGGAACCGCACGAACGACGACGTCTTCAGGCGCGCACCCTTTTCGATGCTGTCCGCGCCGAGGTATGCGCCCCATGGCCAGGCCGCGATGGCGACGCGGGTTTTATTAGCGCGCGCTGAAAGGCCCATTTCGCCTTCGCTGTAGAATCCGATCGGGCGCAGGTAGCATTCCGCAAATTTATTGACCCTGACCACATCGGCGCAGGCCTTGATGAGTTCCTCGCCGCTGTAGGGAATCGGCATTTCGCAGATATGCGCGGATTCCAGCAACCGGCGGATATGCTCGTGGCCGCGGAAAATCGCAGACTTGCCGTCGTCACCCTTGTAACACCGCATCCCTTCGAAGACGGCCAGCCCGTAGTGAAGGCTGTGAGTTAGAACATGCACGTTGGCCTGGTCGTACGGGATCATCTCGCCGTCCATCCAGATCTTTTCGGAACGAACGCTGCCGGTGGCCAAGGGTCTACCTCTCTTTCTTATAAAGTTGCGGCGGGAGCTGGTCAGGATGGGATCCCGTTCCAGAAAGGTAGTGGATGGAGAAAACCCGAACAAGCGCCAATCTTGCTGGTCGAGGCCGGCGTCAGCGGTAAAGAACCTCGGCGCGGAGATTGCGGCGCACCGCGGCCGCGAAGCTTTTGAACTCTTTCGCGTACGCCGGCGTGCAGACATTGCCACTGGTGTGATCGTCCAGTTCGCGAGTGATGATCAGCCTATCGCCCTGTTGCCGATAACTGGCCTGGTAGGTCGCCGATTTGCCGTCAATTTTCACGTCTTTCGGCATCGCCATGACCTCGACACCCTTGGGCAGACGAATCGTGTAATCCTCTTCGGACTGTCCTCCAAGACATTGGAAGTTAGTCGTTCGATCGGGCTGGCTGGTTTCACCGAGGAAATTGTCGATGCCGCCGGCCCCGCCAAAGGGCGAGACTATCCGCAGCGCGCCGGGACCGGGCAGATTCATCGCGTCGTCGAGGTGGTACTTGATGCTGTAGGAATAGCTCTGGCTGAGGACGCTGGGATCGTCCTTGGTCAAGGTTCCGGTGCCTGAATAGCCTGCACGCGCCAAACCTTGGCGAATCCGGATATCTTCCATGTTGGGCTGCAGGTACGTCATCGCGGCCCGCGTTTCCTCAGTGAAAAGTCCTCGGGTCGCGATTTTGGTGTCACCCTCGGCGGTGCCATCCGGATTCAGGTCCATGGCAGTGCTTACCTTGAAGCCGCTGGCCTTGGGATCGGTAGAGGGGGTGTGGCTGATTTCGGCGAAGTCTTCGGTATGCACTACCGGCTTGTCAGAATCGCCGATCGGCAGCATTCCAAATGGCGTGTAACGCGATGTCGAGTCCGCGTAGAGGTTCAACGCAGGCATGTAGATGATCAGATGATCGAAGACATCGACCGCGGGCGCCGGCGGAAGAGAATAGGCGTAGTCGCCGTTGATCAGCACCGGAGTGCTCGCGATATTTTTTGCCGCCAACAAAGCCGCGAGGATAGTTGTGTGGTCTTTGCAGTCGCCCATTTTGTTCGCGAGGATCTCGTCCGCGGCGTGCGGCACTACCGATCCGACGCCGACCGCATTGGGAGCGTAAGCGACATTGGTTGCGACCCAATCGTAGAGCGCCTTGGCCTGTTCGCGCGGCGTATGGGCATTCTGCGTCAGCCGGTCGGCGAGTTGTTTAATCGCCGCGGTCACCTTGGCTTTCGGGCGCGCGCGAGCGTCATAGGCTGCCGCCACGGCGCCGTAGTCTTTGAAGGTCGTGGCGACCAGCAGCGGTCCATAGTCGAGCGGTGAAACCGCCCCTGCTTCCGGCCGAACCAATTGCATGTTTCGATAGGACCATGCCCAATGCCGGCGGCCGCCGCTGGCGGCCAATTCGCCCCCTTTGATCCCGCGCGAGTAAATCTGCAATGCCAGCGCTACCGGCGCCGACATGCTGACCTCTGCATCATCGTAAACCTGGTCCTGCCCGAAGGACTGCATCATCGAAAAGTTCCCCGGGAAAGTCGGTTCCTTTTGCGTCACCTGGTAGGCGAACACGATGGTGTCGCCGACCGCGACATCTGGAAAAGCCACGCTTTTGGTTTTGATGTCGGAAAACATCGGCGCGCTTTTCCCTCTTCCGGTGTTGGACTCGACCTGGAAGTTGGTGGCAGGAACCTCGATTCGGCGGCCGTCGGCCTTGAGCGTGTAGGCGGAAAGAATCTCGGCATCCTGAAGGCGATCGCTGAAGCTTATCGAAGTCTGGTTCGCCATCGGAATGCCCTGCTCCGACAGCACTTTGAGCGCCCATTCGTAGCGCTCCACATCGGTGCCGTTGGCGTTGACCTGATAGTCGGCCTTGTACCTTAGGTACTTGGTATAGCCGACAAATGGCGCAGCCTGGCTGTCTGCGGCGCGGGCAGGGCCCGGATGGGCGAATGTCGCGACGAGTGCCATGCCGGCGACCATCGCGTTCGGCGCCATTTGCAAAGCCCGAAAAAGGCGCGCCCTACATTCCATGATTTGATGCAATCGATTTGCCCCCAACACCTGGATTGTCAGTCAACTGGCGGGGAGAGGCAAGGTAATATGCGCGATCGTCCCCAGCTTCACGCATGAGCCGATTCCTCCCGCGTCCCAAAATCGTTCAATCGGGTTGACCGGATGGCCGATTGGGATTTTAATCCGCTGATGGCAGGAATTGTCTCTTACGGTTCATATGTTCCCTACCGCCGGCTCAAGCGTGCCGCGATAGGGCAGGTTCTCGGCGTCGCCGCCGGCAAGGGCGAGCGATCCGTCGCAAGCTTCGACGAAGATTCGGTCTCGATGGCGGTGGAGGCGACCCGCGATGCCTTGCGCGGCGCCAAACCCGCCGATACCCAGGTGCTCTTCTTCGCGACCACGACTCCTCCCTATGGCGAAAAGCTCAACGCCGCGACCCTCGGCGCCGCGACTCTGCTGCCGACCGAGATTCGCGCGGCTGATTGCACCGGCTCGGTGCGCGCCGGTCTCTCCGCGATGCTGCAAGCCTCCGATGCGGTCAAGGCGGGCGCGAAACAAGCTGTCGTCGCGATGGCTGATTGCCGACTCGCTGCTCCTGAAGGCAAGGCGGAGCAGTCCAACGGCGACGCCGCCGCGGCATTCGTCTTCGGCAATGACAATGTGATTGCAGAAATCGAAGCGACTGCCTCGATGACGCGCGAAATCCTCGATACATGGCGCGCGCCAGGCGAGCGCTTCGGGCATAGCTGGGAAGAACGCTTCACGCTGACGCAGAGCCACGGACCTATCCTCGCGCAGGTCATCAAAACGGTACTGGAAAAGGTCAAGGTCGCGCCGGGCGACTTGGCGAAGATCGTGATCGATACTCCCAATCCGCGCGCCATAGATGAAATCGCGCGTGCGTTGAAGCTCGATCCGTCAAAGTTTGCCGACTCCTTCGCACCTACAGTGGGACAGACCGGCGCCGCCCACATCGGATTGATGCTGACCGGAATCCTTCCCTCGGCAAAACCGGGCGATCGCATCCTGGTGGTAAGCGTCGCCGATGGCGCCGATGCGATGGTGCTCAAAATCACCCCGGCGGTTGCGAGTTTTAAGCCGACGCGCTCGGTCGGCCAGCAAATCGAGTCGAAGGGCGATGTTAGTTATGGCAACTATCTGAAGTGGCGTGAGATTCTTCCGACCGAGCCGCCGCGCCGTCCCGATCCTGATCGTCCTGCGGGACCTCCGATGCTGCGTAGCGAGCGCTGGAAGTACGGCTTCATCGGTTCGAAGTGCAAAAAGTGCGGCACTCCGCAGCTTCCGCCGCAGTTGGTATGCGTAAAATGCCAGGCGCGCGACATGGAGCCGTATTCGTTCGCGGACCGTACCGCGAGGATCGCGACCTACGCCATCGACAGACTGGCCTATTCGCTCAATCCCCCAACCATCAATGTTGTGATAGACTTTGAGGGCGGAGGGCGTTTTTTAGGTGAAATGACCGACTGCGAACCCGAAAAGGTCGCGATCGGTGATGAAGTGGAAATGACGTTCCGACGCTTGTTTACGGCCGGAGGCGTGCACAACTATTTTTGGAAGGCGCGACCCAAGCGCTAGCAAATCCCAGGAGGGACTAATGGCAAGCAGAGGCATCAAAGACCGCGTCGCTATCATCGGAATGGGCTGCACCAAGTTCGGTGAGCATTGGGACAAAGGCCCCGAGGATTTGTTGGTCGAGGCCGCCTACGAGGCATACGAATCCGCGGGCGTCACGCCCGACGATGTCGACGCATATTGGCTCGGTACCATGGGCTCGGGAATCTCCGGGCTCACGCTGTCGGAGCCGCTCAAGATTCAATTCAAGCCCGTGAGCCGGGTCGAGAATATGTGCGCCACCGGATCGGAAGCCCTACGTCAGGCTGCCTATGCGGTCGCGTCGGGCGCGTTCGACATGGCGATGGCAATCGGCGTCGAGAAGTTGAAGGACTCTGGCTACTCGGGCCTGGTCGGCAACGTGCCGCCCAATGACGGCACCGAGGGCAGCATGACCGCACCCGCATCGTTCTCGCTCTTGGCGCCTGCCTACTTCAAGAAGTACGGCCTTGACCCCGATAAGGGCAAAGACGTGCTTACGCGGATCGCGTGGAAGAATCATAAGAACGGCGCAAAGAACTCCAAGGCGCAGTTCCAGAAAGAAGTGTCGCTCGAGGCGATCAAGAATTCGCCGAAAATCGCCGACCCCCTCGGCATCATGGATTGCTCCGGCGTGTCTGACGGTTCGGCCGCGGCCATCGTCGTTCGCGCGGAGGACGCGCACAAGTACTGCAAGAATCCCATCTACTTGAAGGCGCTGTCCTTCGTAGCGGGACCCGCCGAAGGTCCCCTGTCGCAGGAGTACGACTTCACTACTTTCCGCGAGGTCGTGGCCTCGGCGACTGATGCGTACAAGCAGGCGGGCATCACCAATCCGCGCGAACAGCTCAGCATGGCGGAAGTGCACGACTGCTTCACCCCGACCGAGCTGGTGCTGATGGAAGACCTCGGCTTCAGCAAGCGCGGGACCGCGTGGCAGGACGTGATGGATGGCTACTTCGATCTCGACGGCAAGCTGCCGGTTAATCCGGATGGCGGCCTCAAGTCGTTCGGCCATCCAATCGGCGCGTCGGGCCTGCGCATGATGTACGAGATGTGGCTGCAGCTCCGCGGCGAAGCGGGTCCGCGTCAGATTAAGAATCCGAAGTTGGGGCTGACCCACAACCTCGGCGGTGCGCCCGGACGCTGCGTGAGTTTCGTCTCGGTAGTCGGCCGCGAAGTCGGCTAATCACAACAACATAGTCAGTTGAGTAATAAGACGGGGATCGCATTTCGCGGTCCCCGTCTTCATTTGCTCAAGTAGAAGTGACGCCATAAGATGTACACAGGTGTACACAAATGGCCAGCCGACCTGACGAGAATGCGAAAAATGGCGAGCGCGTGGGAATCCGCGAGTTCCGCCAGAACATTGCGAAATACGTCCTTGAAAGTGACGCCCCGGTGGTCCTGACGCGCCACGGCGACGAGGTCGGATATTTCATTCCGCTGCGTCGCCCGAAGCTAACGGAAGAGGAAAAGAAAGCTTGGCGGGAAAATGCTGAAAAGGTTCAAAAAATGCTGGCCGAGAAGGGACTTGACGGCGACCAAATCGTTGAGGAATTCGAGCGCGAGCGTAAAGCTCAGCGCAAACGATGAGTGTATCCCATCCCACTTTCAGTTACCTTAAACCTCGCCTTTGTGCTAAGCCTGGAACGATGCCAAAAGGCTTGGTAATCGATTCGAATATTCTCGTACGGGCAGCTTTGGGCAACCGAGTGAGGGCCATTTTGGAGCAGTTTCGAGATCGAGCAACATTTTCCGCTCCTTCAGTTTGCCGCTCCGACGCGCGAAGAAGAATTCCAGAAATCTGCCGAAAAAATGATCTGGAACAAAACGTCGCGCTCGGCTTCCTCAACGATGTGGAAAAGGTTGTTCGATTTCCCGAATTGACCTACTACGGGTTCCGCGAGCGAGACGCACGCGAGCGCATCCAAGCCCGCGATCCCGATGATTGGCCAGTCATCGCCACCGCTCTGGCCTTGGATTTACCCATCTGGACCGAGGATCGCGATTTCTTCGGATGCGGCGTCGCGACCTGGATCACCAATACCGTTGAGATTTACTTGCGCGGTTGATCCGCGTCGGCCGATCGCTCTCCTCTGCATTTCAATTTCCCGTTGTGAACGATGCCTCCGCGATCGTACGGTATCCGCAACCAAACTGGCACCATCACGAGGTCCCTCATGGATTACAGCGAATACCAACATCTTCTGTTCGAGCGATTCGAGCCTGGCATCCTGCTCATCACCATCAATCGCCCCGATGTCCTCAATGCTACAAACCGCAGGCTTCATTGGGAGCTGAGCCGGGTCTGGCTCGATGTCGCCGATGACGACAAAACCAACGTCGTGATCATCACCGGAGCGGGCCGCGCGTTTTCGGCGGGCGGCGACCTCGACATGATCGAGGACATGAAGGGCAACGCGAAGATCATCGGGAGCATGCTGAAAGAAGCGGGCGATATCGTCTACAACATGCTCAACTGCGAGAAGCCGATCATCTCGGCCATCAACGGAGTCGCGGTTGGCGCGGGCCTCGCGGTCGCGTTCATGGCGGATATTCCGATTGCCTCCGAAACGATGCGCATCACCGACGGCCACATCCGGTTGGGCGTTGCCGCCGGCGATCATGCGGTCATCCTGTGGCCGCTGCTCTGCGGAATGGCGAAAGCGAAGTACTACCTCCTTACCGCGGATTTCATCGACGGTAAGGAGGCCGAGAGGATCGGCCTCGTCGCGCTGTGCACTCCGGCCGACAAGCTGATGGATAAAGCCTTCGAGGTTGCGCGCAAGCTGGCCAACGGTCCGCAGCAGGCGACGCGCTTCACCAAGCGCGCACTCAACAACTGGATCAGGACGTTTGGCCCCGCCTTCGATGCGTCCCTCGCGATGGAGATGCTCGGCTTTTTCGGCGCCGATGTCGCCGAGGGTGTCAGCGCGGTGAAAGAACGGCGTCAGCCCAAATTTCCCACCAATTAATAATTCGAAACGCTGAGAAACATCATGAAAGCATGCGTGTATAAAGCGCCCGGGGCGAGACTGGAAGTCATCGAGGTTCCCGACCCGAGTCCATCGCCGGGGGAAATCGTGGTGCGAGTGCGCGATTGCGGGATCTGCGGCTCCGATCTGCATGCCGCGAAATTCGGATTCAAAATGCCACCCGACACCATCATGGGCCACGAATTTTCCGCGGTGGTCGATGAAATCGGCGCCGGCGTCACCGGTTTCGCACCTGGTGACCCGGTCGTCGTGATGTCCTATGTCGCGTGCGGCGAATGCGAGAACTGCCGGACCGGCAAGAGCGCGCGTTGCCGCAAGATGAAAGGCGTCGGTTTCGGCGACATCCCCGGCGCCTACGCCGAGAAGATGAAAACCACTCCCGGTAGTTGCTTCAAAATGCCGGCCACCATGAGTCATCGCCTCGGCGCGACCGTCGAGCCACTGGTGGTGGGGCTGCACGGCGTCCATCGCGCACAACTTCGTGCGGGCGAGAGCTGCGTCATCATGGGAGCGGGGCCGATTGGGCTGGTGACCCTGCAATGGGCGAAGTTCGCCGGGGCGCGCACTATTGTAGTTTCGGAAATGGCCGATGGCCGCCGCGAAAAGGCTCTCGAAATGGGCGCCGATGCGGCCGTGCATCCGCGGGCTAAGAATCCTGCCGCGACGGTCCAAGAGATGACCGGCGCGCCGCCTGATGTGATCTTCGAATGTATCGGCGCAGCCGGCACCCTGGATGAGGCGGTGACCTACGGGCGGCGCGGCGGACGGGTGGTGGTGCTCGGCGTTTGTATGGAGGACGACACCTTCCGTCCGATGCAGGCTCTGAATCGCGAACTGGATATCAGGTTTAGCCTCGGTCTGGAGCCCGGCGAAATCGAAACCGCAATCGAAATGCTTGCGGCAGGGCGAGTCTCCACCGATGCAATGATTACTCATGTGATTGGCATCGACGAGCTGCCCGATGCATTCGCCGCGCTCTCCCGGCCGAGCGATCAGACCAAAGTGATGGTCGAATTTCGCTAGTGACAACTTGTTTTCAGGTCTTTGCTCCTAGTCATGATTTTTGGAATACTGTCTGCGCGTTTCCGAGAACCAATCCAAACTCAGAAGAGGAGTCGAAACCAATGAAGCGAGTAGTGTTGACGCTTGCGGCCGGTCTGGTCGGAGTAGCTATTGGCGCCATCAGCATTCCACCAGCCTATGCCGCCGCTAAAAGCAAGGTCGATTGCGCCGCCGTGATGAAGGAAAGGGACGGCGGTAAGAAGGCGAAAGAAGTTGCCAAAGAGATGAACATCTCGGTCAGCAGCGTATATCGCTGCAAACAAAGGGAAGCAGCCGCCGCAAAGGCCGCCTCCAAGGCGGGCAATGTAACCAGCGCTAAACCGGTCACAGCGACCGCGGCGGCCTCCAAACCCTGACCACGTTTGCTCTTCGCGAAAGTAGCCCCGCGCGTGTGATGCGTGCGGGGCTTTTCGCTATAAGGGATGCGAGGTTAGTGAGAAATGGCCAAGTGCGATCTTTGCGAGCTCAAACATTACACGCCGTGGTACTGCCAGTACGAAACGCCCTTCAAGTTTGCAATCCTCGATTGCGATTCCTGCGATACTCCGATGGCCGTCCTCGGTGACCATCGCACTACCCCCACCGAAGAAGAGAAAGCCTTCATGGTCGAGGCTCTGTCGCTCGTCGCGCGCAATAAATACGGCAACAGCGACTTCATCATCGATGACGTGATGCGTCAGATACCGGATCATTGCCATATGCACGCGCGACCAATCCGGCGCTGGTCAACCTAGTCGGTAGCCGCCAGCTATGCATCTTGAGTCATCCTGCTAATGCGCGTTCGACCACTCCTTCTCATTTTTCCAGCTAATCTAAGAGACACAGGGATATACACGCAGTGGGATATCAAGGTCCGCCAATAGTCATTCGTCCGGCGAAGTGACTAACTACTCGAATCAACTTGAACGACTGTTTTGTTTTCCGGCGGCGCATATGGTATATGCGCGGGCGTTACCTGTATTCCCGCCGTGGCGGCGGGTGTGGTTAGGGTGACCGCGAGGCCAAAAATCGGCAATGGTCTCTTCAGGAGGTTCGGGGGAAATGGCTACTACCGGTACTGTCAAATGGTTCAGCCCGAAGAAGGGATACGGGTTCATCACTATGGAGGATGGGCAGGAGGTTTTCGTCCATTACTCGGCCATCGATGGCAACGGGTTCCGATCTCTCGAGCAGGGCGAGAAAGTCCAATTCGAAGTATCTCAGGGACCCAAGGGGTTGCAGGCCGCTAACGTAATGCGGGCCTAGCCGGCAGGTTAGGTTAGACGCCGGGGCGCGTCGATCCCCATCGAAATTTGATTCCCGGTTGAGCGCGGTGGCGCGCAGCGCTGAGGCTTCGCTCGCGCGCCGCAGAAGCGTCCTGCTTTGATGGCGCTTCCTATGTAGCCAGTCTCGCGGTGGCGTGTCGCGGCTGGCATTATCTCGCCATGGATTTCGATGCGGCGACGGATCGCCTCAGCGGACGGCGCCTCGCGCTCGAATCCGCCGCGGCCTTCACCATCTCGCTCGCGTTCCTCCTCGCGCTCTCTCCCACCGCGCCGTTCACCAAGGAACTCGGCGTATGCGAGTCGGGAGCAGTTCGCGATGTCCTCGCCGGCAGTGTTATTTTGCCGCACTACGCGGCAGGCATCCCAGTCCAGGTGCCGCCGATGTACTGGTGGGCAGCCGCTATCGCGGTGCGTCTATTCGGATGGAACGAAATAGCGCTGCGCATGCCATCGATCGTGGCGACTGCTGTCACTGGCGCAATCCTGTACGCATGGCTCGGCTTCTCGATCGGTCGCCGGGTCGCCATTTGGGCGCTGCCCGTTTTGCTGTCGACCCAGTATATCGCCGACGCGGCGCGCCAGCCGCGGATGGACGCGCTCCTGATGATGTTCCTGACTGCCGCGATGGTGTGCCTCGAGCGCGCGCTCGCGCGGACGCCGATGCGAAAAGCTCTCCTCGCGATCGCCGCCGTCTCGATGGGCGGTGCGATTCTCACCAAAGGTCCGCTCGGCGTGATACTTCCCGGCCTCGCGCTTTTCATCTTTTTGACCGCTGAGCGGGGGCTTCCGGAATTATTTCGTTTCGATGTAATCGTAACCTTCGTGATCGCGCTCGCGATCGGCGCGACGTGGTACCTCGCCGCGATAGGCATCGGCGGCAACGCGTTTTTCGAATTTCAGATCGTACACGGATTGTTGCGCCGGTTCCTCGGTGCGAGCGCCGGCACTGTCGGCGAATGCCAGAATCCTTTTTACTATTTCATTCCCCGGCTGGTTTCCGGTTTCCTGCCGTGGAGTCTCTTCTATCCCGCGCTGGCCCTGATGCTATGGACGAATCGGGGGAAGACGCCACTGCCAGTTACTTTCGGGTTGTGCTGGTTCGCCACGGTTCTCGGATTTTTTACGATTTCGGCGGGGAAGTGCCTCGTCTATATCCTGCCGCTGTTTCCCGCGCTCGCCGCGCTCATCGGCTGGACGATCGCAACCGCGATTGAGAATCCGCGCGCGAATCTGTCGCACCGATTCTTCGATTGGGCCGCGGTCGCGATCGCGACCGGCGTCCTCGTCATTATAGTTGCGGTGGCCGCGCTGGCGTTCTCCGGATCGGCATCCGCACTGGATGCGCACCTGCACCGTTCCGACCAAAGATTTTTGGATCTCCTCATTGCTGTCACCGCGCAGGGTTCCCCCGGTGTGATCCTGTGGATAACACTCTCGATCCTCGGCGCCGTGATGGCGTTGAGCTCGGTCGTGCGCGGTCAAAGCTACGCCCAGCCCGCCGGCATCACGCTCGTTGCGATTGCGGGAACGTTGTTCTGGTACGGCTTTATGAATCCGGCGGTGGCGAGCGAGCAGACCTTGAAGCCATTCGCGTCGATCGTCGATCTGGCTGTCCCGCCGGGGGTTCCAATTGACTATATCGGGCAACCCGATTGCGATCTCGGATTTTATTCGAATCACGAGATTACCTCGCTGAAGAATTTTCAATGCGGGACCGCCGCGCGCGACGCGTTTTTTCTGGTTTGGCAGGATCGCTTGCGCGGCCTGTCGCGCGATCAGCGCGCGTGCCTCGATCCACTCGCGCAGTCTTCTCCGATCGATAGTCATGGTGCGCGCGTGCTTATGATCGAGAAGAAGTGATATGGCTATTCGGCCAAACCCCCGACTCCAAGGAAGGTTCTCATGCGCGATGCGCTCCCGCTCAACACTCGGATTCGTTTCGGCGCCGGGATCGCGGCCGGCAATCGCGAGGCTGCCATCGAGGCGATAAACTCGCTGGCAGCGTGGGGCTACGACATCATCTGGATGCCCGATCACGTCGCCTTCACCGGCCCGGTCAGCGATCCGTTAGCGCAACTCACGTATTTCTCGGCGCTTCAACCGCAGCTGATTTTCGGCACCGGAGTTTATCTGCTGCCGCTGCGCCATCCGGTCCCGGTGGCGAAGGTGGTCGCCAGCGTCGATCGCCTGATGGGCGCGGGGCATTTCATTTTCGGCATCGGGGTGGGCGGCGAATTTCCCGCCGAATACGAGGCGTGCGGAATTCCGCTTAAGGAACGCGGCGGTCGCACCAACGAATCGATCGAGATCATGAAGCGGCTCTGGACCGGCGAGCCGGTCGAGCATCGCGGAAAATATTTCAGCTTCGGCTCGATCACCATGTTGCCGAAGCCCGCCACTCCGGGTGGTCCTCCGATCTGGATCGGAGGGCGCTCCGATGCCGCACTTCGGCGCGCGGCGCGCCTCGGCGACGGGTGGATGCCCTACGTGATCACGGCAGAACGCTTCGCGGCGGGAATGGAATTTATCGCGCGCGAGGCGGAAATGGCGCGGCGCAGTTTCACCAGCTTCGGAACGGCGGCCCAGATTTTCGCGACGATCGCAGATTCCTATGAGCAAGGTGTCGATATCGCATCCGCGCGTCTGAGCAAGCGTTACGCAATGGATTTCCGCGAGGCGACCAAACGCTACGCCGCGGTGGGCCGGCCGGCCGATATCGCACAGCAGCTCAGCGCTTACATCAAAGCCGGCGCGCGCGACATCGGCGTCGACCTGGTGTGCCGGCGCTCCGAACGCAGCGCGCAACTCGAGCAGTTCGCGAAAGAAGTAA
>Ga0210398_10001438_pt1 | contig 24663 bp, 19 predicted proteins | sample IncBWC4OmetaG_FD_161047 | JGI IMG/M metagenome (GOLD analysis project Ga0210398, IMG submission 161047) | Forest soil microbial communities from Barre Woods Harvard Forest LTER site, Petersham, Massachusetts, United States - Inc-BW-C-4-O | ecosystem: Environmental > Terrestrial > Soil >...
TCTCAAGAGGTGTGGCGTGGCGATCGAGGAAGGCCCGGTGACAAAGCAGGGCGCGCGGGGTGCCATACGATCGGTCTATTGCCGCGACCCCGACGGCAGCCTGATCGAGATTTCATCGTATGAGGGCTAGCGCGTACTCATAATGGCGCCGCGCGGCTACGGCGTTGAGTTCGCTGTGGACATGAGATGGTACAAAACAGGAATTGGTCAAAACTCTGGGGAGGGCCAGAGCTTAAAACCGTACTTTACCAGATACGGCAAGCGAGAGAGTAGCGTTGCACGTCGGGATTCGACGGCTCGTGCAAGGCGATCTGGATCACGTCGCCGACATTGCCATTAAAGGAAACGCAATTACCAAGATCGATTTCAAAAACGTTTGGCAAGTTTTCTGCGCTCCTGTCTTCGACGCGCATCGAGACGATCGTATGCGAGCATTTCCTCGAGACCGGCATAACACGCGCGGAAAAGACTCTCGCTCCATCTTGTGGTCTATCGCATGTCTTAAAGAAACCTAGCGCCCGACATTGAACCCGGGGAGGGCAGCCGCTTTCCTGCGCGAAGGCCGAGAGAGGTTGAACAAACGCCACTAACGCGAGGAGGAATATGAGCGAGGTGCTACGAAACATCTCTTAAACCTGTGGAGGCCCAGTATTCAGGATGGGTAGGGCGAAGCGATACCCATCGGTCGATGTCCTGACGTGAGATGGGTTCGCTAATTTCTCGGCCATCCTACGGCACCAATCGCGTCAAAGGGGAACAACTGGGGCAAACTCGCCTCAATACGCGCCCAGCGTCACCGGGCGGAAGGCGACCAAAAGATGCTGGTCGAGCTTGCCTTCCATCTTCTCCATGATCTGGAAGGCCCTGGCGTGGGTAAAGGGGATCCGGTAGGGACGCGATTCCACCAGGGCTGCGTAGATGTCGACGATCGTCGTCAGCCGTACGATGTCGCTGATTTCCTCGGCACGCAGGCCGTCGGGATAGCCGGTGCCGTCGAGGAACTCATGGTGGTGCAGCACGACGTCCAGCATCTCGGGCGGATAGCCGCCCTGGGCCGCCAGCGCCTCGAAGCCGAGACGCGGGTGTTTACGCATCTCGTTCTTTTCCTCCTCGTTGTGCAGGCCGGGTTTGTCGAGGATCGCCGTCGGAATGAACGCCTTGCCAACGTCATGCAGAAGTGCTGCCCGCACCAGGCGGCGCTGGTCGTCCTCGCGCATGCCCAGATGCTGCGCGAAGGCAACGGCAAAGCCGGTCACGAACAGGCAGTGGCGAAAGCTGTCGGCGTGATGGCAGCCGACCGCCGTCAACCATTCCCGCAGTGAAGAGTGTTTGAGCGCCTTGAGAATCCTGTTTTCGGCCTGCACGACATCGCTGAACTTCAGCGGCTCGCCTGCCGGAAGCTTGTGGAAAATCTTGATCATCACCTCATGGGCGGCGGCGACACCCCGGTTCAGGGTCTTGCCGCGCTCGCTCGCATCGTAACTGTTGCTGTCGGGGAAGGCGGCGCGGATGCGCTGCAGAATTCCGGCTGCATCGAAGGGACGTGCAATCGTGTCGGTCGCACCCAGCGCCCAGGCCTGCATCGAGCCGTGATGCAGCGCGTCGGCCAGCACGAACAGGCGTGGCATGGTGCGATAGGATTCATGCTGCAGCTTGTTGCGAACCCGCTGCACGCTCTCGGCGGAGCGCAGATTGATATCGACCACGATGCCGGAGATCTGATCGGCCGGCGTGTCGGGTAAATCCGACGTCGACACGGTATGCACTTCACTGACCGATTGAAGGATACGCTCCAACTCGCGACTTTTGTCGTGGTTGTCGGAAGCCAGCAGCAGGCGGCGCTTGTTCGAATGGGCTGGGGCTGACATGGACCCTCTTGGTCGGTGCGGACGATTGGGGCGCAACCTAGCCTAGAAGACATTCCCCGAGGCTTAAGAGAGATCGTGAACGCGGAGCTTTTGCGAAAGGTAAAATTTGAAATGACTGGATTTCGGCGTGAAAAAAACCGCCGGAGGAAACCCTCCGGCGGCGGATATTTGTCGTTGATTTGAAGGCGCTTAGGCCTTCATCGCGGCCTTGATCGCATCTGGGGTAATCGGCAGCGAGCGCACGCGCGCGCCAGAGGCGTTGAAGATCGCGTTGGCCAGAGCCGGCGCGATCACGGTCACCGCCGGTTCTCCGACGCCGGTGGCATGCTCGCCATTGGCGATCACGCTCACGGCGACTTCCGGCGTCTGGCTCATCCGCAACGGAGTGTAGGTATCGAAATTGGTTTGCTCGATACCGCCATCCTTCAGCGTCGCCTTTTCGTACAACGCAAGCGACAGTCCCCACAGCGCCGCGCCTTCGACTTGGGCGCGGATATTGTCGGGATGCACCTGTGTGCCGACGTCGGTGGCCACCGTCAGTTTCTTGACCTTGACCTCGCCGCTCGGCGCGACCGCCACATGGGCAGCGCAGGCGGTGAAGCTTGCCGTTGCTCTTTCCTGCGACGATACGCAGGCGATGCCTATGCCCTCGCCCTTCGGCAGTTCCTTGGTGCCGTAGCCGGCCAGGCCCATCGCGGCGAGCAGCGTGTTACGCAGCCGCTGCGCGCCGCCGTTGTTGGCGCCCTTGCCGTCGAGCATATCGATCCGGAATTGAGCCGGATCCTTGCCCGCCGCATGCGCCAATTCGTCGACCATGCTTTCTACCGCCCAGAAGGTCCAGCCGGGTGCAACCGACCGCAACTGACCGGACGGCGTGGCGGTCTGGGCCATCTCGTTGAGGATAGCGCGGACGTTGTGATTGGGAACGGTATAGAAGAAGTCCGCTCCATTCACCGTGAACGCGTCAAGCGCGCCCTTCTTGTCGACCGAAGGCGACAGGAAGGCAGGAATGCCCCATCGCTTGGTCGGCCAAGCCGCCACCACGTCGTGGTTCATCGCGACGAGCTTGCCGTCACCGTCGAGACCAGCCTTGATCTTCTGGAACGTCAGCGGGCGCGAGAAGTCCATCGTCATGTCGTTTTCGCGCGTGTAGATGATCTTGACCGGTTTGCCGACGGCTTTCGACGCCTGCACCGCCGGCACCAGCATGTCGCCCTCGAGACGCCGGCCGAAGCCGCCGCCGAGCCACTGCTGATGCATCACGACGAACTTGGGATCGACGCCGGCAGCTCCCGCTGCGATCGCGCCGGAGCGCGTCGCAAACTGGTTGCCGGTGTAGACGTGCCAGATGTCGCCCTTCTGCTCGGCTGTGGCCGTCATCGGCTCCATCGGTGCATGGATGTTGATGCTGGTGGTGTATTCCGCCTCCAACACCTTCGCCGCCGTGCCAAAGGCAGCAGTCGTGTCGCCGTCCTTAACGAAGAACAGGCCGGAGTCGTCGAGCCCCTGAAGCCGCTTGGCCTCGGTCAACAAGGATGCGCTCGACAGTTTGGCGTTGGGACCGCCGTCATAGCTGACCTTGAGCGCCTCTGCCGCCTTGGTCGCACCGGCAAACGTATTTGCCACCGCCACCACCCAGCCGGTCGTCGACCCGGTCTTGTCGTCGAGGGTAACTGCCTTGATGAAGCCCGGTACTTTTTTGGCTTCGCTGTCGTCAACCGACTTCACGGTGGCGCCATAGCGCACCGGCGGCGTCACGACCTTGCCGTAGACCATGCCCGGCAGCATGACGTCGATACCGTATTTGGTGGTGCCGTTGGTCTTGCCGGGAATGTCGAGTTGCGGAACCGAGACGCCGATCATGGTGTACTGATCGGGCGTCTTCAGTTTGATCGCCTTGAGATCGTCGGCCGAGAAAGTCTTGGTGATCTTGCCGCTCTTGACGACGTCGGCGAACGTCATCGACTTCTTCGACTTCGGATCCGTGATAGTCGAATCTCTCACGATCAACTGACCGGCAGGGATACCGCCCATGATCGCCGCAGCCGCTTCCGTCAAGGCGATACGGCCCGCAGCACCTGCGCGGCTCATCGCGTCGAAGTTCATCATGGTGCTCCAGCTGCCGCCGGTGACCTGCGCGCCGAGCATGGGATCGTTGAATTTCGGATCGTTGGAAGCGAGCTGAACCCGCACATCCTTCCAGTTGACGCCGAGTTCTTCGCTGATGATCTGCGCCATGGTGGAGGCGATGTGCTGGCCCATGTCGGCTTTGCCGCTGGTGACCGTGACGATTCCGTCGGGTGCGATCGAGTACCACACGCTGGGATCGAAATTGCTGGCTGCGGCAAAAGCGTCGCTCACACCGGGAAGCGCGGCATAGCCGAGTGCGAGGCCGGTGGCTGCGGAGCCAACGAGGAATGAGCGGCGGCTCAGATCGGCCGGCTCGTGACGGGTGATTTTGACGTGCGAATTCATGTGGCCCTCCGCTCGTTGCCGGCGTTGGAGGCAGTGCGCATTTCGGTGGCCGCGCGCATGATGGCCTTCTGGATGCGTGAATAGGTCATGCAGCGGCAGAGATTACCGTCCATGTGCGCTACCACTTCTTCCTTGGTCGGGTTGGAATTCTTCGCGAGCAGCGAGGCCGCCTGCATGATTTGCCCGGACTGGCAGTAGCCGCATTGCGGGACCTGCTCGGCGATCCACGCCTTCTGCAGGGGATGGTCACCCTTGGCAGATAGGCCTTCGATGGTGGTGATTTTCTTGCCGACGGCCTCGCTGACCTGCGTCTGGCAGGACCTCACGGCTTCGCCGTTGATGTGAACGGTGCAAGCTCCACAGAGTCCGGCGCCGCACCCGAACTTCGTGCCTGTCATTTGGAGCTGTTCGCGGATGACCCAGAGTAGCGGCGTATCGCTGGCCGCCTCGACGGACAGAGTCCGCCCGTTGATATTGAGATTAGGCATGGTTTCTTTCCCTGCCGGTGATGAAAACCGCTTACGGCGGAACTCATTTTTCTTCTTGGGGCGGCACCCACCGGGATGGTGCCAAAGCAAGAATGATCGCGATCCGTTCGCGAGGCAATGAAAATCCATCACCAGAAAATCCCGACCTTAGTTGTGTGCATTGCGGCAGCGGTGTTGCCATATTCCCGGGGCAATATCGGAGCCGTCATTTCCATTTGGCGGAAAAAACGGGCAACCTCCGTTTCGCCGCTCGCCGCCCGCCTCGACAATATTTCGACCTCAGCTATCCAAAGGACAAACCGTGGGACACGACATCAAACTGACCGCTTCAGATCATTTTCAACTGGGCGGCTATCGCGCCGACCCCGCAGGCACGCCGAAAGCGGCAGTGGTCGTGATCCAGGAGATCTTCGGCGTCAATCACCACATCCGTTTAGTATGTGATCGTCTGGCGCGCGATGGTTATGTTGCGGTCGCGCCTTCGATCTTCGATCGCACCGAACCCAACTTCCAATCGGGCTACTCGCCGGATGAGGTCGCCGTGGCGCGCAAGTTCGTCGCCAATCCGGATTGGGCTGCGATACTGCGCGATACCCAGGCTGCCATCGATGCCGTCAAGGACGTCGGCCCGGTCGGCATCATCGGCTTCTGCCTGGGCGGCAGCATTGCCTATGCCGCCGCGACCAAGCTATCCGGCCTGAAGGCCGCGATCGGCTATTATGGCGGCGTGATCGTTCGTTTTGCCGACGACAAGCCGAAAGTGCCGACGCAATTGCATTTCGGCGAAAAGGATTCCGGCATTCCGCTGACCGATGTGGAAGCGATCCGTGCCAAACGTCCCGATGTCGAGATCCACATCTATCCGGGCGCGCAGCACGGCTTTAACTGCGACGAACGCGCGAGCTACGACAAGGCAAGCGCAGATATCGCCTGGCCTCGCAGCCTGGATTTCTTCGGCAAGTATTTGAAAGCCTGAGATCAGAACCAGCGTTCGCTGACGAGGACGGTATCGCCGGGGCTGATGGGAGTGCCGAGCGGCACGACGACGCGGTCGGCGTTATGGGTCAACGTGACGCTGTCGCGCTTGGCGCGGGGCGAAAAGCCGCCGGCGATCGCGACCGCGCTTTCGACGCTCATATTGGGCACGTAGGGATATTGGCCGGGAGCGGCAACCTCGCCGAGGATGAAGAAGGGACGATAGGTTTCGACCTCGACCGCGACCGAAGGCTCGCGGATATAGCCGTTGCGCAGTTTGGCGGCGATCTCGGTGGCCAGTCCCGCGGGCGTTCGCCCGCGCGCGGGAACTGCGCCGATCAAGGGCATGGTGATCGCGCCGCCGGCATCGATCGCATAGGTGTTGGTGAGACCTTCCTGGCCAAAGACCACGACGCGTAGCTTGTCGCCGGCATCGAGGTGGTAGGGCGCATCGTGGTGGGCGGAGACGGGAGCGGCGGCATAGGCGTTTTCAACCGGCGCGTAAGTACCACGCGGCGAAGCCTCGAAGCTTGCACGAAGCGCGCTGATCGCACCGCCGGAATCGGCTGAGGCTACCGACGAGGGGGAATAATAAGAAGGCTGGCCATAGGCCATGGCGTCGAGGTCGCTGCGCGGCGCCATCGCGACCTGATTGCCCGTCTGCATGCAGCCCGCAAGCGCGAGCGCGGTGATGGCAGCCGTAAGTGGCAGAGAGAGCGCGCGCGTGACCCGCAACTGAGCTGTCCTATTTAGCGAGACAGCTAACGTCTTGCACCTGACATGGTTAACAAATCGTTTTTTTGGCCGCGGCCGGCCAACGCCGCGGGAGCGGCCTGAAGCTCCGGCCGTTGCGCAAAAACCGGGAGCCTCGTTACGGCGCCTCGCGGTGCCGGCGGCGGCGGATAGCCCTAGTCTCTGGAATAGCCGATCAGCGGCTTCTTCGGCCGGAACAGCAGCATCAGCACGATTCCAAGCACGGCCATGACCGCGAAAACCGGCTGGTCCAGGATGAGGCGGACCACATTGTTCCAGAGCCAGGGCGAGAGGCCTTCGACCCAGACACGAAATGCCTGTTGGCTGGATTGGTGGACGTCGTTCCAGAACTGGCCAAACCGGGTAAAGCGCAAGGTGTTGTCGGCGACGTACCTTGCCCCGTCATAGACCATGAAGATAAATCCGCCGGCCAGCAGCAACAGCCCCACCAGACGGAAAAAGCCGCGGATCATGCCTCACCCACTATCTCTCGTGCCCAAATTGACTGCCAGCCATTAGCGGCGCGGCGCGGGAAATTCAACCTCGCCAGCAACTTATCAGGCCTCGCGGGGCCCGGACGGGGGCCAGACGGGAGGCCGAAGGCGTTGACGCTGTCGCATCCGGCCTCTATAAGACGCCGTAATTGGCGGCGGGCGCAATCCCGCCGCCCTGTTCTTTTGAGCGTCGCCACCCCCATCGGTTTTCGGCGTGGCATTCTCGACAGGGCACCCGAAACAATCAGCGTCGATCAGGCAAACCGTGGGCAATCGTTTCGCTCACCTGCGATCGGTCACTGCCGAAGGACATTTGAGAACATGGCCAATACGACTTCCGCCAAGAAGGCGACGCGCAAGATTGCCCGCCGCACCATCATCAATAAATCGCGCCGCACCCAGATGCGTGGTTCGGTACGATCGGTCGAAGAAGCGATCAAGCGCGGCGACCGCGACGCAGCACTCAAGGCAATGGCGGGCGCCGAGCCGGAGCTGATGAAAGCCGCTCAGAGCAATATCATTCACAAGAACGCGGCGAGCCGAAAGGTTTCGCGACTTGTGCATCAGATCGCAAAGCTGGCGAAGTAAGCCGAACCAACATCAACGACTGCAAAAGCCCGGCTCAGCCGGGCTTTTGTTTTTTGCGGCGGTATTTTTTGACGACGAGCATTTCCCCGCATTTTTACGGAGTGGGGTGAGCGACTGCGAGCCGGTGCTGTCACTTCAAGCCGCAAGCGCAGCCATCGCAGCGAAGATGCCGCACTTGGAAAAATCAAACCGGCGATCTCCCGCATCGCGTCATGGGAAGGCTACCCTTCTTCGATGAGCAAAAAAAAACGCGTTTGCGTAGTCACTTATCGGCATAGTGACAGCGGGTTGTTTGAAAATTCGCTTCCGCCTCGGCCAAACTTAAACAATTTATGAATTTATTTTGGGCGTTGGTGCGAAATATGACAGCGACAAGGTGTTTCGAATCCATGCACAGATTCAAAACCTTGCGCCTTTGCACGAAAATCATGCGCTGTTGGCCGAAACGCCAAGTTGTTTTTGCAGGCAACGGCGCTGAATCATTTTCGTTGCGGGAAACCAAGCTTGCTGTATCTCTTAGATCGTTCGCATCGCCCACGGCTCTTGAGACCAGCGCGGATTAAGGATCGGGGCGGACGTGCAAATCGGCGGCGGTGTGCGCGTTAGCGACGCTTTCCAAGCGATCGTTGAGTTCGAACCCATAGCGATATGGGTAAGGAAGTTCTGTGTCGAAATTTCTCAAAGCGAAGCGCGAGCGCTTCGTCGTTAAAAAAGAGAGATACGAGACAGTCGAACCGGCAAGCCAAGGAAAGCGGAGCACGCGGGCGGGGATGAGTTTGAGGCGGGCGGAGCGAGTGGCGTAGCGGCTGAAAGTTGTTTTGGTTTTCAGATGTCGCCGGTCGATTTTAAGCAGATTTGGAGTGACGACTTGCCGTGACCAGTTGCGGCGAGAGGGGGAGGAAGCATGTCTTACGAAATCATTGGAATTCCTGGTTCCGATCTATTTGAGCATCACAGCGTGGTAAGGGCCGCGGCCAGCATCGCGGTTCCGGGCGAGGTTTCGAATATCTCGCTGAACGCTTTGGAGGCCGCCGGCAAGCGGCCTTGCGCGCGAGCTCCGGACAGACCGTCGAGTACGCGCTAGCCTCGCGAAGCTTCCTTCAAGCCCAAGACCTGCCCGACGGCGTTTCGCCGAACGGCCGAGCTATGGCTGAAACGGGCTTCGCGCGAGGCTGCCTCCGTGCAGTGCATGCACGGCGGATCCACCATCAGCAGAATTCAAGACACCTCAAAGAGAAGTTTTCGGGCAATGACAAATATCGAACCGGCAATGAAAAGCATCGAACAGGACCGTTGGTCGCGTGTGAAAGGAAGGTTGCGTTCAACCGTGGGCGAAGACGTCTACACGAGCTGGTTTGCCCGGATGGATCTGGAAAGCGTGCGGGACGAAAGCGTGCATCTTTCGGTTCCGACGCGCTTCCTCAAGAGCTGGATTCAGGCGCATTATGTGGAACGCGTTCTGTCTTGCTGGCAGGCCGAGATGCCCGAAGTCCATCGGATCGATCTTTCCGTGCGCACGGCGATGCGATGTGCGGCGCCGGCCAAGGACGTCTCAGCCACCCACCTCGACGCGCGCCGTCCCGAACGGCCGGATAGCCGGCCGGCGGTCGAACTGCGCTCGGTAGCGACCGCGCCGGTTTCGGCGAACCATGACGCGCTCGGCGGCTCGCCGCTCGATCCGCGCCTGACATTTGCAAGCTTCGTCATCGGTCGTTCGAACACGCTGGCGCACGCCGCTGCACGCCAGGTGGCCGAAGGCCGCCGCGGCGATCCCGTGATGTTCAACCCGCTCTATATCCATGCCGGCGTTGGCCTCGGCAAAACCCACCTGCTGCAGGCGGTGACCTGGGCCGGTAATTCCGGCAGCGAGCGCAAGGTGCTGTATCTGACGGCGGAAAAATTCATGTACGGCTTTGTCGCGGCGTTGAAGACGCAGACGGCGCTCGCGTTCAAGGAAGCGTTGCGCGGCATCGACGTGCTCGTCATCGACGATCTGCAATTCCTGCAAGGCAAATCCACCCAGGCCGAGTTCTGTCACACCTTGAACGCGCTGATCGATGCCGGCCGTCAGGTCGTGATCGCAGCCGATCGCCCGCCTTCCGATCTCGAAAGCCTGGATGATCGCGTGCGCTCGCGCCTTGCCGGCGGTCTCGTGGTGGAAATGGGTTCGCTCGGCGAAGAATTGCGGCTCGGCATTCTCAAGTCGCGCGTCACCGCGGCCCGCGCCCATCATGCCAGCTTCGACGTCCCGGAGCAGGTGCTGGAATATCTGGCGCGCACCATCACCCATAACGGCCGCGATCTCGAAGGCGCCATCAATCGTCTGCTCGCGCATTCGAAGCTGAACAATCAGCCGGTGACGCTGGAGATGGCCGAACGCGAGGTGCGCGACCTGGTCCGTCCGCAAGAACCCAAGCGGATCAAGATCGAGGACATTCAGCGGGTGGTGGCCCGGCAGTACAATGTCAGCCGTTCCGACCTGTTGTCGTCGCGCCGTACGGCCAACGTGGTTCGCCCGCGGCAGGTGGCGATGTATCTGGCCAAAACCCTCACCTTGCGGTCTCTGCCCGAGATTGGCCGCCGGTTCGGCGGGCGCGATCATACGACCGTGCTGCATGCCGTGCGCAAGATCGAGGCGCTGGTCGCCAAGGATGTCTCGCTCTCGGAAGAGGTCGAATCCCTGAAGCGTCAATTGCAGAGCGAATAGGCCCTAAAACGCTTTACCCTCCCCGCGCGGGGAGGGCGGGCCAGGGTGCTAAAACAATGGGCTGGCGAACCCCAAAAGTGGGGAACGGCTAGCGGCCTCTCTTGCGCTTGCCCGCCATCCGCGCCACTTTGAGGTCCCCCCGAGCGGGCGGATCGAGCCCAGCTTTGATCGGCCTTTCGGGTCCAGACGCCGCGGTGCGCTTTCGGAGCCGCCCGGCTTTTCCCTCTTCGGAATTAGGCGGGTATGGCAATGAAGGTTACCGTCGAACGCGCGCAACTCCTGAAATCGCTGGGCCACGTTCACCGCGTGGTCGAGCGGCGCAATACCATTCCGATCCTCGGCAACGTGCTGGTCCGGGCCGAGAATGCGCGGCTGTCGCTGAAAGCCACCGACCTCGATCTCGAAGTCACCGAGACGCTGGCGGCTGAAACCGCGACCGCCGGTTCCACGACCGTTCCGGCGCACATGTTTTATGACATCGTGCGCAAGCTGCCTGACGGGTCGCAAATCGTGCTGGAAGGCGACGGCGACCGCTCGGTACTGGCGATCAAGGCCGGCCGCTCGCGCTTTACGCTACAAACGCTGCCCGAGAACGATTTTCCGGATCTTGCCGCCGGTGAGATGACGCATTCGTTCACGCTGGCCGCTTCCGACGTGAAACGGCTGATCGACCGGACGCAATTTGCAATTTCAACCGAGGAGACCCGCTACTATCTCAACGGCATCTATCTGCACTCGGCCGGCAGTGCCAAGGCGGCGACGTTGCGCGCGGTGGCGACCGACGGCCATCGCCTGGCCCAGATCGATTTGCCGCAGCCGAAAGGCGCTGCCGGCATGCCGGGTGTGATCGTGCCACGCAAGACCGTAGGCGAGGTGCAGCGCCTGATCGAAGACAATGAGGCCGAAGTCAAAATCGAACTTTCGCAGGGCAAAATCCGGCTCACGATCGAAAATGTGGTGCTGACCTCGAAGTTGATCGATGGGACTTTTCCGGACTACGGCCGCGTGATTCCGCAAAACAACGACAAGGAACTCGTCGTCGACAAGAAGGATTTCGAGGCTGCGGTCGACCGTGTTTCGACGATCTCGAGCGAACGGGGCCGCGCGGTGAAGCTCGCTTTGTCTGCAGGCCGGCTGGTGCTGTCGGTCACCAATCCCGACTCGGGGAGTGCGACCGAAGAACTCGAAGTCGAATATGCCTCCGATCCGCTCGATATCGGATTCAACTCGCGCTATCTGCTCGATATCGCGGCCCAGATCGAGGGCGAAGTCGCCGTACTGAAATTGGCCGATCCGGGTTCGCCGACGCTGGTGCAGGACAAGGAATCCAAGGGCGCGCTCTATGTGCTGATGCCAATGCGGGTGTGACGCCCCTGTCATGGCCGGGCTTGACCCGGCCATCCATCAAACCAAATGGGTTATTGGGTTTACATCCTCGCCAGCAAGCCCGGTGGAACGCTTTACGTGGGCGTGACGAACGATCTGGTCCGGCGCGTTTACGAACATCGGGAAGGTCTGGCAGACGGGTTCACGAAGCGTTACCGCGTTAGATCGCTTGTCTATTTTGAACCGCACGAAGATATCGCTGAAGCGCTTCAGCGCGAAAAGAACATCAAGCATTGGTCGCGCGAGTGGAAGATCGATTTAATTGTCGCGCAGAACCCCGATTGGCGGGATTTGTACGAAGAGATTGTCCGCTAACGCGGACGATGGATTGCCGGGTCAAGCCCGGCAATGACGGCGAGCCATGACCCCATCCCGCATTCATCGGCTGACGCTCACGCATTTCCGCAACTATCGCGCGGCGAGCCTTCAGACGCGCGGCGACGTGGTCGTGCTGGCGGGCCCGAACGGCGCCGGAAAAACCAATTGCATCGAGGCGATTTCGTTTTTGTCGCCGGGCCGCGGGCTGCGCCGCGCGATGCTGGAGGACGTTGCCGACAATCAGGGCGACGGCTCGTGGGCGGTTTCCGCCGAAGTCGAAGGTGCATTGGGACTGGCTACGCTGGGCACCGGCATCGACGCGCCGGCGGCGGAGGCCTCCTCGAGCAGCCGGCGCTGCCGTATCGACCGCGAACCCGTGGCCTCGGCGACGGCGTTCGGCGACCACCTGCGCATGGTATGGCTGACGCCCGCGATGGACGGATTGTTTTTGGGGCCGGCATCGGAGCGGCGGCGCTTTTTCGACCGCCTCGTGCTCGCCATCGACAGTGAGCATTCGGCGCGGGTCTCGGCGCTTGATCGTTCTTTACGTTCGCGCAATCGCCTGCTCGAGGTGCGCAATTACGACGATCACTGGTGCGACGCGATCGAGCGCGAAACGGCGGAGCTGGCAGTTGCGGTTGCGGCGATGCGCGGCCAGACCGCGGCGAGACTGGCCGGGATGCTGCAGGCACGCGGCGAAGTTTCGGCATTTCCCTCCGCAGAGATCGCGCTCGATGGCTGGATGGAAAACGCGCTGATGTCGGAACCGGCGACCGCGGTCGAGGACCGCTACCGTGAGATCCTGCGTGCGGGCCGCGCGCGCGATGCCATCGCCGGCCGCACGCTCGATGGGCCCCACCTGACGGACTTGCAGGTGGTCTACGCGCCGAAAAACATGCCGGCGCGCGATGCCTCGACCGGCGAGCAGAAGGCGCTCCTGATCGGTCTCGTGCTCGCGCATGCTGGTCTGGTGGCGGAAATGACCGGCATCACGCCGCTTCTCTTGCTCGACGAGGTGGTGGCTCACCTCGATCCCGGCCGGCGCGCCGCGCTGTTCGATGAGCTCGCAAAACTCGGCGCCCAGGTCTGGATGACCGGCGCCGACCCTGCCGCGTTCGCAGACATTGGCTCGTCCGGTGAGATTTTTGGCGTCGACGGCGGCCAGATTACCCGCCGTAGCTGACGCGAACCTCTCAAAACGGGGCGCAGAATCAGGGGGCGAATCGCGCTTTTGCAAGGTCTCTGAATCGGCTTTCCGGGGGCTTGAAAAATCGTTAAAAAACCACATCTTTTCAATATCTTGCCAGCTCAGACTTTGCGCTAGGCGCGCATCGTCTTTCATGGCAGAAATAGACTTAATCAGCGCCTGATTTGCGCGCCGATTCGAAGACGTCTCAAAGGCCTCACATGACAGAACCTGCCCGGCAACCGCTCGGTGACAACGACCGTCCGATTCCTGTTGAATATGGCGCGGAATCGATCCGGGTTCTGAAGGGCCTCGACGCCGTTCGCAAGCGGCCGGGCATGTATATCGGCGACACCGACGATGGCAGCGGCCTGCACCACATGGTGTACGAAGTCGTGGACAACGCCATCGACGAGGCGCTTGCGGGTCACGCGACCGCGGTCGAGGTCGTTCTCAATGCCGACGGCTCCGTGACCGTGCGCGACGATGGCCGCGGCATTCCCGTCGATATTCACAAGGGCGAAGGCATTTCGGCTGCCGAAGTCATCATGACGCAACTGCATGCCGGCGGAAAATTCGACCAGAATTCCTACAAGGTATCGGGTGGCCTGCACGGCGTCGGCGTTTCCGTCGTCAACGCGCTGTCGAGCAAACTGCAATTGCGGGTGTGGCGGGACGGCAAGGAACATTTCATCGAATTCGCCCATGGCGATGCGCTCGCTCCGCTCTCGGTGGTCGGCGACGCCAACGGCAAGCGCGGCACCGAGGTGACCTTCCTCGCCTCGACGGAAACCTTCACCAACGTCGAATACGATTTCGCAACACTCGAGCACCGCCTGCGCGAGCTCGCCTTCCTCAATTCCGGCGTCAACATCGTGCTGTCCGACATGCGTCACGCGGTCGAGAAGCGCGAGGCGATGCACTACGAGGGCGGAGTCGAGGAATTCGTCAAATATCTCGACCGCAACAAGAAGGCGATGGTGCCCGCGCCGATCATGGTCAACGCCGAGATGAACGGGATCGGCGTCGAGGCCGCTCTGTGGTGGAACGACAGCTACCACGAGAACGTGCTGTGCTTCACCAACAACATCCCACAGCGCGACGGCGGCACCCATCTGGCGGGCTTCCGCGGCGCGCTGACCCGTCAGGTCAACGGTTATGCCGATGCGATGGCCAAGCGCGAAAAGGTCGCGCTGACCGGCGACGATTGCCGCGAGGGTTTGACGGCGGTGCTCTCGGTGAAAGTGCCTGATCCAAAGTTCTCCTCGCAGACCAAGGACAAGCTGGTGTCCTCGGAAGTGCGCCCCGTGGTCGAAAACGTCATCAATGAAGCGTTGGCGGCCTGGTTCGAGGAGCATCCCTCGGAAGCGAAGATCATCGTCGGCAAGGTGGTGGAAGCTGCTGCTGCGCGCGAAGCCGCCCGCAAGGCGCGCGAACTGACGCGGCGCAAGGGCGCGCTCGACGTCGCGTCGCTGCCCGGCAAGCTCGCCGACTGCCAGGAACGCGATCCCGCCAAGTCCGAACTGTTCATCGTCGAGGGCGATAGCGCCGGCGGCAGTGCCAAGCAGGGCCGCAACCGCGAATTCCAGGCGGTGCTGCCGCTGCGCGGCAAAATCCTCAATGTCGAACGCGCACGCTTCGACAAGATGCTGAGCTCCGAGCAGATCGGCACCCTGATCACCGCGCTCGGAACCGGCATCGGCCGCGACGACTTCGACCTGTCAAAGCTGCGCTATCACAAGATCATTCTGATGACCGACGCCGACGTCGACGGTGCGCATATCCGCACCTTGCTGTTGACGTTCTTCTTCCGCCAGATGCCGACCCTGATCGAGGGCGGCTATCTCTATATCGCCCAGCCGCCGCTCTATAAGGTGAACCGCGGCAAATCCGAGCAATACCTGAAAGACGAGCGCGCGCTGGAAGATTACCTGATCGAGACCGGTCTCGACGACTGCGTCTTCAAGCCCGCCTCGGGCGAGGATCGCGGTGGCCGCGACCTGTTGGCGCTGGTGGAAGACGCCCGGCTCATTCGCGGCGTGCTGTTCAATCTGCACAGTCGCTATAATCGCAAGGTGGTCGAGCAGGCGGCGATCGCCGGCGTGCTCAACCCGAAGATCACCAGCGACGTCTCAACTGCCAACGCCGCCGCCGATTATATCGCGCGAAGGCTCGATGCCCTGGCCGACGAGGTCGAGCGCGGCTGGGTCGGCCGTTTCAGCGAAGGCGAGGGATTTGTCTTCGAGCGCACGGTGCGCGGCGTCAAGGACTTCGCCATGATCGATGACGCGTTGCTCGGCTCGGCGGACGCCCGCAAGCTCGACGAATACGCCGCACGATTGCAGGAAGCCTATCCGCGTCCCGGCATCTTGCGGCGGAAGGATAGCGAGACGGCGATCCATGGTCCGGTGAGCCTGTTCGAGGCGGTGACCGATGCGGGGCGTGAGGGCGTCAAGCTTCAGCGTTACAAAGGTCTCGGCGAGATGAATCCGGATCAGCTCTGGGAGACCACGCTCGACACCAACGAACGTTCGCTCCTGCAAGTGAAGGTCAAGGAGGTCGACGAGGCCGACGACATCTTCACCAAGCTGATGGGCGACGTGGTCGAGCCGCGCCGCGAGTTCATCCAGGATAATTCGCTCAGTGCGAATGTGGATGTGTGAGGCACCAACGTGCCCGCACCGCCGATCCAGTACATCATTGAGGGCGGCCACCGGCTGACGGGCACTATCGAGCCGTCCGGCAACAAGAACGCTGCGTTGCCGATCATTGCCGCAGCACTTCTGACCGAACATCCCGTCACGCTCGACAATGTCCCGCGCATCCGCGACACCGAAACGCTGGTGGAACTGATCCGCTCGGTCGGCGCATCTGCCGAATGGCAGAAGCCCAATACGCTCGCCATTCATGCCAAGGACATTCGCGCCGCCGATCTCGATCCGGAGCTGTGCGCGCGGATTCGAGCCTCGATCCTGCTGGCAGGCCCGCTACTGGCGCGCTGCGGCGAGGTGGTGTTGCCGCCGCCCGGCGGCGACGTGATCGGGCGGCGCCGGCTCGATACGCATTTCCTCGCCTTCGAGCAGTTAGGGGCCACCGTTACGGCGTCCGCCCGGCTGGAGTTGCGCTGCGCCCGCCTCAAGGGCGCGGATGTATTCCTGGACGAGCCCAGCGTGACCGCGACCGAGAATGCGCTGATGGCCGCTGTCGCCGCCCATGGCACCACCTATTTGCGCAACGTGGCGTCCGAGCCGCATGTGCAGGATCTGGCGCATTTCCTGGTCGCGCTCGGCGCCCGCATCGATGGCATCGGCACCAACACCATGACCGTGCATGGACCGGCCACGCTCGGCTCGGTCAGCTACGCGATCGGCCCCGATCACATCGAGGTTGGCTCCCTGATTGGGCTGGCCGCGGTGACGCGCTCGCAGCTTCGCATCGCGCGCGCCGGTGTCGAGCACCTGCGCTCGATCCGGATGGGATTTGAACGGCTCGGGATCTCCTGCGAGGTCGAAGGCGATGACCTCGTGGTGTCCGATCGCCAGACCCTCAAGATTCAAGACGATTTCGGCGGCCACGTCCCGAAGCTGGAGGACCAGCCGTGGCCGGCTTTCCCCGCCGACCTGATGTCGATCGCGATCGTGACGGCGACCCAATGCGCGGGCCTCATCCTGATGTTCGAGAAGATGTTCGAATCCAGGATGTTCTTTGTCGACAAGCTGATCGCCATGGGTGGCCGCATCGTATTGTGCGATCCCCACCGCGCGATCGTTGCAGGTCCGAGCCAACTGAAAGGCGCGCTGATGAGTTCGCCCGACATTCGCGCCGGGATGGCCATGCTGCTCGCGGCGGCCTGCGCCGATGGCGTCTCCACCATCAACAACGCCGATCAGATCGAGCGCGGCTATGAGCGGATCGACGAACGTCTCAATGCGCTTGGCGCGAGGATTACCCGCGTGCCGGCGCGCGGGAGTTAGCGGCGCGCTGAATTTTATTCCCGAAACCAGCAATATTTTAGTGCGAGTTGGTGCCTTGCGTTGTTACCGCGAGGTGCGCAAGACTTCGCCCTGCGATGACCATCCTTGAAATTAAACCCGATGTCGATCGTGAGCGCGTGCTGGCGGGCGCGCAGTTCGCGGACGCTTTTCGCGTCACGGTCCCGGACGCGGCGCTCGATGCGCGCGGGGCTGCCGAGCGGATATTTTCCGAGAGCCCCGGCTGGGTAAAGGCGCTGCTCGATCTGCGTAACAAGATCGTTGCGCCATTCGGCCTGAAAACCTCCGCCGAGCGCGAAGCGAAGTCCGAAGGGATGGTCGGGATGTTTCCGGTTCTCAGCGAGACGCCGGAGCGGCTGGTCGCAGGGTTCAACGATCATCACCTGGATTTCCGCGTCGTCGTGGATGTTCTCCCTGTGGACAGCGGCCGGGAAGTGACCGCGACCACCCTCGTCCTCACCCACAACCTGCTCGGGCGCGCCTATCTCACCGCGATCATGCCATTCCATCGCATGATTGCCAAAACCCTGCTCAAGCAGGTCTGCCAGTTGCAAGCGCCGAAATAGCGGCTGCGCGCTGCGCGGCTATGCGATGGCGGCATTGAACAAGCGGCATCTGAGCCTTAGGCTAGGGAAAGCTTGCGGGCTTTGATCCGCAGATCATCACGCCAAAAGAAGCCGAGGAAACAAGAATGGCAGAGGAAACCGCAACGCTTGCCGCCTATGTCGCCGGCCTCCGCTTCGAAGACATTCCCGAAGAGGTGCGCGAGCGCGCCAAGGCCCTGACCCTCGATTTTCTCGGCAGCGCCATCCGCGCGCGGCGTGATGCGGAGTCCACGCCCTCGCTGTTCAAGACGCTGGAGGCGCTGGCGCTGGATGGGCGCGGTGAGGCCACGGTGTTTGGCGATAACAGAACCTGGACGCCGGCGGTTGCCGCTCTGCTCAACGGCGCGCTCGGCCACTCGCTCGATTTTGATGACACACATGCCGATTCCTCGCTGCATCCGAGCGCACCGGTGGTGCCGGCCGCGTTCGCGATCGGCGAACTCGTGCATGCTTCCGGCCGCGAAGTGTTGACCGCGATCGTCGCCGGTTATGAAGTCTGCTGCCGGCTCGGCAATGCGCTCGATCCGACCTCGCATTATGCCCGCGGCTTCCATCCCACGGCTACCGCCGGGACCTATGGGGCGGCCGCCGCGGCGGCGAAATTGTTTGGTCTGTCGAAAGAGCAGATCATTGCCGCCTTCGGCGTTGCCGGCAGCCAGGCGGCCGGCTCGCTGCAATTTCTGGTCAACGGTGCCTGGAACAAACGCTACCAGGTGGGCGCCTCCGCCATGAACGGCGTGATCGCTGCGACACTGGCGCGCAACGATTTTGTCGGCGCGACGCAGTCGGTCGAGGGCAAGCATGGCCTGCTCGTCGGCTACAGCGACAACGCCCATCCCGATAAGGCCGTCGCCGGTCTCGGCAAGGTCTACGAGACCATGAAGATCGGCGTGAAACCTTATCCGAGCTGCCGTTACACCCATGCGGCGCTGGATGCGCTGATCGCGATGCGCCGCGAACACAATCTGACACCGGACCAGATCAAGCGCGTCGAGATCGGGCTGCACCGCAACGGCATTACGCTTGCGGGCGACCCCGCCACCAAGCGCCATCCGACCTCGGTGGTCGGCGGGCAGTTCTCGATGTTCTTCACCGGCGCGGTGGCGCTCGATCAGGGCGGCTTTGGCTGGGACGACTACGGCCGGCTCGGCGATACCGCGGTCGATGCGCTCGCCGACAAATTCGACGTCGTGCGGGACGATCGCCTGGAGATCGGCCGCAAGCATCCCTTTGGCGCGCGCGTCAGCATCACCACCGATGACGGCGTGCACGAGCGGATCCATGACGATCCCTCCGGCGAACCGAACTCGTTCCCGGATGCGCAGGCGATGGCGCAGAAATTTTTGACGCTGGCCCGTCCAGTGCTCAACGGCCGTGCCGACCAGTTGGCGGATGCGATCCTGTCGATGGAAAACTTTGACCGCATCGACCAAGCGACCCAACTCGGGCGCCAGTAAACTCTCGGGCCGGCGCCGACCGTATGACTGACGGCGTCAGGGCTGATCGTCGCGGAATTCGCGGTTCGCGAGACTTGCTTCTTCGAGGTCGAGATCGCGTTCGATGCGCCGCCGGGTTTCGTCGGTGATCTTGCCGTCGCGCAGCAGGATGTGGATGAATTTTCGTTCGGCCGCGATCAATTCGCGCGTCAAGTCATTCCCGGCCGCGGAAGCGACACGCGCATCCGGATCGAGCGAACTGGGCAACTGATTGGTGCGGTTTTCCTGCCGCGCACGCAAAAGCCGGATGACGTCATCGGATATTTCGCGGTGTTTGGTGATCCTGTCGAGCGATTTGAGCGCGGTATCGAGGGCCTCACGCCGCGCCGTGATTTCAGATTCGAGCTCGGCCGCACGCTCGCTGCGACCGGCATCGGCGACGCCAAGCCAGCGCACCACCGTCGGCAAGCCGAGCCCGAACCCGACCAGCGTGATGAAAATGACGCCGAAGGCGACGAACAGGATCAGGTCGCGGTCGGGAAATGGACTGCCGTCCGCCAGCGCGAAGGGTAGCGCCAGGGCTGTCGCCAGCGAAACCGCACCGCGGACGCCGGCAAAGGAAATCACGAATGCCCACTGCCATGGCGGCGACGGATCGCGCTGGCGCACGCGCTTGATGAGTCTCGGCAGAAAAATAGCAGGAAAGGTCCAGGCGAAGCGCGCGATCACGATCATCACCGTGACCAGGGCGGTGGCGATCAGGATATCGTCGAGCGGGAATGCCTTCGATTTCTCGAACAACAGCCGCATCTGGAAGCCGGTCAGCAGAAACAGCAGCCCCTCGATCAGATAGATGATGAAGTTCCAGAAGAAGATGCCCTGCAAACGCGTGGCAGCAGAGATGAACAACGGTCCGTTCCAGCTGATGTAGAGTCCGCAGGCGACGGTGGCGATGACGCCGGAGCCTCCGAAATGCTCCGGCAGCCAATAGGCGACATAGGGCGTGATCAGCGACAGGGTGATTTCGACCTGCGGATCGCGCGCCCAATGCCGCGCTCGCAACGAGAGCCAGCCGACGGCTATTCCAAACGCCGTTTCGCCCGCGACGATGGCGGAGAACTCGCCGACAGCCTTTGGCAGCGAGAACAGGCCTGTCGTAATCGCGACGACGGCAAAACGATACAGGATCAGTGCGGTGGCATCGTTGGCCAATCCCTCGCCTTCGAGCACCACCATGATACGGCGTGGGATGGCGAGCTTGCGCGCGATCGCCAGTGGCGCGACGACGTCCGGAGGCGCGACGATGGCCCCGAGCAGGAAGCCGACGTTCCAGGGCAGCCCGATCAGATAGTGGGTTGCGACGGCGACCGCGGAGGCGGTGAAGATCACGCAACCTACCGACAGCAAGATGATCGGGCGCAGATTGAATTTGAATTCGCGCCAGCTCATCGCGACGGCGGCCGAATAGATCAGCGGCGGCAACACAAGCAGGAGAATCAATTCCGGCGGCAGTTCCGGCGACGGCATTCCCGGCACGAAAGCGAGCGCGATGCCGGCGAGCAGCAACAGGATCGCCGGGGCGACGTCGATGCGCCGTGCCAGGAGCGCGGTTCCCGCCAGCACCGCGATCAGGATCAGAAAGAGCTGAAAGTTGTCTTCCACGATCGTTCAATCCTCGTCGAGCCAGTACTCCCGCGAACTTCGGAAGGAGGGCACCAGTTTGCCCGGAAGCGGGCCGAGGTCAACGCGGGTGTCTCTCACGGCATTACAGCCTAAATCGCGCTCGCGGCGATATTGACCATCAGCGCGAGCAGCGCGGTGTTGAACACGAACGAGATGATTCCGTGCGCCGTCACGATGCGGCGGATCGACTTGTCGGTGATGCCGACGTCGGACACCTGCGCGGTCATGCCGATCACGAACGAGAAATAGACAAAGTCCCAATAGTCGGCGTGCTCGTCCTTGTCGCCGCTTGGGAACTGAAGCCCGCCTGGTTTATGGCCGCGGTAATATTCATGCGCATAATGCAACGCGAAGCCTGTGTGTACTGCCGCCCATGACAGTGCGACGGTTGCCGTCGCAAACATCAGCTCGGTCGGCCTGTGGTTGGCCTGACCCAGCTCCGAGACGATCGCGGCCAGGCTTGCGAAGGCGCCAAGCGCGGTCAGAAGCGGAATCGAAAAACGGCCATCGTCCTGCAGCGCCGCCATGCGACGAATCGTTGCGAGGGTGCTGCGCAACATCATGATGTAGACGAGCACGATGTACATCGCGACGATAATGTCCCAGCCGATCAGCAGGCGTGTGACGACCCGAAGCGACGACGGCAGCAGAAAGAACGCGACAAAGCCGAGCGCGATCGAGATGAACGTGCGCGGTCGCGCGTAAACCAGGCGAACGGGCTTCGGCAGTTTCCTGAATCGAAGAAGCCGCTGATCGAACCCGTCGCCGGTATTCACGAGATTAATTCTTGCGTTCGGCGACAAAACGCGCGGCGGCGCGCAGAACGTCGCCTCGGCTGCCAAAGATCGACAGTGCCTGATCCGCGCGCGCCAGAAGATCGCTAACGCGCCGCTTGGCGCCATCGATGCCGAGCTGGGTGACGAACGTGGTCTTGCCCAGCGCCGCATCCTGACCGGTTTGCTTGCCGAGCGCGGCCGCATCGCCCTCGACGTCGAGCAGGTCGTCGGCGATCTGGAAGGCCTCGCCGAGAGCACGGCCGTAGTCGTCGAGCGCCTGATATTCCTTCGCCGACGATTGGCCTAGGATGGCGCCGGCAATGCAGCCGAAACGTAACAGCGCGCCGGTCTTCATCTGTTGCAGGCGGGCGACGTCGACCGGCTCGCGGTCGCCGAAGCGGCCTTCGCCGGCGAGATCCAGCATTTGGCCGCCGACCATGCCGCCGATGCCCGAGGCGCGCGCCAGCGCGCGGGTCAGCAGCAGGCGCACCGTCGGGTCTTTGTGAATCTCTTCGCGGGTGACGATGTCGAAAGCGAGCGTCAGCAAGCCGTCGCCGGCGAGGATCGCGGTCGCATCGTCGGTTTTCTTGTGCAGCGTCGGCCGGCCCCGCCGCAAGTCGCTGTTGTCCATCGCCGGCAGGTCGTCATGGATCAGCGAATAGCAGTGAATGCATTCCAGCGCGCTACCGGCGAGCAGCGCGGCGTCGCGAGGCACGCCAAAGATCGCCGAACTCTCCACCACCAGAAATGGCCGCAAGCGCTTTCCGCCGCCGAGGCTCGAATAGCGCATCGCATCCATCAGCCGCTTCGGCCGCGCGATCTCGTCGGGCAGAAGCGCGTCGGCGAGAAGTTTTGCGAGCAGCGCCTCGGTATCCTCCGCGGTCTGGTCCAGTCGCTTCGCAAAGTCCAGGTTCGCGAAGTCCAGGTTCGCGAAGTCTTGGGGTGGCGTGGCGGTCGTCATTAAGGAAAGCTCCTGAGCAAAGCTCTTGGTCAAATCGGCCGGACAATCGTTGATGATGCAGCCCGCGTCAATTGCGCCCTGCCGCCGGAGGCATGCCTTAAAACAGTTGAAAAAATGAGGGATTATCAGGCAGATATCGGCCGAGCCGACAATTTAAGCCAGAAACCATATTTTGCGCATTGCCCGAAATCTGCTTCTGACGCTGCTGGTGATCGTGCTGGCCGCGGTTTTGCTGCCCTACCTTCTGACGCCGCTTTATCGCACCGGCCACCCGGCCTCCGCGTTAATGGCCTGGCGCTATATGAGGGGTGCCCCGGTATCGCGGCAGTGGGTCGACCTCGCCACGATGGCGCCTCCCTTGCCGCGTTCGGTGGTTGCTTCGGAGGACGCCAAATTCTGCAGCCATCGCGGCGTCGACTGGGGTGCCCTTCGCGAGGTGATCGACGATGCCGAGGATGGCGAGGTTTCCCGCGGCGGTTCGACCATCACCCAGCAGGTGGCGAAAAACCTGTTCCTGTGGCCGGGCCGCAGCGTGGTCCGCAAGGGGTTGGAACTGCCGCTGGCTTTATGGATCGACTTCGTCCTGCCCAAAGCCCGGATTTTGGAGATCTACCTCAATATCGCCGAGCTCGGGCCCGGCGGTCAGTTCGGCGCGCAGACCGGCAGCCTTTATGCGTTCGGCCATGGCGCTTCGATGCTGACGGCGAGGGAGGCGGCGCTGTTGGCGGCGATCCTACCCAATCCGCATGTGCGAAGCGCCCGCAACCCTGCTCCCGGTGTGCGACGCCTCGCCGGGATCTATGTCGCGAGGGCCCAAGCCCAGGAATTGCAGCGCTGCTGGGGCGGTTTTTGAGCGTTTTTTACCTTTTTTGAAGCTAGCGTTGAGGCGCGTCATCCTCTATAAGCGCGGCCTCATCGGCATTTTGAGCTTGCGCCGAGGCGCTTTAGCCGCCCGTTTCGGGACGATGCCCACCGACAATACCCCTAGAGGACACCGATATGGCCGTTCCCAGAAGAAAAACATCGCCATCGCGGCGTGGCATGCGCCGCTCGGCGGATGCCCTGAAGAAGCCGACCTATGCCGAAGACAAGGATTCCGGTGAACTGCGCCGTCCGCATCACCTCGACCTGAAGACCGGCATGTACAAGGGTCGGCAGATTCTCAAGGCCAAGAAAGATTCCTGAGAGAGATTCCTGATCCGAACCCCTGCCGGCTGAGCCGACGGGCGGCGCGAGACGGCTGCATGCGGCGAAGCGTTTGATCGCTTCGCCTCATGCGAGGTTCCGGTTTTAAGAATCGGATCACCAGTCCCGATTCCGTGTGGCAGTCACGATGCGGACTTCCGAACCGCCACACCTGAGAAGGCCTTGCCGATGTCGATGGTCGGTTTCCCGCTGCTTCTGATCCCGCTCGCGATCTACAACATCATCGTGTTCCTGATGCCCGGCGTTTCCTTCGCCGAGCCGCTGGTGACAGTGCCGCTGATGTCGGGCGCGCCGTGGCCGGTGACGTTGAGCGATGTGCTGCTGGCGCTCGGCATCCTGATGTTGCTGCTCGAGGTCATGAAGGGCGCGCGACCCGGCGCGAAATATCTCACCGACCACCTGCTGTCGCTGATCGTCTTTGGCGCTGCGGTCGCGGAATTTCTGCTGTGGCCGCGCTTTGCCAGCTCGACCTATTTCCTGCTGGGGCTGTTGGCGCTGGTGGATTTCGTCTCCGGCATCGCACTCCGCGTGCAGCGAGGGGGGCCGGCCACGATGGCCTCTGGCCGAGGGGGGCGGCGTGCTCCGGCTGAAGTCAGGCAGGAACCCGCGGACTTCCATATGGAGGCTCCGCCACCGGCTCACGAGAGCCCAAGTCCTTTGCCTTCAAATCCTGTGCCTTCAAGTCCTGTGCATTCGGGTCCTGCGCCCTCAAGTCCTGCGCCTTCCGAGCCGAAATTCACCCATCCCGAAGCCGCCCATGCCGAGA
>Ga0210398_10001440_pt1 | contig 24642 bp, 26 predicted proteins | sample IncBWC4OmetaG_FD_161047 | JGI IMG/M metagenome (GOLD analysis project Ga0210398, IMG submission 161047) | Forest soil microbial communities from Barre Woods Harvard Forest LTER site, Petersham, Massachusetts, United States - Inc-BW-C-4-O | ecosystem: Environmental > Terrestrial > Soil >...
TCGCGACATGAAGATCGTCTACTGTGTACTTGCGGCGCTCCTCGGTCCAGGGATGACGCTAGCCCAATCCAGCAGTCGGCAACCTATTTCGTCCCAGAGCAACACTGACCTGACTTCCGAGGTGCAGGGGCTTCGCGAAGCCCTTTTGCAAATGCAAAAGCAGGTGGCTGCACAACAACAGGAGATTGAAGCGCTAAAAGCACAGTCGAAGAATCCAGTAACAGTTCCCGCTTCGAGCGAACTGCTTCCCAGTCGCGGCGACGGAGTTGCTGGCGATTCTGTTCCATCCACTCTCGAGTCGACGATTGTGTCAGCGGGCGCAACGGTCCAGCAGCAGCCCACTCAAACTCAAGGGCAAAGCAACCCAGAACAGATACCGCTGGGTGCTTTCAGACTCGGCGACGCGATTTTGGAACTCGGAGGATTCGTCGATCTCGAGAATGTCTATCGGACGACGAACACTCAGAGCAACATTGCTACCAATCTTGGCGGGTTCCCGTACGACAACACGCCACAGGGACGCGTCAGCGAATTCCGGACGACAGCGCAATTCTCGCGTCTGAGTTTCAAGGTCCACGATCGTTTTGCCGGCAACGATATTATTGGCTTCGTAGAGGGCGATTTCAGCGGCAACGATAGCTCCGGCGTATACCAGAGCGCGAATCCTCATACCAATCGGCTGCGCCTCTACTTTATGGACCTAAAGCGCGGCAAGTGGGAGATTCTCGGCGGACAAACTTGGAGCTGGCTGACTCCCAACCGTGAAGGCACTGGGCCCATACCTTCCGATTTGGCCATTACTTACAATGAGGACCAGAGCCTTGGCGTCGGAGTTCCTTATACACGGGCAGCTGAGTTTCGAGTGGCCTATCACCTGAACGAACATTGGACCTTCGGAGTGGGCATTGAAGATCCTAATCAATATATTGGCGATTTCGTCGCACTCCCTGCAGCGTTCACCTCTGTTGGTTCGCAGTTTGACAATGGCGCACAGGTTGGGGCGGCAAATGCCTTCCCGGACGTTCTGTCCAAGGCTACCTACGACAATGAGTTTGCGCACAGACACTTTCACGCCGAAGTTACGGGCCTATTCACAGGCGCACACGCTTCCGCGATGCCCTTGGGGTCAAGTTCCTTCAAAACTCATATGACTGTTGGCGGCGGAGGTCAGATCGCGACCAACTACGATTTGCTGTGCGACAAGCTCGTGTTCCTGGCTAACATTTTTTGGAGTGACGGCGGCGCTCACTACCTGGCAGCGACAGGGCCGGAACTGGTAGTTCGCCCCAATGCCGCCGGGACTGACATCAGCCTCTGGATGGTCCATGCCGGAGCGGGGTCCGCTGGTTTCGAATGGAGAGCGACCCAAAAGCAAGCGTTCGCGATTTACTACGGATCAGATTATTACGGGCGAAACTTCTTTCCTGACACGACGAATGCGGCGCACCCTGGAACGATCATCGGGTATGGCGGTCCCGGCTCTCCTAATACCAACAACCGTGCCATTCAGCAGGTCACCTTCGATTGGCTGCAGACTTTCTGGAAACATCCCCGATACGGAGCCCTGCAGACTTACGTCCAGCATTCCTATTTGACTCGCGCTCCCTGGGCTGTAGCTCCCGGTGGCCCCAAAAACGCGCATCTCAGCATGGTTTACGCAGGCCTCCGATATGTTTTGCCGTCAAGCGCGAGCACTCTCCTGCGGGTGCCGTACCCAAATTAGAAAGCGTCTCAGCAATGCTACCTGCTAAGGATGTGTTGGCCGGGTGATTCTTACGAAAGGTAGAATTATGCGACAGAGGTCAATACGCCGACTAGGCTCTCCCCGACTCCTCGCTTGTGCTGTGATCGAATTCCTTCTTTCGCAGCGTAAACGCGATTTCGAGGCTATAGAAATTCCGCTCGATGCCCGTGATCTGCGGCTAGAGGAAGAATAACCTCACGGCTTCTGGTCATCCTTTACTGAATCTACTTGTAGTCAGGGCGCCCCGGTCCAGTAGAACGTTGAAATTCCCTGGCTCATTCAAAGCTTTGATCCGCCGTCCACCGGAATGCTCGCGCCCGTGATCCAGCGGGCCCCGTCCGAGGCCAAGAAGGCAATCACATCCGCGACGTCGTCCGGTTTACCGATCCGTTTCAGTGCCTGCATTCCAAACGCCAGGTCACGACCGACCTCCGTTTTGGTGAAGTTCGACATGTCCGTATCGATCACACCGGGCGCCACGGCATTCACGCGGATGCCACGAGGGCCAAGAATTGCAGCAAGATGTCTAGCGAGGGTCTCAACGGCGCCCTTTGTCGATGCATAAGCGGGGATAAATGGCGCACCCGGCTGGCCAGGACTCGCAGGCACGGCGTGGGCAACTAGCGAGGAAACGAGAATGATGTTTGAGCCGTCGCCAAGCAGTGGCAGAAGCTCCTGTACAAGAAAGAATGGGCTACGGACGTTTGTCGAAAAGAGGTTGTCGAAATCTTCCATGGTTTGGTTTTCAATGGATGCAGCTTTCGAAGTTCCGGCATTCAGCACAAGGATATCCAGCCGGCCGTCAAGGAACTCACGCGCGTTTCGCGCCAGTACTGCCGGCCCGTCTGCCGCGGCGAGATCGGCTTTTAGCGCATGTGCACGTCCTCCCGCATTGCGAATATGTGCGACAACTGCATCGGCTTCCGCAGCGGCGCTACGATAGTGTACAAGCACGTTTGCGCCAGCATCGGCAAGCCCCAGGGCGGTTGCTCGCCCAATACCGCGCGACGCACCTGTGACAAGAGCAGTTTTGCCTTGGATGGTATTCATCGTTGTCATGGCTCCTAATTTAGGTGAATGAAATTTAGGCGACCTGGCGCGCGTTAGTCTTCAGTCCCCCGCAACGCGTTGAGCGTGTCGGAAGGCTCAGGTCGGATCGTGTAGTTCGCGCTCACATCGGCTGCACGAATGATCTCGTGTTTGTCGATCACGTACCGCGCGGGCATCGGCAATCGGAATTCCGGCTCGTCGTGAAACCTGTCCAGGGCGTTCCCAAAAGACCTGTAAAGCTCGCGCAAGTAATGCGGCAAGACATACACAAGGCGAAACTGCTCCGCAGTCTTGAGGTGAAGGTCAGTCAGTATGTCGAAAGTCAGCTTCAGTTTCTTGTGCAAACCACGCGTGTACCGTTCGAGCTCTGGAGTTAGCACCACAATCTGCGCTCCCAAGGTCTTGACCTCAGAATTGACCCCTTGTAGAGCCTCCAGCTCCATATTGCAGTAGGGTCACCAGTGTCCCCGGAAGAAGCTAACCACCAAGGGGCCTTGCCGAAGCAGGTCAGTAGAATTCACTTCGACATGATCTTGATTGAACAAGCTGAACTGCGGAGCGCGGTCTCCTATTTTCAGCGCTCTATTCGCAAGCCCCGAAGCTTCGAGCTCTGCAGTGGCTCGATGCATCGTTTCGATGACTTCATGCGTCGCGTTGTACGGTGGAGCTCCTGATTCAAACTCTTTCTTGAATTCATCCAAACGCGACTGAAGACTTCCCATTGTCTTTCCCTCACTTCGGTTTTCGACCTCACGGTCAGGGCGCGAACCCTATGGCCGTCCCCGAGCGTCGCTGACCCCTGGTAACGCATTCTGCAGGCTCAGATTTGGGCTACGCCTCCATCGACGTAAAGTTCTGTCCCGGCGACATAGCTGGCCTCATCGGACGCGAGAAAGGAGACGGCTTTGGCAACCTCGTCCGGCTCTCCTAGCCTACCGAGCGGAACATTATTCGTCATCTCTTTCTTCATCTTCGTGAGCGCCTCGCCCTGTTGCAGATCCTCCAGGATAGGAGTATCGATGTGACCCGGGCTGATTACATTCACCCGGATACGACGGTCCCGCAGATCATTGGTCCAGGTCCGCGCAAACGAACGAACCGCCGCCTTCGTCGCGCTGTACACACTCATGGCGGGAAAACCTTTGATATCCGCAATCGATGCATTCAGGATGATCGACCCACCGTCCCTCATCAAAGGAAGACCTTTCTGCACAGTAAAGAAGAGTCCTTTCACGTTCGCGTTGAAATGAAGGTCGAAGAATTCCTCATCCACCGTCCCAAAGGGCGCCAGTTTCGCCAGACCGGTATTCGCATAGATTATGTCGATCGGGCGATGGTGCTTCTTGACTACGTCATATAGACGGTCGAGGTCAGACAGATTCGCAACGTCGCCTTGGACAGCCGTCACGCTCTTCCCAATCTCTGCGACGGCAGCATCCAGACTGTCTTTGCGCCGGCCGGTAATGAAAACATGATCCATTCCCTCCTGAACGAAGCGTTTTGCGGTAGCCAGGCCCATGCCTGTCGACCCGCCGGTGACGAGCGCTATTTTTCCTGCAAATTTCTTAGACATGAGCTGCTCCTCATTAAGGTTCAGTCGTTTTTGATTGTCTGTCGCGCGGAATAGATGTTGTGACGACTGATTCGATGCTTTGCAATCACAATGATTCCGTGCGGGCATCACGTCGTCTTGATCAATGCGCTGCCTGCATTGATTTGACCAGGGCCGCTGCCGAAGCGCCCTCGACGGAGAGCCCGTAGCCGACCTCTCGCACGATGCGCTCCTTTAATGGCTGAACGAAATGAACGCGCGTGTTGCGGCGCGTCACCTCCGGAGTTTTCAAGTACAGCACGGCCAACTCCCGGGCCCGGCTGAGTGCCTTACCGTTCGGCACAACCTCGGCAACCACTCCCCATTCGTACGCCGTACGCGCCGTCAGCGGCTGCGGGTTTAGCAGGAACGCTTCCGCCCTTCCTGCCCCGGCACGGTAGCTCCATATGGTAAAGATTCCATCTCCTGGCACGATGCCCGCTGCGAAATGCGGCACATCATTAAGGGTCGCCCCTTCTCCCGCGACAATTACATTGGCAAGCAACGCGTATTCGGAGTGCACATGTGCACGGCCTTCGATCGCAGCAATAACCGGCACGCGGATATTTGCCAGATTCTCGAGGATCTGGACGCCTTCGTCGTGGACCTGACTCCAAACCGCTGGATCGGCAACATTGCCGAATGAAGAAAAGTCGATCGCCGGGATGAATTCCCCGCCTGCACCCGTCAGGATCACAATCTTGTTCTCCCGATCCTGCGAAATCCGGTAAAAGGCCTCGACAAAGTCCGTATGGTCCGGCCCTGTAAAGGATAGCGGGCTGCCATTGCTGTGGAATTCAGCCACAAGCACGCCCAGGGCATCTCGGGTTAGTCTTAGGCTGCGGTAGGCTGTGAAATAAGCCGGTTGCCTTGCTTGCATGACGGCCTCCATGGTTAGCTCGTTGAATAAGCGCTTTGCGGTCTTTGGGTCCTCTGTCGTTTGCAATAGTCAGTTGATTTCATCGGCATTCATTCGCAGTACTCGTTAGCTTTCTATTGCAACTTTATCTCCACCCTCTTTTTGTGTGAGCCTCGCGATGCTTGATCGAATCCAATCGGAACTCACGAAGGGTTGCACTGCGAGCGCACTCAGTTAAGCCCCTACTCGTGAGAGGAAGGGACTGTCTTCGCGTCGACACATTCGACATCCTTGGTCGAAGTACGGTCATTCGCTGACACCGCGACCGCATTTTCACGGCGGGATGAAAGGAAATACGAGGCTAGCCGTTGGAATTCGAGCAGAGCTGTAGAGGAACCTTGGAACGTCACATGCACATGTCAACATGCCGCTGGAGAGCGCAGAAACACAGCAAAGGACTGCACGATGAATCTGATCACACGCACTTTGATTAAGCTCGGTATCCTCAAAGAAGATCTCGATTACCATTTTGCTCGCGCCTCGATGGTGATCGTCTTTTTGTTCTTCGGTTATCAGAAATGGTTTCAGTACGAGGCACAGGGGCTGATCCCTTATATAAGCCATGGGCCTCTGATCTTCTGGATGTATTCGGTGTTCAGTGTCCGCGGCGCGACCTGGTTCCTGGGAGTTTCCGAATGGCTGTTTGGTGCACTCCTGTTCTGGGGCTTTTGGAACAAGAAAGCAGGAATTCTTGGTGCGCTCGGTTCCTGTTTTTCGTTTATCGCGACGTTCACGATCATCCCATTCTTCCCAAACGGCTGGGAAGCCTCTGCTGGCGGGTTTCCAGCGATGACCGAACACGTTGCCTTCCTCATGAAAGATCTCGTGCTTTTGGCGGTTTCGTTCTATTTGCTGCGTGAGGACGTGAAAAGGGTTTCGCTCCCTGCCGCAGAATTGTTGCGGTCGGATAAAGCATTCCTTCAGGACGGCCCGGCGCGCTTTGGCACGTGGGGCTAAACCTGCCCCGATTCCCTAGGGAGTCGCAGTTCTTAAGACAAAGGAGATATGAAAATGAATAAATGGAAGATAGCGATTGGTGCCATCGTTATCGTTTTGTTCGTCGCATGGTATGCGTTTCGGCCCGAGCGGCTCTTCATCAATCAATCCGTTCACGAAGCAATGCCGGCCGCGAACGCCAGTTCAACACAGGCAATCGCGTCTGGAGCTTTTTATGGGATAGCCCATCCTACTGAGGGAACAGCAACCATTTACCGCATGGGAGATGGCGCTCTCATGCTCCGCTTCACGAATTTCAGAACGTCTAACGGGCCCAATGTTCACGTTTACTTGGTGGCCGCCGATGACGCAAAAGACAGCGAAACCGTGCGACACGCCGGCTTTATCGATCTGGGGTCCATAAAGGGGAACCTCGGTGATCAAAACTATGCCCTGGGCTCCGATGTGGATTTGTCCAAATACCGCGCTGTTTCCATCTGGTGCCAACGCTTCAGTGTGAATTTCGGTGCTGCGCCATTAAGACCCGATCACTCTGTCTCGCAGAACCAAGCTGCCAAGTAGGTCCGCACTGCGAGAGGCGTTTTGGGAAGTGTTGCCAGTCCATCGCCGCCTAGACAGCAGCCCGGAGCGGGGACAATAAATTTTCGACGCTTATCCCATCATGTCGAATCGCAAGTAAGTCAGTCCACGGACATCCAGGAACACACCCTGGCGACCGCTTACAACTCGAAGGAGCACGTGCTCGCAAACACGGCACCGGGCAACGACGCCAGGACCTTCCATGTACAAACGGGCTTCGGCAAACCGCCGAGTTGCTCCGCAGTGCTTACATTTTCCCTGTGCAGCGGTTACATCCATCGCAAATACTTTGCTTAATTCACCCGCGGCAGCGTTGCCGTCAAGATAAGCGATATGCGAGCTCATTTCCGTTCTCCCGTCGGGCCAAAACGCTCCGTCCTGATCTTGTCGCGGTCGTTGCCGGAGGCAGTGAGGAGGTTCGCCACAGTTTCCACGAATGGTGTAGGACCGCAGATATAACAAGCCGGGCCAAGATCTGCGGGCCAAGTCGTGTCTGTGATCAAGCCGGCATCGATGCGGCCAGGTGGTCGCGGCCAATCCTTCGGAACCGTTCGTGTATACGCGTACGTCACAATAACGGACCGATGTTCCGCTGATAACGTCCGTAGTTCATCACGATAAAAGACCGCTCCCGGTTCACGCATCGAATACAACAGTCGAAACGGCACGGTACTACCGGCCGAAACCCGTGACCGAATCATCGCCATCAGCGGAACGATCCCTGAACCCCCTGCTACGAGCTGGATCGGTTCAGTCTGTTGACTGCGCCACACGAACCAGCCCCCGATCGGACCACGCAACTCCAGGCGATCGCCGACGATGACTTCTTGGGTTAGATACGGAGACACTTCACCGTTCACCAGTCGTTCGACGGTTATTTGAACTCGTCGCTCGGGGTTCGGCGCAGAGGCGATGGAGTAAGATCGGACTGCAGAGTATCCATCCGGGGCTGTCAGCCGTACGTCGAGATGCTGACCTGCGACATGACCGGGCCAATCGGGAAGTTCCAGCGTGATTGTCCGCGCCGTCGCGGTTTCGTCGTGCAGGGCGACGACGGTTCCAACGCGCCACATCACCTGTCGCCCGAGTATCGCTGCTCCCGCCACGGACCCCCGTAAATGTGGTAGCCGAGGCCCTCCCAGAATCCAGGTTTATCCTCGCGCATCAGCGTCATGCCTCTCACCCATTTGGCGCTTTTCCACAAATAGAGATGCGGTACAAGAAGTCGCGCCGGGCCGCCATGTTCAGGCGCAAGATCTTGGTCATCATATCGGAACGCAATCCACGCCTGCTTGTTCAGGAGGTCCTTCAAAGGCACATTCGTCGTGTAGTCGCCATACGAACGAACGAGAGTATAGGAAGCGTCGGTCTTTGTGTCTGCGAGCAGGGTATCCAGGGAAACGCCTTCCCAAGATGTGCCCAGCTTGGACCACCGCGTGACACAGTGCAAATCAACTGTAACCGTCTCGCTGGGAAGGTTGCGAAAGGATTTGCAATCCCACCGCTGCAGGGCATTCTTGCCGTCATCGATCACAAACTCCCATTTTTCAAGTGGGACATGCGGAGTCGGGCCTGCCGACAAGACCGGAAAATCGGTGGTGAGGTACTGCCCTGGCGGCAGCTTGACATCCGTCGGGGCGCGTCGACCAGAGAAACCTCGAGAGATGATACGCATGTGCATTCCTCCCTACTCAGCGACCTATTTACACCAAAGGCTTTGTTTAGCATTGGGTTAGCTTTGATTAGCCGGTTACGCGGCCGCCTTGGTCAAGCCGCCGCTCCGGATAATGAAGCTTGCGATTTGTTCGACACCTTCGCCACTCTTCAAATTCGTGAAAACAAAAGGCCGGTTCGCGCGCATTCTCACCGTATCCGCTTCCATTACTGCAAGGTTTGCGCCAACGAGAGGAGCTAAATCAATTTTGTTGATAATCAGAAGATCGGAGCGCGTAATGCCGGGGCCGCCCTTGCGCGGTATTTTTTCGCCTTCCGCGACATCGATGACATAGATGGTCAAGTCGGCCAACTCGGGGCTGAAGGTTGCGGCAAGGTTATCGCCCCCGGACTCGATGAAGCACAATTCCGCATGCGGGAATTTCCGGTTCATGTCGTCAATCGCAGCGAGGTTCATGGATGCATCCTCCCGAATCGCCGTGTGAGGACAGCCACCTGTTTCGACGCCCATGATGCGTTCGGCAGGCAGTGCTTCCGCCCGCGTAAGAATGAGCTGGTCTTCCTTCGTGTAGATGTCGTTGGTAATCACGTAGATGTCGTAGATGTTGCGCAGCCGCTTGCACAGCGCCTCCACTAGCGCGGTTTTGCCCGAGCCAACCGGGCCGCCGATACCAACACGCAAAGGGTGAGTTTGTGATGGCGCACTAACAAAAAGAGTCATGAGCGAAATAACCTCGTATATTGAGTCTCGTGCGCCATGGAGGCGAGATCCACCATGAACGCGGCGGACCCAAGATCGTCAATGGTGGCGTTCCTGGCTCGCACACTGACGGCAAGCACCGCTTCCTCGAGCGCCGCGATCGCGAGCTGCCCGTCCGTTTGACCCAGAGGAATAAGTCGCACTCCGGCGGTCACCAAATTGGCGACATAACTTTGGAGAAAGGCCGGCAAGGCGACGCTGATCGGAATGTCCTCCTTAGCCGAGCGGACTCCAAGAATGACGGCAAGAACGGGCGGAACCTCTCGTTCCGAGAGCGATTGCGAAAGTGAATCCAGAAGGCGGTTGGGCCACACTTGGCTGAGCGTCGCGCGGCACGCGGACCCCTGCTGCGATGACTCAAGCGCGAATTCCGATGTCCCGCGGAATGCGGCCGCCAGTTCCGCTATTTCAAATAGCTTCGCGGAATCGTTATCTCGGGCGCTGCACCAGGCTTCGCAGAAGAAAATCGCTTCGTTTCGTCCCGAGCCGAAGCAAAGGTCGGCCTCTAGCCAATCGATGAGACTTTCGCGGTCCTTTATATATCCCGTTTCGACAGCCCATTCGAGGGCGTGGGAATAGCTGTAAGAACCGGTAGGGAATGCCGGCGAGAGCCAGCTTTGCAGTCTCAGCAATGCCAGCTGTGGGCAGCGGTACTGCTCCTTACTCATGATGATGCCCTCCGTCGCCATGATTGTGATGGTGGTGGCCGTTCCCGCCGTATGCACCGCCCTCGGGCTGGAAGGGGACCTGGACCTTCACGAGGTCGGCTCCGAAACCGAGGAGCATATCCTCAATCACATGGTCGGGACGAATGCGAAGAACCTCGTCTCGAATTTCTGTGGGCAAATGGCGGTTGCCCAGGTGCCAAGCAAGGCGCGCTAGCTGATGAGGATCTTTATGACGGACTTCGACGATGGTCTCCGCAGCGGCCCGGACCTCCAGCCAGCTCCCGTCCTCCAGTTGCAAGCCGTCTCCGTCGGCCATCGCGACGGTTTTCGGCAGGTCGAGAAGGACATCCTCTCCTTGCTCAGCAGTCAGGCGAATGCGGCGGCGGTGACGCGCATCAAAATCGAGAGTGAGAGCGCCTGAGGATTGTTCCTTCGGCCAATGTCCGGCGGGGTGATGAATGGAAACAGTTTGCATCATTGTTCATCCTCAATACAAGAAATAGCGTTGCGCCAACGCCAACACTTTCGCGGGTTCACAGGTCAGCAAACGGCCATCGGCACGCACTTCATACGTTTCCGGATCAACCTCCATGCGTGGCGTGGCGTCATTGAGCATCATCGAACGTTTGCCGATCTTGCGGGTGTTGGTGACGGGGAGCAGCTTCTTCCCAAGGCCCAGTGACTCACCCTTTTGAACGAGGGCTTGGCTCACGAACGTAACCGAGCTTTCCGTCATGGCGCGGCCGAACGCACCGAACATGGGGCGGTAGTATTCCGGTTGCGGATTAGGAATCGAAGCGTTGGGGTCCCCCATGATTGCCGCGGCAATCATTCCGCTCTTCAGCACCAAGGCCGGCTTCACTCCAAAAAACGCCGGGTTCCAAATGCTAAGATCCGCAAGTTTTCCAACTTCTATCGAGCCCACGTAATTTGAAATCCCTTGCGCGATCGCAGGATTGATCGTGTATTTGGCGACGTACCGCCGGGCCCTGAAATTATCGTTGTCGCCTTTTTCTTCGCCGTGCCGCCCGAATTGCTTTTTCATTTTGTCGGCGGTCTGCCAGGTCCGGATAATCACTTCTCCTGCCCGGCCCATGGCTTGGCTGTCGGACGACATGATGGAAAGCGCGCCAAGGTCGTGAAGAATATCCTCCGCCGCAATCGTTTCCTTGCGGATACGGCTCTCTGCGAACGCCAGATCTTCGGGAATACGGCGATCCAAATGATGCGTCACCATCACCATGTCGAGCGCCTCTTCGAGCGTATTCACCGTGTAGGGGCGCGTCGGACCAGTCGAAGATGGAATCACGTTCGGCGCACCGCACACTTTGATAATGTCCGGTGCATGCCCCCCGCCGGCGCCTTCGGTATGAAACGTGTGGATTGTCCTGCCTTTGAAGGCGGCAAGCGTATCTTCCACAAAGCCGCTTTCATTCAGGGTGTCCGTGTGAATCAAGACCTGAATATCCATGTCATCCGCGACGGAAAGGCAGCAGTCGATCGCCGCAGGAGTCGTGCCCCAGTCTTCGTGGAGCTTCAGGCCGCAAGCCCCCGCTTCAATCTGCTCGACGAGACCAGCAGCAGTACTCGCGTTGCCTTTGCCGTAAAAGCCGAAGTTCACCGGGAAGGAATCCGCAGCCTGCAGCATCTTGTGGATGTGCCATGGCCCGGGCGTGCACGTCGTGGCGGTTGTCCCAGCGGCCGGTCCCGTTCCGCCGCCCATCATTGAGGTCACGCCAGAGAACAGCGCCTCCTCAACCTGCTGCGGGCAAATGAAGTGCACATGTGTGTCGATTCCACCGGCGGTAACGATATTCCCTTCGCCCGCAATCACCTCGGTTCCCGGCCCAATAATAATGTCCACGCTTGGCTGCACATCGGGATTGCCGGCTTTCCCAATCGCCGCAATCCGCCCATCCTTAATCGCAATATCGGCCTTTACAATTCCCCAGTGATCGAGAATGAGTGCGTTGGTGATTACGGTATCGACCGCGCCTTCCTTGCGCGTCCGCTGGGATTGTCCCATTCCATCGCGGATAACCTTTCCGCCTCCAAACTTCACTTCCTCGCCGTAGTTTGTGAGATCCTTGTCAACTTCAATCACAAGGTCGGTATCGGCGAGGCGCACTCTATCGCCAACAGTTGGTCCAAACATCTGCGCGTAGGCGCTTCGGCTCATTCTGTGAGGCATTCCCGATTACCCCTGTCTCGACAACTTTCAGTTCGACTGCACGGCCGGCAACTTTCCCATAACCGCCTGGCGGAACCCGTACACCAGCCGTGCGCCGGCGTAGGGAACCAGCAATACATCGCGCGATTGTCCCGGCTCGAATCGCACCGCCGTTCCTGCTGGAATGTCCAGCCGATACCCGAGCGCAGCCCTTCGGTCAAATGACAGGGCGGCATTCGTTTCCGCGAAGTGGTAGTGACTGCCGATCTGTATCGGCCGATCTCCCGTGTTCGCTACCTTCAAAGAAATAGCCTTGCTGTCCTTGTTCAGGACAATCTCTCCGGACGCAGCAAAGATCTCTCCCGGCACCATCTCTTGGCTCCCTAGCGAATCGGATCGTGAATACTGATGAGCTTCGTGTTGTCCGGAAACGTAGCCTCGACCTGCATTTCGTGAATCATTTCCGGGATGCCTTCCATGACCTGATCGCGCGTCAGGACGTTGCCGCTTTCAGACATGAGCTCTGCAACGGATTTCCCGTCGCGTGCTCCTTCCAGCACGAAATCCGTGATCAGAGCGACGCTTTCCGGATAGTTGAGCTTGACGCCTCGCGTGAGCCGCGCTCGTGCAACCAGCGCTGCGACCGCGATCAACAGCTTGTCTTTTTCCCGTGGCGTAAGATTCATGGTCCTCCCCGAATAAAAGCCGCACTCAACACGACCACATCTTCGGCACTCGGAAAGGTCCAGGTGCAAGCCGGTTTCCGAACTGCTGGAGTAAGTTGCGCAGGGCAGATCTCAAATCGCAGGAGACCTTTGCAGCAAAGCGAACAACCATCAGCCCGCCAACCAACGTCGCCGCGCACTGACATTCGAGCGAAGGAGCCAGGTCACGTACGAACTGCAAACGCTCCTCGAGGTCAGGTCCGAAATAGAGCAATGTTGCGAGGGCGGCGCAATCCGACAGCAATGCCTTCCGAGAAAGATGCGGAAACACCTGATCAGTAACGCGAAAGGTGTCGGCCCAGACGAGCCGACCGTCTTTCCTAACGCGCCAACTGTCCATGATGTGTCCGGCGGAAATCTTCTCCCCGTGCGCCGCGCGGCCGAGCACCAACCACTCCAAGGCGAGGAGTTCCGCCCCCGACGAGACCTCGATCTGTGTGCGACGGCAGATACGCGCGCGGTCGAAGATGATCGTTTCCTGTGGTAACCACGCAAGTTTCGCCGCATCACGCGCTTTCAGGGTCGTCGTAACGCGCGCGGATTCGTTGATTGCGCGATAGACCTTCTCCGCCGCCTGAGTTGTGACTGCGATGGAAGCGTTGTCCATCGCTGTCACGCTGGATTCAAGGCGGTCTCCTCCCGCAATGCCTCCGGAGGTATTTACAAGAACGGCTTCCTGCACTTGGGGGCCGGCTGTTCTCGGGAAGAGAACGCGAATCGGAGATCTTTGGTAAATGTCCATGACGCGAGTGCCTCTTTCGGAGCTCCCGAGTACGATTCGGCAAGAGCCTTCTGCTCTCTGTAGATCCTTATCCGATGAATTGTCCGAGCGTCGCGCCAGGGTATCGAAGGCGCTCGCATCGTCAGTGAAGCAAGAGGGCGACGCGATCTCGCGCATCAGTTGTCCCCGGTCGTTTTCGGTCATTCCACAAAGTTGTCCGTGATCGTGCTTTGCCTATGGCGCTTTCTTTTGTGAACCAAGTAAAGCGTATGGTGGGCGGTGCGGCCGCTTCGGGATCGGGCTCGGTGCAGCGGAGCCGCGTGGTATCCCAGAGCGGCCGTTCATCGCATCCGCCCATAGCAGCAATCAAAAACCCGCCAAACCCTCCGGGCTGTTGTAAGGGATGGCGACACTGGTGACTTCTTCTAGCGAGCCGTCTGGCTTGGTGGCGTACCCCACCAGCTTCGAGGCGTTCCCGTAGATCTGGTAGAAGAACGCGCCATCCGGCGAAACCCAGCTGTCGCTCGGTCCGCTGCTGACGTCCCCACAAAGCCCCCTGAAGGTGCCATCGCCCTCGACGTTAGGGCACGCAGGATCCTTCGCGACTCTGATCTCGGGGCCGTCGATATGGAAGCTGGTGACGTTGCTGTACCCGAAAACCGTGGCGTACAAGAGGCGGTCATCCGGGGAGACGGCCAGCCAGCAAAGTTCAGCGATCTTGCCTCGCCTTGTGTCGATCGGTACGACCTTGTCGACGCCAATTCTGCCGTCTTCGTCAATGTGGCCCAAGCTGACTCCGTCACCGACGGCGTATGCCACGATGAAAGAATCCGGCCGGTTGTGTAGGAAGGCGATGTAGAAAGGAGAACCGCCCCCTCCGTCCTGGAACGAAGGGTCGCTGAGCGTGCCGTTTGCATTCACGCGGAATACAACGATCCCGTCGGGATCTGGCGCATTCGAAGCCACGGACCGTGTTTTGCCGTCTGGACCAGGCACCCAGAGAATCGGTGAACCGTCCGGATAGGTGCCGGAGATCGCAATAGGCAGATCGAATGTGGTGCCGACAAGGAGAAACTTCTCATCCGGCGAGAGCACACCCATAGTTGGAACACGGTGTGGTTTCTCCGGTGTATTCGCCGTGTATCGCTCCATGCGCGGCGCAAGTCTGCCATCACTGGATACCGACATGAGCCGGATATGATCGGGTCCGAAGGAGTGGACCACGTAAAGTATGTTCTTCGAGGGAGAATATGCCAGCGATTTGGCAGTGCCGCTCTTTCCTTCCACGTCGTTCCCGGTCGGCTTGGTGTCGATTAGTGTGAGCCTGCCCTTGTCGCCCACCGCGAAGCTGGAAACCGAATTGTCCCCGCCGTTTGTGGCAAACAGAAACTGGCGATCTGGTGAGAGAATGACGCTGGCCGCGCCTTCAAAGGAGTTGGGCGCGCTCTCCTGGCCGCTGATCGGCTTGTAAGTCCCGGAACCGGCACCTCCCGTGGCTACTCGCTCCGCCTCGGTAAGCGTCCCGTTCGCAGACCGATGGTAATGGATGATGCAGTTCCTTACCTCGTTGGTTTGGGTGTAGAGATGGCCACCACGACCGTTCATGCTCATCTCTTTCGACATGCTTACTTCTTTCGCCATGCTTATCTCCTTTTTCTTAGAACTCTGTTTTTTTCTTCTGCTCCATAGAAATCAGACCAGATAGAAAATCTCCACACGCGTAATCCACACTATTTGGTTTTGTCTCCGTCGCGTAGAATCGGGTAGAACTGGATCCAAGTCATGTCGGTCTTGGCGACGAAGGCTTGATGGCAGCCGGCACATTCGGCCGGGGAGGCTTCCTTGGCCCACGAAGAATACGGAAGCGGGTGATGTCCGAAGTTAAAGAAACCCCAGCCGTTCGTTGCAGCAAACCTCTTGCTATCTTTGACCGTTACATCCATGCCGTTAAATTCTCCGTTGAAATATCCGCGGCCCGATGGTTCAGTGCGCGAGCCGTCGGGAAAGGTCGGATTGAGAACGCGCGTTAGTTCCTTCACGAAGACGGTCCCTTCGGGAAATGAACCGGTCTTGAGATACACGTCCAGGTTTTTCTCTTCGACGTAGACATGGTGGTATTCGGGGAAGCCCGCCTTGCCATTGTTGAGGGCATTGGGCGTCAATGGCGCGCCGACAAAGACCCAGTGCCGATAGCCCTCTGGCAGCTTCAACTTTCCATCGGCATCAAACACGGCCGTTGCTTGCGAAGCGGCGGCTCCGGCCGGTGTCGCGTAACGCGGCATTGCGCTCGCGGCGATCACGCCTAGTCCCAACATCACTACCATCAGAATCCTTCGCATTTCACGATCTCCTTTGCAATGTCGTAACAACCGGCCACCGTCCCACAGTTCGCTACTTTGAGGCGAGAACCGGATAACCTTGCACGTAGACCCAGTCCGTGCCCATTGCTGGGATGTGGCACCCCAAACAATCTTTCTTGCAGTCAGTTGCAACTTGCTTGTCCGGGGCGTCGGATTTGAACAGAGCCCAGCCCCAGCCATCACCCCACAGTGGATTGTCGGAATAACGGCCCTTTTCGTCCTTGACCATCACGAACCAGACCTTTGTGCCTGCGGCCCAATGCGCGTCGCCTGTCGTCATTTGAGCGTGGTCGGTTCCAAACACTTCCTTCACAAGAACGGTGCCATCCGCAAACTTTCCCGTCTTCCGATAGTTCTCGGCTGTGCCCGGAGACGCGTAGGTCGCGTGCATCTGGTCGCCTTTTGGATCGAGCACCATATACGTTCCGAGTGCCTGGTAGCGGTCCCGGAACTCACCGGGTTTGCGGATGTTTCCTGCCTTGTCGACCAGATCGAATCCGCTGTTCTGCGATTCGGGCTTCACTTCCTCGGAACCAACAATTAGCAGGAAAACGAGGGCAAAGATGGAGAGTCGCAAAGTCATATCTATCCCCTTATTCCGACCGATGGGAGCGGTGAAGCACGATGCACTGCATCACGCCGTGCCGCTACTTCCCTAGCTCATACTGCAAGCGCCGGGCCAACGTCAGAACGAGCTTTTAGCGCGAGATCGCAGTGAATCGCCAATTTTCAAGAGTTGAGTGTCAAAGTGAGTGTCGAGCCGGAGTCTCTGTGTCGGTGTATGACGCTATTGCGACACTGCAGTCTTGAACATCGAAGGCTAGAGGAATTTGCCCAAGCAACATCGCTCAAAAAATTGGAGGGAGACGAACAGGATTCAATGCGGCAAGCTTCTCTGTACGTTAACTAGCTGTGTCGTTTGTCATAAGAACTTCGGCTCGAAGAGGTGCTGTGCCGCGCTGCCCACTTGTGTCCCGGTTTACAACCGAAATCCACAGGGTACCTGAACCCGCCGCAACCGCAGGAACCTCACTGCACGAAGGCTTGCCGGGAAGGCTCAATGTCGAAGTTCACGTTCAGCGCATTCGTCTTGGTTTGCGACGCTGGTCGCGAGATTCCCAACTTCTTCATCTTGGAAATTAAGGTGGTTCGCTTCAATCCTAGCCGCGCGGCCGCACCGCGGCACCCTCCTACAACCCAGCCCGAGGAGTTCAGGGCTCGCAGGATCATGGCTCGTTCCGCCTCCCGGAACGTGCCGGTCTGTGCGAAATGCAGCGAGACTGGGTCGGTGTTGACCAGATTCGAATGGAGGGAGTTCGCGTCCAACGCAGGGAAAGGATTAGCAAGCGTTTCGTCGTCTGAGCCGATTACCGCTCTTTCGATCAAGTTCTGAAGCTCTCGCACGTTCCCCGGCCAAGAATACGCCGTGAACAGATCCAAGATTTCTTTCGGAATGGCGCCAATCCTCTTGCCCATGCGCCGGGAAAAGATTTCGACAAAGTGCGAGACCAGGAGCGCGATATCCTCCCGCCGTTCGCGTAGAGGTGGCAGCATGACGGGAAATACATTTAGCCGATAGTAGAGGTCGCTGCGGAACTGATTGGTTGCAACCATTTCGCTCAAATTACGATGGGTGGCAGTCACCAGACGCACGTCGATGCGATGTGTCTTCCCGCTGCCCAGACGTTCGAACTCTTTTTCCTGCAGGACCCGCAGCAGCTTTGGCTGCAGAGCTAGTGGAATATCGCCTATCTCATCGAGGAAAAGAGTCCCTGTATCAGCCATTTCGAATCGGCCAATTTTTTGCGCGAACGCTCCGGTGAAAGCGCCCTTCTCATATCCAAACAGTTCGCTCTCCAGCAGGTCAAACGGAATAGCCGCGCAATTCAACTTGATAAAGGGGCGTGCCCAGCGTGGGCTCCCCTTATGAATGGCCTGCGCGATCAACTCCTTGCCGGTACCGGTCTCTCCGAGAACCAGCACGGTAGCATCCGTAGGTGCCACTCGTTCCACGGCGCCCAACACGCATTTTAAAGCGTTGCTGTTGCCTATGATCTGTTCAAAGCCGTGCTCACAACGGCCCTGTTCGAACGACGGAATACTGTTGATTTTCTCCATATGGCCCCCGTTTTCGCCAAACCCAAAACGCCCCGTCCTTTGTTTACCCTCACCCGACTAGCGCGTGAACCACAATGCATATCGAATCGCCTGAAACATGGTCCACTGATGATGTGCTCGCAAGATCCGATACCAGTCCAGGATCGACAGCCGTCTCGCGCTCTTGGCTCTCGCACTATTGTTGCGGGGAACTAGTCTGCCTTCATTCTGTCCGTCGACACTTACTTGGATTCCGATCGCATTTCCCATGACTGCTTCCAATCACTCGCTGCGAATAACGCGAGCCGCCCAGTGTTTCCCTTGTCAGGCGCATTTTGGAAGGACTGCCTTCTCAGAAACAACCCCAAAAGGAAGGGATTTACGCTATCTCTATTGTATGATTTCACGCTCCGCGTTTTAGTGGAGAAACTAGAAGGACCCGATCGTTTTCTTTAGTCTTCGAAGTGTTTTCTGCCGAACAACTGCGCATCGATGGACCACGCACCCGGCCCGATCATTGCCAGCGTGGCGCCAAGGGTCGCAACAGGATGGAAATCCATGGATCGCCGGTATGAGAGAAAGCAAATGCACAACTCAATGATGGCGACGAGCATTTCCAGTCACCGGAGTCCACAAACCCACAAGGACAAATATTCCCGTCCCGGCGCCGATCAAGCGTAGAACCGGCAGGTTGGGATGAGATGCTTCCCCAAAATAACGGATTCCGTCGAAAAATAAAGCGCTGGCCGATAGAAGGCGTTGCAGCAGAAGTCCTAGGCCCGGCCAGCCGTTGGCAAACGTCGAGAATAGCCTTTGCAAATCCACCCCTTTGCAAGCTTTGAAGTTACACTTCAGCGTAATTGGGCTGAAGGGGGTTGAAAACCGCCATAAAGCGGATTGCGCTATCCGCTTTTTGGTGGAGCATACGGAGCGGGAAGCTCAATAATCCCCCGGCTTAGCGCAATCGTAACCGCATGCGTCCGGTCGTTAGCGGCAAGCTTCGATAGAATGTTGCCGACGTGCGTCCTCACCGTGGCTTCCCCGATGGAAAGCTGATCCGCGATCTGTTTATTGCCATTCCCAATCGCAACTAGCCGCAGCACCTCGATTTCCCGCGCAGTCAGTTCGTCATCTGCGGCGTGATTGGCAAGTTCGGCGGCAATCTCTTGGGGTATCCGCTTCTGTCCGCCATGCACTGCCCGAATGGCCTCCAAAAGTTCTTTATGGACGTGGCGCTTCAGAATGTAAGCTCGCGCACCCCCTTTGAGTGCTGCCAGGATCTTCGCGTCGCCGGTGTAGGTGGTCAACACGATGATCCGCGCCTCTGGAAACTCACTCCGAATTTGCTTGATTGCCTCGATTCCATTTAAGCCTGGCAATTCCACATCCATTAGAGTTACGTCCGGTCGGTGCAGCCGAAACTTTTCGATCGCTTCCGGTCCGTCTTCTGCCTCCGCCACTATGCTCATGTCCGGTTCTGCCTTGACCAGCGCGGCAATCCCTTCGCGCAGCAAAGGGTGGTCGTCCACGCTAAGTATCCGAATGAATCTAGAATCGCTTCCCATGATCTGTCGCCCTGCGAAAAAACCTGAACCTCGGTTTATCATGTGAATTCTTGTACGCAACGGTTGCGGGAATTCTCAACTGGATTTCCGTGCCTGCTCCGGCTTCGCTCCATATATCCAAATGTGCTCCGATTCGCTGTGCTCGCTCCTTCGCGCCGAGGAGTCCCCAATGCCCTGGGCGCCTTCCTTTCTTGAAGACCTCTGGATCCATGCCCTTTCCATCATCACGTACCCGCACGCGAAGCTGTTCGTCATCATAACGAACTTCAGTTTCCACTCGACGCGCGCATGCGTGCCGAAAGGCATTTCTCAGCAATTCGAGTGCTATTCGGTAGACCTCTTCCTGCAGAATCGGAGACAAAGTTTGTTGCTCACCCTCCACGGTGAACGCGAAAGTCGCGGAAGTACCGTCGGGATTTCGGGTGGTCTCTAGTTCCTTGCCAGTTGCCATCAGTAGCTCTCCCAGATCGCTGCTAGCGGCCGCTGGGGGGCGCAAGTCGGTTATCGCGTCCTGGCTTTCCGCGATGGCCTGTTCCGTCCGGGCAATGGCTTGATCGAGAGCTTCCATGGCATCATCCGGGCGGCGCGGGAACAAATTTCTAGCTGCCTGAGATCGAAACAGCAATCCGTGCAGACTTTGCAGCAGTGTGTCATGGAGTTCACGAGCAATGCGGGTGCGCTCGCTGACGCGCGCCTCTAAACCGAGGTTGAGTCGATGTGCCATTTGCCCCAGGCGCAGCCGATGGACGCCGAAAACGATCAGCACGACACTCACGAGGCAGCTCGCTTGAAACCAGTACGTTTGCCAATACGCGGCTTCGACTTCAAACGGCTTCGTGGTCGCCTCCTCACTCCAGACGCCGTCCGGATTGCGGGCCATCACGTGAAACCGAAATTGCCCGGGCGGAACATTCGTATAGTCGATTTCGTGCAGGGTCGTCGGCTCACTCCACATTTGATCCACATGATCAAGCCAATTACGATATCTCACGCTGTCAGGATTCGATACGTTCACGCTGGAGTACCGGAAAGTGAATCGGTGCTGTCCCGCCGGAATGCGATTCTCATGCGGCGGAAGGACTCTGCCGTCGACCAGGATCGCGTCCAAATGGATCGTGGCTGGGAACGCTGGCGTCGCGAACGCCGCCGGCTGCAGAAGCGAGATCCCCCGATTTAACGAGAACCAAATGCGATTGCGATAATCTTTAACAACGGAGGAACTCCGTTTGACTCCCTCAGAACTCGGCAAACCGTCGGCGATCCCAAACTCGCGATAATCGCTTTCGTCGAAGAATTGTTTGAGTAACGCCGTACGCCTCACCCGCAATACATGATCGCGTGTCGCCATCCATAGCCAGCCATCGTTCTCCGCAACGCCCAGAATCTCTTCGTAGAGCGCCTTTGGTGCTCCGAGTGGTACGTGCACAGTACCGGACTGGAAGAATGAAATGCCCTTCGTTGTGCCCATCCAGACGATGCCAGAACCATCCATGAACATGCTCTCGATAGTGCCCGGCGGTAATCCGTCGCGTGCAGCATAAATCAGCCAATGATTGCTCTTCAGGACGGCCAGCCCCTTCGGCGTGCCTACAAAGATCTCTCCGGACGCGTTTCCCGTGATCACCGAAACGCTATTGGAGGGCAGTCCGTCCCGTGTGGTGAATGTGTGCCATTTTCCTCCGCGGAGACGACTCAGGCCCCCGCTAACTGTTCCAGCCCAAACAGTGCCGTCCGATGCGCGATAGATCGCGGAAACGGAGTCTTGGGCCAGGCCTTCTCGGCGCGTATACGTCCAGGCCCTCGGGGCACCTCCGCTCAGCATCAGTCGAGTGACCCCACCGTACTTGCGACCGAGCCACACTTCATCCTCGGAGCCTCCGATGATCGAGTAGATCGTGTCATCTTTCAGGCCCGCGACCTCAATCGGCTGAATGGAACCGTGTGAGAGCCGAAACAATCCACCGCCCCACGGCGCGAACCACACGCGATCTTGATGATCGGCATAAATTGCCCCACAATTTGCGCATGGTAGGCCGAGCGAGCTCAAATAGCTTGTGAATCCGCTGTCGCGATAGCGCGCAATCTTTTCTGCCCCGCCAACCCACAGATCACCGTCGCGATCCTCGAATAGCGCTGTCACCGAACCGGTGGCGTCCACATGATCAAGTGAATGGATTTGACCATCTCGACCAATCTCTCCCCCACTTGCTCGGAGCGCTTGACCTTCCGTACCGATCCAGATGTTGCCCGTCTTCCCCTTGGTCAGTGCGAGTATCTCGTGATTACGTAGTTCCGAGTTTCGCTGCTCAATCAGATGGCCTTTGCTGAGGGTCAACAGACCTTTGACCGTACCAATGAGCAGCGTCGATTCTCCGATGGGTAGGAAACAGTTGATCCGGGTATTTGTGGTGGCTGCAATATTCTGAACTTCTGGAAGATCATTAATCAGCCGAACGCGAAATACTCCCAGTCCTTCCGTACCGATCCAGAACGTGCCGTCCGCGGTCTGGGCTACTGCAGTAGGCAAGTTAGGCATAAGGCTTGGTTCGAGCAGGACGTGAGCCGAACCATGGTCATATTCAACCAGCCCCTGTGCAGCAGACCCGAACAGGAGCTGCCCCTTGCGAGTTCTAGCGACTAGGGGAATTAGGCGGTATCGGTGCTTGTCGTTGTCGGGCAAGGGACCAATCAGCTGATCCGCAGAGTATCGAAAGACATGGGTGTGATCGTCGATGGCCCACAGCTGGTCGTCTGAATCCGTGAGCAGCCCCCAAACCGACAACCTCGTGTCTGGGTTGGAATCGCTCTGGTGTATGGTCACAAAGCCTCGACCGTCGAATCGGATTAGTCCCTTGCTGCTTCCGACCCAGATGTACCCATCGGCAGTCTGCGTTATTCCGTAAACATATCCTCCAGGAAAACCAGCGTCGGTACTCCAGAGATCGTGCCCGCGGATGGGCGTGAGATTGCCGCGGACTACGCTGGGAACCGCGCAGATCAGCAGAATAGCCGACAAAAATCTGCCAGGACGTTCTATCAATGACACGCGACCTTCCTAAGGTAAGAACTCAAATCGGTCGACAACAACTTCGACCGGGTGCTGCAGTCCGGGCAAGTTACCGTTCGGATCCCGATAGACGTACAGGGTCATCCGCATGGATTCAAATCCGGGTGACGGAACCTCCGATGTAAAAACGTGCTTGGATATAACAGGCCCTCCAGCGCTCCCAGACGCCCGCGCTGTGAACATGCTGACTCGCCCTGGTTCCCAGATGATGGTGTGCTTAAGCTTGCCAGCGGGTGCCATAAAACGTGAGATGTTCGCCGCCACTACGGGAGGCTGGATTACGAACTCCGCGTTCTGAGCTTTCGGGTTCGCCCGCCGAGCAAAGTTGATATCGAACTCGTTATAATTCTCCCGAAAGCTAGAAACGGAATAGTCCCACGTAAATATCCCGAAGACCGCCGAAGGTTCGAGGTGAGAAATGTCTTCGACGGTAAACGAATATGTGCCGTAGCCTAAGCTGCGGGTTAGGTTTACCTCCGAACAGGTCCACTGCTGATTGCGTTTGATTATTCTCAGATGAAGTGCCCCCGATGAATCGGTGTATACATTCTCCGGGCTGTACAGGTTAACTGCGCCGCCACGATCGCTGGGTACTTTGCGCACGCGCCATGTGAAGCCGCTGAAATCGACAAAAAACGATGACGATTTTTCTTGTCCTCGCGTCACCGCGAACGCCGCAACGCCTTTCCCGCGCTGTGGCAATTGCGCCAACACTGGTGTGGGGTCATATGAGGCATCAACTAGCAAGACCGCGTAATCCGTGCCGAGATGTAGTTCGCTTCTCCAGACACCGCCCGGCAAAATGGTCGTGAAGGGAGATGTCGAGAGCGGCTGCACCCACCACAAGCCCCCAGACCGGGAGTAGAGGACCAACCGTTGGCCCTTTCGTGCACCCCGTACTGTGCCTTCCATGACATCTTGTAGAATTTCATCTCCTTGGCTCCATTGCGGCACTTGAGTGAACGAAATTTTGGGTTCGACGTTCTGGTCTAGCACCGGACGGCAACCAATCAGCGGGAAGAAAGTCGCGGCCACAAGTAGCATGGCGGTTGCGATCAGCTGCGTACTCACATAACCTGCCCGCCGGCTTCCGTTCTCTATTTCGATTCGACCTAGTGGAAAGATCTTCATAGTCGTCAGCACCGGGCCTTCAGGATCAGCGCTCGCTGCCAATCTCGGAACGTTTTTTACTGGAGGTCTGTCATTTCGATGTGTTTTCTGCCGTACAGCCATGCATCGATCGACCAAGCGCCCGGCCCGATCATTGCTAACGTGGCGCTGAGCGTCGCCAGAATGATTGGAATCCGCAGATCACCCGCGCGAGAAAAAAGGATCCAAATCTCAACTAAGCAAGTCAGCGTTCCGATTAACGGCGTCCATAAACCAACTAAAATAAACATTGATAAAACCGCTCCGATCAACTCCGGCAGAGCCACCGGGGCCGAATCTTCTGCAATACGGGTAGTCACACAATATATAAGGACCGCCGCAACTAGCACGCGTTGAGCTAGCAGCCCTCGCCCCGGCCAACCGCTAGCGAAATTCGAGAATAGTCGTTGCAGAGGTCTCTCTTTCGTTACGACGATAGGGGTGCTTGCAACGGACTTGAAAGAGTCGAAAGTAGGGTTCGGGAACGCGACTTTTGGGGGGGGACTTACAACTCTATTATGGAGTTCCTACGTTCCTACAGCTGCATGATCCCGCGCTTCAGCGCAATCGTGACCGCATGGGCGCGGTCGTTGGCGCCTAGTTTAGACAGTATGTTAGTGATATGGCCTTTGACGGTCGCCTCACCAATCGAAAGCTGATCAGCAATCAGTTTGTTCGAATTTCCGACAGCGATTAACCGCAACACATCAATCTCACGCGCGGTCAATTGATCATCTGCGGCGTGCTCTGCGAGCTCGGCCGCGATATCAGGCGGTATTCTTTTCTGTCCGGCATGTACCGCGCGAATGGTCTCCAGGAGTTGTCGGCGAACGTGCTCTTTCAATA
>Ga0210398_10001441_pt1 | contig 24636 bp, 24 predicted proteins | sample IncBWC4OmetaG_FD_161047 | JGI IMG/M metagenome (GOLD analysis project Ga0210398, IMG submission 161047) | Forest soil microbial communities from Barre Woods Harvard Forest LTER site, Petersham, Massachusetts, United States - Inc-BW-C-4-O | ecosystem: Environmental > Terrestrial > Soil >...
ACGAGCCGCAGAGGCGGATTCGCTCCTCCCACAGCACCGCGAAGCTGGTAGACCCCGTCAATTTCACCTAATTTGCTTAATTTGGAACAGCCTAGTTGATCTCTTAGCTCTGGTTGCGGAACCACTGCGAACACACGGATGCCGTTGCAGCGCCCTTCAGATGGTGTAAACTACTGGAATCCCACGGTGGTGAGCGTAGCTCAGCTGGTAGAGCATCGGTCTGTGGCACCGAGGGTCGCGGGTTCAAACCCCGTCGCTCACCCCAGTTTTTTCAATTACTTAGCGTTGTAGCTAGTTCCGCCTGACGCCCGATAACGCCCGAAACCGAAATTTCCGGGGCTCTCTTTTTCGTTTTTGGAGGCTTCGGCGTCAGAGTTTTCGGAACCTCAAAACCGGTGCCCATTCTCCCCGCTACTTCCTTCCGAAACACAACATCGTCGCGCACTCGATCGTAAAGGTCGCTCATATCCTTGGACGCGTGCCCCATCCAAAATTTGAGCAGCCCATCGGGACATATCGAGTTGCGAAGGTGGGTGTTGCGGAATCTTCGGAAGCTATGGAATCCACGTTTGGGGATTTCAAGAGTTGCGAGAATCGGATGGAGTTCCCTTTTCAGCAAGTTTGTCTGGGTCAACGATTTACCGCTGCTAGTCTGGAAGGTGAAACCAGCCGTTCGGTCGCCCATGAACTGTTTCAGCAGCTCAGCTACATCCGGATGCAGGTCAATCGTGCGCCTAGCATTCGGAGTCTTTGGGTCCTGAACCTTTCCACCCCAAACGTCTTGCTCAACTTCAATGGACGAGCCATCGAAATGTCGGATTTCGAGTGCGAGCAATTCCCCAGCTCGAACTCCCGAAGCAGCGAGCAAGATACATGCCATCTGTAGCCTCCCGTTCGCTGCCTTCACGATTTTCGTGACCTGCTCGCCGAGGAACGAAGGCTTGCGTTGTTTCGTTTCGACCACTTCCGGCAGGTCAATGAATTCGTGATTCCATTTCGTCGGATACAATTCGTTTCCATTTTCGTCCACGGCGCTAGCCTTCACCAGCTTTGCAACTTGCACGATGTTCTTGACGGTTTGCGGAGATAGTCCTCTGCGGACCAACCCTTCCACTAAGACTTTCATCGCTAGATTATCCACCGACGACAACGCAGTGCTGCCGAGAACTGGCAGCAAGTGATTGTCGAGGATGGATTCCCAGTTGCAAAGCGTGCTCGGCTTAATTGGTCTCCGCTTCCGCGTCCGGCACTTCTCCACCCACTGCTTTGCGAATTCACGGGAGGTTGTGGTTGATCTTTGGGCGATACGCGAGACTGTTGACGGCGTCGAGCGCGGCTTTCATTTCTCGCATGGCAAGTCTCTTGGTCGGAAATTCTTTTAGAGTTCCAAGAAACTTCTGCACGCGATGGCGTCGCCTTTCCCCGTTCTCAAAAACATCCTCGTAGAACCGCATCGACCACCTTTGCTGTAGCAATAGCAATTGCCCTTTCTGGAACCGTCTTCTGGCCAATTTTTCCTCCGTTGGCCCGGTGACGGCGCGCAGCGGAAGCGTACCTGGATTCTTGCTTCCGGCGGTGCCTTCAATCATCTCTGGGTGCTCTCTAGAGAGCAGGGTGCCGTGGCAACGCTGTCGATCCAAATAGCCGAGGATGCCTTGACGGGCCTCCGTAACTTCAAGTACCCGAACGTTGACGCCGGAACGTGGGGACGGAACGCCGTGTTTGTTCGTAGTGCTTGGGAGTGATCGCGTAGCTATGCAGACCATCGAAGTGATTCTTAAAAGTGTAGCTCAGCCGCCCGCGAGACGGACGGTGACATTCAGTCGTCGATAGCGAAACGAATATCACACGAATTCCAAGATTCCGGTGACGCGACTTACCTGGCAAGTGGAATTACTTCCGAGTGGCCGTGATCCACTTGCAATCGGCCGCAAGCTCGAAGTGGTGCTTGATACTTCCCATAACGGGACATCTGGCTCGGAATAAGCTTCCATTTGCCCATGGCCCGCCCACGATGGGAAGCACCATGCAAGGCAGCGCCACATTAATTTTCCAAGACTGTGCCAAACGGGACAGCCTTGCCGCATACCAGATCCCAGCATAACGGTGTGAAACAATATGGATCCAGAATATCGGCCGATTTGAGTCGATGAAAAGGAGGAACAATGGCCAAACATAAGCCAAAGATTTTATTCCTCTCGACTGGTAACGCAACGCGCAGCCTCATCGCCGAGGGTTTTCTGCTCAATCTTACGGGTGACCAATTTGATGTAGCGAGTTCGGCGGCCGAGCACGGCCCCTTGAATCCCTTAGCAAATGAAGTCATGAAGGAAGCAGGCATCGACATCTCGGCCCACGAGCCGAAGAGCATCGGGCAATCAGTTAAAGAAAGTTTCAGCTACGTGGTTGCCATCTGTGATTCGACCAAGGAACGGAGTCCGGTATTTCCCTTTACCCTTCACCTTCTACGCTGGAGTATCGCCGACCCAAGTACGGATGGTGGATTGCTCGGGCAGCAAGCAGAAGTTTTCCGGCGGGTGCGAGATGAGATCAAGGACAAGGTAAGGCAATTCGTATCGGATATAGCACAAATAAAAGCAAGTGAACTTTCCATCGCTTAGGGATCCGGGTGGAGCAAAATGCGAAAGCGTTCACATCCGCAAGGAATTCTATCTTCCGTGTGACTAATCTTGCGTGGGCGTAGCGTTCTCAGAGCACGCCACGAAGCATCCGCACTCTCGTCATCGTCCTGCCTAATGTGTGCGGTCTTGAACAGACGCAGCAGATCGGGGCCTGTTAAATTGGCGTCGCTTGGGGTGCAACATCATGGCTAGAAGAAGTGGTATCGTCCCGCCGAAAACCGCGACGGAATTTACGTTCAAGACCCTCTCATGTCTCGCCGCAAGCGCGGCGATTCTTCTTGGTGCATTTACGTCGTTCGCAGGGAAACGCCCGGCACCGTCCATTCTGGCAGCCGAGACCACAGAGCTCGAAATGCAGGTCCTGCTGGATCGGGCCGACTTCTCGCCGGGTGAGATCGACGGAATCGGCGGTGAGAACAGCAGCAAGGCCCTGGCGGCGTTCCAGGCCCAGCGCGGGCTTGTTCCAGGCTCGCGGAACCGTGCGGTGGTGCTCCATGCGCTCGCGGCTGCTGCCGTCGTTGAGCCGATTGTCTCCTATACGATCACTACTGAAGACGCGGCAGGGCCGTTCAGCGAGAAGATTCCGAAGAACATGATCGAGATGTCGAAACTTTCACACCTTTACTACACATCCGTGCTGCAGGAGCTGAGCGAGAGATTTCATTCGGCACCGGCCCTGCTTAACCGCCTAAATCCCAGCACCGGTTTCACAGCGGGCGAGCATATCAGAGTGCCCAATGTGGCGCGTAGTGAACGAGAGGCACTGGGGCCCCAACGGGCCCGTTCTGGAATGGTCAAGGTGGTTGTCTCGAAGAAGGCGTCGGTCCTGAGAGTTTATGACGGGAAAGGGCAGGTCATTTTTTTCGCCCCTGTGACCAGCGGCAGCGTGCACTTTCCGCTCCCGTTCGGAAATTGGAAGGTCACTGAGATCCTGCGAAATCCAACCTACGACTATAATCCCGACCTGTTTTGGGACCCCAATCCCGCCAGTGCCAAGGCGACCATCGCGGCGGGCCCGAACAATCCAGTGGGCGTCGTGTGGATTGGCATAAGCGATCCCCATTACGGGATCCACGGCACGCCTGATCCGGGAGAGATCGGCTATTCCCAGTCCGACGGGTGCGTGCGGCTCACAAACTGGGACGCCAGTAGACTCGCCGGCCTGGTAACAAAGGGCACGCCGGTGGTCTTCGAGAAATGATCCATGCGGGCGTGCAGATGACGAACTGGGGTCTCGTTGATCTGTTGAGTATTCGACGCGGTATATGGTCCTCCCGGATGAATCGTCTTAGAGGAATGGGCTTGAAGCTCTGCATTTTTATTCCTGTAGTTTTCCTATCGGTTGCAGCTTTTGGCGGGACCTCGTCGATTCTCGAGATGAGTCCCCCCATCAGCGGGCTCACGCTGGCGAATCTGCGAGATACGTTTGAGGAATTTCATAACGGACACCGGCACGAGGCGATCGACATTATGGAGCCGAGCGGAACACCCGTGCGTGCGGTGGTGCCCGGAACCATTCAAAAATTGTTCTTCAGCGTACCGGGCGGCAACACTATCTACCAGTTCGATGAAGTGGGAGAGTATTGCTACTACTACGCGCACTTGGAGCGCTATGCGGAAGGGTTGCACGAGGAAATGTCGGTCCAGCCTGGAGACATCATCGGTTTTGTGGGTTCGACAGGAAATGCGGATGAACGCGCACCGCATCTGCATTTTGCAATTTTCGCGTTGGGGCCGGAAAAACGGTGGTCGAGAGGGATGGCCGTAAACCCCTATCCTGGTCTGGTCGCTGCGGTGAAGCGGGTCAAATAGCGAAAGATCTCATCCTCTTGGCGGCCAAAACGAGGCCCGTCTCCAGTGCCCGGTAACGCTTACCAGTTAGCCTGCCGCGCTGCTGGTGCGGATTGCTGGTGATAAAGCGATTTATCGCTAGTAATGCCTGACCACACATACCATCGTTTGACTTCCTGGTGATGATTGCGCGGAGCGGCGCCTTCAGTCTGCCCCGCAACTGTGCATGACGGGCGTGCGCCGCGCCTGCTATGACGGGCAACGCGGATTCGGGAGGTTCGCGAGGTAACAGGGCAGTCGGAACCCATGATACTCATACACCGTTCTCAGCACATGTTGTTGGAACTTAGAAGGCCTGTCGGGAGTCCGCCCGGAAAGCGCGACGGCGGAAGAGAAGCAGTGAACCGATGCCGACCGTAAGAAGGACAATCGTTCCCGGTTCCGGTGCCGGCGTGGGCGAGCCGCTGAGGCTCATTGTCGCCGAGAAGGTACTGTCGATGTAACCGTTGGTCGCCAAATCGCCAAATTCTTCCTGAAAAGGGGTGCCGAATTGGGACGTAAAATTTCCCAGCCAAGTCACTCCCGGCGCATCGCCAATGCCTTCAAACGCCCAAGTCATCGTAGCCTGTCCCGGGACCGGAGGGTCGTTCACAAAATTGAACGGCGAACCTGGGAGCGTGCAAACTTGGCCGACGGTCGGCGCTGACGTGCATTCCGCCGAGGAGAAGACTCCGGGAAGAATTTCGGTAAGGGTGAGGGTGGTCGTGACGCCTCCGTTGTTGAACGTCATAAACGGCACGCTGATGGCACTGCCCACAGCGTCTGGGGGGTCCTGCAAAGAGGCGACATTGGCGCCTTCATTCCCGGCAATCGCCACTGGAATATCGCCATTCGGCAAACCCGTCGCGGAGATATCGACCTTTCCGTTGGTTGTTCCGCCGCCGTCCTGCCAGAAGATGCACGAAGTGTTCGCCGGACAGGTTCCGGCGGGCGTGACTACTGCTGTTGCCTCAGGGTTCGTGACGTAGACGGTGCCGCTGATATCAAAGGTGCCGTGCGTAATGCCGTCGGCAAAAGCCGCTTGAACGAAGCCGGCAAATAGGAAGGCTGCAACAAGAAACTGAGTCGGTTTCGGAAGAATCATTGGAGCCCCCGCTTCATTCAATCGCGCGTTTGAATCTAAAGGAGTGTCCAGCAAACAATAAACGTGGACAGGATTTAAATCACATCAACGCAGCTTTGCAAGTACCAAATTTCAATTGTGAGTACTAGGCCCAGGGGCGTGTCTGGTCAGCTCCTTTAGAATTCACGCGACCGACGGCTCTGCTTTGCCGGAACACTAATTGCCTCTGGCTTGTTCGATTAGGTCAACATTCCGATTCGCCCACTCTGTGTATAACATGAAAAGTCAGCACGTCCGCCAGATTGTGCCCGATCACTCGTCATCGGACATTTTCGCGGCTAGGACTCAACTTTTCCGATGACTGCGATAATCAGGAGTTGACGCGCCGGGACCGACCTACGGTAGATTCTCAAGCGTCCCAAAAATATAAGCTGTGCCCGTGTTAGCGGTGTCTAATCGCTAGACCCTAGGCTCATGGCCCAAGAAGCCCACTTTCGGAAGCTATTGCCCATCGCACAAACTCTCGTAGCCGCAGTTTTTGGCGGATGGGGGTTATGGTTACGGGACTCAATCATAGGGAACTCGCTCGGCTGGAATTCAACGCTAAGATTTCATGTTTGGCCGTGGCCGTTCAAGTTCGCGGCTATTCTAAACATGCCAGCACTTATTGCGGGCGGACTCGTGTCGTGGCCCCTTGACTCACTGAAACCCGGACTCCCTGAGTCGGTTTCGATGTTACCGACGTTGCTGTTTGTTCCGTTGCTTTGGTATTGGGTCGGCTCATGCGTAGACAGAACCGGCAGGTCCACACGCAACAGAAACAGTGGGCTGGTATTCTCGATTTCGTTCCTGCTCTTCGCGCTGGTTTGTGCAGGGGCGGCATTAATTTCCGCATTTATTGGAAGCTATACGAGCTACCTTTTCTTTGGCATTGCCATTTTGTTGACTGTGGCACTTGGGGTGACAGCGTACTCAGCTTTGAGAAAACGCAAGGCGAAAGTCGCTTGACTCCCGATCACTCGCGTCACCGGACATGTTCGCGGCTAGGACTTCACTTTGACGGTAAGGGCATCTAGATTATGAATGGAGTGTACTCGGTTTCGTATGGCAAAAACTGCCTTACTTCCGAGGGTCTGAGTTTTCAGCGCGAAGACGAGCTTTGAATTCATCGAACTCCGGCGTCGAGACTATCGCATCCGACTGAGGCGGCAAAGTTGTGGAGATTTCGTGTCGCAAAGCCGCGAGTCGTTCGTCCACAGAAGGGAATGAACGGAGCGGTTCAAAGACTCCGTGGTCGGGCGCGGAACTGGCATTACCGATCCGCTGGACCAGGTTCATTAAGCACTTCGGATCGTAGCCCGCTTTGTACATGTACTGCACGCCAAAATAGTCCGCATCCATTTCATCTTCCCGTCGCATCAACGCAATCTGCACTAAAACCGCTTGGGAGGCAGCGGTCCCAGTCGAATCACCAGTCGCCACCTTCGCGGCTGGCGTGATAGCCATATTTGTGATTCCACCCTTGGTTGCGAGCATCGTGGCAGAACGTAGCGCCGTGTGAGCGATACCGCGTGCGATCACACTTGCCAGTTCCGCGTCACCTTCCAACTCAAGAAGTAATCCACGACTGACGTACTGGTAGCCTCCCGGAAGAGTGAAAGCGTTTACGTCATCGCTATCAATCACCGCGACGGTAATCGGCATTTGCGCGTCCGAATTTTTGGCGAGATTCCGAGCCACGCGCTCGATGTACTCCGTCACCGTCGGATCGTACAGAAACTTGTAAGACCTTTCCATTTCGCCCGCAAGCGTTTTGCCGAGTTCTTTTTCCTTTTCGGGGGAGTAGAAATTGGGGCCGTGCTCGATGCGCCGATGTCCGATTGCATTGATATCGGCGTCCGATTTGGAGCGATGGATGTGCGGAGGGGGCGATGCCAGTGCGCTGTATCCAGACGAGGGAACGGCAAGAGCTAGAACCATCAGCAAGTTCAGTAGCCGGATGCTCATGGCAGGTCTCGGACCTATTTGATTTCTAAATGTAGCACCCAACCGCAACCCATCACCCGCCTTACGCATAGGAACTGACGCATCTCGAGTTTACGCAGTCTGATGCCCAAAAGCGCCCGATAAGTTGCCGGACCGTCTCTGGAAGCGAATCTCGGGGGCGATTCAACTTCTGCGGGAAGAGCGTTTACCAGATGCGCCCATGCAAATGTTTGGTTCAAATCACAGTTACGGATGGCGGTCCCGTGGTTTGCCCGGTACCAGCCGAATAAAAATCTCGTTGGCCTCGATTGCACCAGCAAGCCCGTAGCAAGCACCAAGAGTTAGCCGAAATCCAGTATCGACTTTTTCCAGCCCAAGCTCAGAAAGAACGTTTTGATGGTTGAATCCATTGAGGCTAAGACCGGAAACGCCCTTCAACACGAATTCAACAGCAACGTGCTTCGTCAAAGCATAATAGCCCTGTTCATCGAGTTCGCTCGTCATTTCCCATGTGTGAATCACTACTGAGGAGGTAGAACTTCGGTTAAGGCGCATTTCCAATACTTCGGCATCGTGAAAAGTAGGCCAATATCCGAACCACGCATAGAGCTTTTCTGCTCCGTCGACAGCTTTCAGAGGGTCGCGGGTTCAAACCCCGTCGCTCACCCCAACAACTTTCGGTGGTTTGTCACCTGGTGACCAGCCGCTTCTTTCTCACGGCGCGCCGATTCCACAATGCGGGGCTGTTCCATTGCCTTCGCCACAACCGCAAGCGCAGCTCTATCCAATTGCTTTTTTGATTTTTTGAGTTTCACTGCTCCAGCCTCACTGTCCGCAACCACACACTCTGTCTCCTTTAGCACACCTGCACAACAATCCCACCCAAGCCGCCTTCAGCCGTATTACATAGCTATCCGCCCACTTAACGAGTATGGTTGAAGTGTCTCACTAGCATCCTGCCGTTGCCTTCCAAAAATCTGCGGCTCCTTGCGAAATCAGACGGAATCCGTCGCGCACAGGAGCCTTATGGCATCGCCAAAATTACCTCGTCGTATCACCGCCATCCCCGCGGGTAGCGATGGAAACCGCAATAACATCCAAAATCTGATCTTGCTGGGCCTGCCCGCCGACGAATTGAGTGCGGTGTTCAAGAAACTGGAATTCGTGGAGCTGCCCACTCACTCCGTCCTACATGACGCGGGTGAGCCAGTCACGCACGCCTTCTTCATTAATAGCGGCCTCGCTTCCGTACTGAACGTCATGAGCGACGGGAAAAGCGTGGAAGTTGGTTTGGCGGGCAAGGAAGGATTCATCGGGCTTCCGCTCGTCGTCGGCCTCAGCACCAGCCCCACGCAAGTCATCATGCAAGTTGCAGGCAGCGCCCATCAGATGACCGCGGCGGACTTCAAAGAAGTTCTTTTGCACTCGCCGGCGATGGAAAAGAGTTTGAACCGTTACGCGCAAAGTCTCGGAATGCAGGCGATCCACGTGGCCGCCTGCAATCGCTTGCACGAAGTGGACGAGCGTCTCGCTCGCTGGCTGCTGATGAGCCAGGACCGGCTCGGCGGAGACGTCGTGCCTCTAACCCAAGAGTTTCTCGCGCACATGCTCGGAACGCGCCGCGCCAGCGTCACTGTGGCCGCCGGCATTCTGCAGAAGGCTGGAATGATCACCTACAATCGCGGGAGCGTGAGGATTGACGACCGCAGCGGCCTGGAAGATGCCGCCTGTGAATGTTACGCCTCAATCAGACAGCAATCGGAAAAGTGGGAAAAGGAACTGAGCCGGCTTGGTACGGTACCGCGCTGACACGGCCTGCACGCGAACTTAGAATTCGCCCCGCGGGAGGTTCCTGTGTTCGAGGGTAACTGGCGCGCGCTCTATAAAGCGGCTGTTCTCGAGACCGACTCGGTCAAATTGGAGCTTCGCGTAAAAGCCGTGGAAGACGCAATTCGCGCGCGTCAGTCGCTAAACGGCCAGGTTTCGAGCGACGAACGCGCCGAAATGCAAGAGACGCTGGACTCTTTGGGCATCCTGAAATTACAGTGGAAGCAACGCGGGAAGTGAATCGCTCGCTATCAGGCGGCTACGGCCTGGCAGTTTCCCCAGAAAAAAGGCCTCGTCGAGCGCATCCTCAATATTGAACACCGTGCACTCCGCGGTAATCCGCTCGGAAGCATGCCTGCCCGAAGGCATTACGGGCGTGGTGGACAAGCGTGAAAATCTTTCGCCCCGCGTTTTGCAGCTACTGCCAAAATCTGGCTGAGCCCAACGCAGCGCGTAACAGCAATCAATAAGAAATCTCCACCGCATTGTAATAGACCCTCGCGCCGCTTCGTTTCCACGTCCCGGCTCTGTCCGGGCGTCAGCTTGGACGCCGCCGTTTCCTGCTGGCCCGGCGGAATCGTCGGTGATATCGTGTCCCGTTCGCGCAAGCTTGTTGTCTCCATGAACATACTCGACGGCGCGCGCTACAGCCCAGCATTCGCCCCTGCGCTGTCCGCATCAAAAGCACCGCAGGAATCACAAGGATAGTAATGACCGCTAGCGCGCCCGTAGCTTCCTCCAACCTCCCCGCCGCTACTCCCTCCGATCCAACATTCGCGCGCGGACTGGGCCTCTTCGATTCGGTGATGGTCGTCGTCGGCGTAATGATTGGCTCCGGAATTTTCATCGTCTCAGCCGACATGTCGCGCCAAATCGGCAGCGCCGGATGGCTGCTCGTCGCCTGGCTCTTCACGGGCGTCCTCACCATCGCCGGGGCACTTTCTTACGGCGAGCTCGCGGCCATGATGCCCCGCGCCGGCGGAATGTACATTTACTTGCGCGAAGCATTTTCTCCGCTCTGGGGATTTCTCTACGGCTGGACGCTCTGCACCGTAATCCAGACCGGCACCATCGCGGCCGTCGCGATTGCCTTTGCGCGGTTTTCCGGCGTGCTGTTTCCATCGGTTTCGGAATCTCATTATTTGATTCCGCCGATCCACGTGTCCAGCGGCTACGCTTTCTCACTTTCGTCCGCACAGCTCGTCGCCATCGGCGTCATCGCCGTGCTCACCTGGACAAACAGCCGCGGCCTGCAATACGGCAAAGTCGTGCAAAACGTTTTCACCGTCGGCAAGATGATCGCGCTGCTGGTCTTGATCGCGCTCGGTCTCACCCTCGGCTGGAACGGCGCCGCCGTTCGGGAAAATTTCAGCAATGCCTGGACCGTTCGCGGCGTCGCTCCTCTCGCCGCCGGACTCAGCGCCACCACCGCCTTCGGCCTCTTCGTAGCCGTATGTGTCGCGCAAACCGGCTCGCTCTTCTCCGCCGATTCCTGGCACGACATTACTTTCACAGCCAGCGAGGTAAAAAATCCGCGCCGCAATCTTCCGCTCTCTCTCGCCATTGGTACTGGCATCGTAATCACGCTCTATCTCCTCGCCAACGTCGCCTATCTCGTCACGCTTCCGCTCGCCGCCATCCAACACGCTCCGTCCGATCGCGTCGCCACCGCCATGTTGCAAACGATTTTCCCTACGCTTGGCGGGGCGCTGTTGGCCGCCGCGATTATGGTCTCCACAGTTGGCACCGTGAACGCCTTGACTCTTGCCGGAGCGCGAACCTACTACGCCATGGCGCGCGACGGATTATTTTTTCACTCCGCCGGAACACTAAATTCCGCGCGCGTGCCGGCGTGGGCCTTGCTCATTCAAGGGCTCTGGGCCGCTTTCCTCGTCCTGCCGCGCACATTCAACACCGCCACAAAATCCTACGGAAATCTCTACAGCGATCTGCTCGATTACATTATTTCGGCCGCGCTGATTTTCTACATCCTCACCATCGCTGGCGTCTTTCGCCTGCGCATCAAGAAACCGGACGCCGACCGGCCCTATTGTGCCTTTGGATATCCGTGGCTCCCCGCGCTCTATATCGTCGGCGCGGCGGCCATCCTGATCGTGCTATTCACAAATCGCCCTGCCACCACCTGGCCGGGCCTGATAATCGTCACCCTCGGCGCGCCGGTGTATTTTCTGATAGCGCGCTCGGCACAAGACCGTAAAATGCGCGACGAGGAGCTGCCGCAGTAGACCAGTCCTTCACCGCGCGATGAATCGCCAAACAAATTCGTTGGGGGTAATTCCGTGCAATTCGCTCGAATGATATCAGCCGTGGACGCGCACGCTTGCGGCGAGCCGGGCCGCGTGATCGTCGGCGGCGTGCTCGACGTTCCCGGCGCCACCATGTTCGATAAAATGAAATATCTCGAAACGCGCGCCGATGATCTTCGCAAATTAATGCTGCGCGAACCGCGCGGCTACCCCGCATCCAATTGCAATCTGATCCTGCCCTCGACGAACCCCGAAGCCGCGGCCGGATTCGTGATCATGGAGCAGACCGAATACCCACCCATGTCCGGCACCAACACCATCTGCGTCGTCACCGTATTGCTCGAGACCGGAATGATTCCCATCCGCGAGCGCATCATGAAGCTGAAGCTCGATACTCCTGCCGGCCTCGTCGAAGTCGAAGCGGAAATCGAACACAACAAAGTAAAGCGCGTCACGTTTCAAAATGTTCCGGCCTTCGCCGTGCACCTCGATGCCCCCGTCGAAGTTCCCAGCCTCGGCACCATAACAGTGGATGTAGCCTACGGCGGGATGTTCTACGTCATCGCCGATGCCGCGCCTCTGGGATTTCACCTCACTCCCGACGAAGCGCGCGACATCGTACGCGTCGGCGAAATGATCAAAGCCGCGGCCCACGAACAGCTCCCCGCGGTACATCCCGAAAATTCCGCAATCGCCGGAATCACCATCGCCCAACTTTCCGCGCCCGCGGACCATCCGCGCTGCGACCGCAAGAACACCGTAATCGTTTCCACCGGCAAACTCGATTGGAGCCGCCCATCTTCATGGACCGGCGCGCTCGATCGCTCGCCCTGCGGCACCGGCACCTGCGCAAAAATGGTCGCGCTTCACGCCAAAGGGCAGTTGCCGCTCCATCAGGATTTTGTGCACGAAGGAATCCTGGGAACCACTTTCACCGGACGCTTGATCGCCCGAACGCGTGTCGGCCCCTACCCCGCCGTAGTCCCCACGATCAGCGGACGCGCCTGGATCACCGGCATCGCCCAGTACGTCCTCGACGCCGACGATCCGTTTCCGCACGGCTACACGGTCGGCGACATCTGGGGCAGCGCCGGTTGAAGTGTGGATCGCACACGGTGCACGCGAACTATGCGCCGTGCGAAAGAAGAAATCCGCTCACGCAATTCCACCTGACTAGCTAGCGCACCCGCCACGTAAACTGCTGAAAGAAAAGAAGAAGACAATTCCGCGTCCCCGCAGAGCGACGATTTTCAGAAACGTATTCAGGAACTGTCGCCTTTTCCGTTGCCTAACTTAGCCCTGGTGTATATTATATGCACGCCGTTCCCTAAGTGGTCGGATAGCCTGCGCATGAGTCTTACCAAACCGCGAGTTGAGAAAACCCTCGCGAATTTGTTCGACGCCGTCAAACGTATCCACATCGTGGACTCTCACACGGGCGGCGAGCCCACTCGAATTATAGTCAGCGGTGGTCCGGACCTCGGCGGCGGATCCGTGGCCGAGCAAATGGAACGCTTTCGCCTCGATCACGATTATCTCCGCAGCGCGCTGGCCAATGAACCGCGCGGCTCGGGAGTTGTCGTGGGCGGATTTCTCTGCAAGCCAACCGATCCCGCCAGTGCTGCCGGCGTAATTTTCTTCAATAATGTCGGATATCTCGGCATGTGCGTACACGGCACAATTGGCTTGGTGACCACGCTCGCGTATTTGGGAAAAATCACCTACGGCGATCATCGCATCGAGTCACCCGTAGGCACGGTTACGGCCACGCTCCATGAAACCGGCGAAGTCAGCGTAGTAAATGTCGCGAGCAAGCGCACGGCCGCAAATGTCACGGTCCAAGTGACCGGCTACGGCGCCGTCACCGGGGATGTCGCCTGGGGCGGCAATTGGTTTTTCCTGGTGAACAATACTCGACTGGAGCTGAATTCCGCGAACATTGAAAAGTTGACCGAGTTCGCCTGGGCCATTCGCCGGGCTCTAGCCATCAACGGAATCACCGGCTCCGACGGCAAAGAGATTGACCACGTCGAACTGTTTCGCCCTTCCAGAAAGCCCGGCGTTCAAAGTCAGAATTTCGTTCTTTGCCCCGGAAAAGCCTATGACCGTTCGCCCTGCGGCACCGGCACCAGCGCCAAGCTCGCCTGCCTCTATGCCGATGGAAAATTGCAGCCCGGCGAAGTGTGGCGGCAGGAAAGTATTGTCGGCAGCATTTTTGACGGACAGGTTCGCATCGAAAATGGCCAGGTGTTGCCCATTATCAAAGGTTCCGCGTTCATTACATCGGAGGCGGATGTGATTCTCGATCCGCGCGATCCCTTTCGGAATGGCATTTACCCGTGAACAAGCCCGCGGAAGTTGTGATCGTAGGCGCCGGCATCGTCGGCGCGGCATCTGCCTTCGAGCTCGCGGCAGAAGGCTTGCGCGTTCTGGTGATTGACGGAGGTTTCCCCAGCACTGGTTCCACTGGCGCGGCGATGGGCCACATCGTGGTGATGGACGATTCCGAGGCGCAGTTCGCCATCACGCGCTATTCGCAAATTCTCTGGGACGATTTGCGCGAGCAACTTCCCCCTTCCGTCGAGTTCGATCCGTGCGGCACACTGTGGGTTGCCGCGGATGAAAAAGAAATGGACGAAGTCCGCCGCAAGCTTGATTATTACCGTGAACGCGGCGTAAACGCCGAAATTCTCGATTCACAACAAGTTCGTGAAGCGGAGCCTCACCTGCGCACCCACCTCGCAGGCGGACTTCGCGTGCCTGGTGATTCAGTCGTTTACCCGCCCTGTGCCGCGGGATTCTTGCTCCAGAAAGCTCGCGACTTGGGCGCTCGGGTCATTCACGGCCAGCCGGTCACAGCAATCGGAAAAGGCGTCGCTCGCCTCGCCGACGGTACGGAATTCGCAGCAGGCTTCATCATCAACGCGGCCGGCCAGTACGCTCCAAAACTGAGCGCCGGAATAAATATAAAGGCGCGCAAAGGCCACCTGATAATCACCGATCGTTATCCGAATTTTCTGCATCATCAAGTCGTCGAGCTTGGCTATCTGAAAAGCACGCATTCTCTCACCGCCGATTCCGTGGCCTTCAACGTTCAACCTCGGAAAACCGGCCAGATACTGATCGGTTCGGCGCGCCAATACGGCGCGGAAAATTCGGCCGTGGACGAATCCATCCTCGCGCGCATGCTGCAACGCGCGTTCGAGTACATGCCGGACCTCAGCCAGCTTTCGGCGATCCGCGTTTGGACCGGTTTTCGTCCCGCGACTCCCGACAAACTTCCTTTGATCGGCCCGTCGCCGGAAGATCCGTCCGTGTTGGTCGCCGCCGGCCACGAAGGCCTCGGCATCACCACCTCGCTTGCGACCGCCAAGCTGATCTGCGCGCAAATTCTCGGCCAGCGCCCGGCAATTCCCATTCAGCCATATCTGCCGTCTCGGCAAATGGCCGCGGAGGCGCATGTCTGAGTCCGTTTCTGTTCGCGTGAATGGAAAGCCGGTGACAGTTCGCGCTGGTGCGACCGTCGCCGTCGCGGTTCTCACGGCCGGCGCTACTTGCCGCACCTCCGTCTCCGGCCAACCGCGCTCGCCACTCTGCGGCATGGGCACATGCTTCGAATGCCGCGTCGCAATTAACGGAGAGCCGCAGCGCCGCAGTTGTCAGGTGCTATGCGAAGCGAACATGGACATCGAAGCCGATGGATAGCGTCAAACATCTAAGATTCGACGTCGCCGTCGTCGGCGCAGGTCCCGCCGGAATCGCTGCGGCGGTGGCGGCGTCAGATTCCGGAAAGTCGGTCGGCTTGATTGACGACAATCCCGCCTCCGGCGGCCAAATTTGGCGTGGCGCCCACAACGCTCCGCGGCATTCCGCATCGTCCGTCTGGTTCGAACGCCTGAATAAATCAGCAGTTCGAATCGTGCGCGGCGCGCGCGTCTTTCACGCCACGAAAGGCGAGCTGACCGCAGAATCCGATGATTCCGCCATTCAGATCACATACGGAAAACTGATTCTCGCCACCGGCGCGCGCGAACTTTTTCTGCCGTTCCCGGGCTGGACTTTGCCAAATGTCATGGGCGCAGGCGGATTGCAAGCCCTGCTAAAATCCGGCCTCGATATCGCCGGAAAACGCATCCTCGTCGCCGGAACCGGCCCATTGCTTCTGGCAGTCGCCGCCTACGCGCGCAAATGCGGCGCGAAAGTGATCGGCATTTGCGAGCAGACCACGCGGCCACGCATGGCGCGCTTCGGCCTGAAAATGATGCTCGTCCCCGGCAAAGCCGTCGAGGCGTTGCGCTTCGCCTACGATCTTCGCGGCATCCCGCACTGGACCGATTGTTGGCCGGTCGCCGCCTTTGGAAATCGGCGCGTGGAAAGCGTCCGCATTTCGCGCCAAGGACAGACCAGCGAAATTGAATGCGACTATCTCGCTTGCGGTTTTCATCTCATACCGAACGTCGAGCTGCCGCGCATGTGCGGTTGCCGGCTTCGCGAAAACTTTGTTGACGTGGACGAGTATCAGCAAACCTCGGTCGCCGGAACGTACTGCGCGGGCGAGCCGACCGGAATCGGCGGCCTCGAACTCGCGCTCGTCGAAGGCGAAATCGCGGGATACGCGGCCACAAATTGGGAAGATCGCGCCAAGCATTTATTCGCGAAACGCGCCCGCTACCAAAAAGTAGCCCGTATTCTGAAAGACGCTTTCCCATTGCGCCCAGAGTTGAAAAATCTCGCGCGGCCAGACACGCTGATCTGCCGCTGCGAAGACGTCCCGCACGAAAAGCTGTGTGAGCACGGCTCCTGGCGCGCCGCGAAACTGCACGCCCGCTGCGGCATGGGCCCCTGCCAGGGACGTGTTTGCGCGCCGGCTGCGGAATTTCTCTTCGGCTGGGAAAATGATTCCGTCCGCCCGCCTCTTTATCCGGTGCGCTGTTCGAGTCTGGCGGCAATCCCATCGCATTCTGCGCCACGAATTTGACTGGAGGATTCCGATGAAGTGGAAAGGCGTGATGCCCGCAATCACCACGTGCTTCGATCAAAATGAAAAAGTTGACCACGCGTTCATGGCCAATCACTGCCGCTGGCTCATCGAAAATGGCTGCACCGGCGTAGTCGCGCTCGGCTCGCTCGGCGAAGGAGCCACACTGTCATTCGATGAAAAGGTGGCGATTCTGCGCAATTGCGTCAGCGCCTTGAAGGGTCGCGCGCCCGTGGTCGCCGCGATCTCCGCGCTTTCCACTGCCGAAGCCGTCGCGCAAGCTAAAGCTGCGGAATCCGCCGGATGCGAAGGCCTCATGGTTCTTCCCCCGTATGTCTACAAAGGTGATTGGCGCGAAATGAAATCCCACGCCGCCGCCGTTCTGAAAGCCACTCCGCTTTCCAGCATGCTGTACAATAATCCTGTTTCCTACGGAACCGATTTTCTTCCCGACCAGATTCAGGAACTCGCAAACGGGCACCAGAATTTGCATTCGGTGAAGGAATCAAGCGCGGACGTGCGCAGGGTCAGCGCAATTCGCGCTCTCATCGGCGAGCGCCTGATTTTATTTATCGGCGTGGACGACGCTATCCTCGAGGGCATCGGCGTCGGCGCCACAGGATGGATCGCCGGCCTCGCCAACGCCCTGCCGCGCGAGTCCGTCGACTTGTTCAATTACGGCATGGAAGGTAAATCCGCGCAGGCGTTCGAACTATATCGTTGGTTTTTGCCGTTGCTGCGCCTGGACACGGCTCCCAAGTTCATCCAGCTGATAAAATTGGTTCAGCAGGAGCTTGGAATCGGAAATGCCCGCGTCCGTGCTCCCAAACTGGAACTGGTTGGCGAAGAATTGGAATCAACCAGAAAACTGATTCGTGACGCCATAAAAAATCGGCCGAAGAATGCGAGCTCAGCTCTCGCACAAGTCGCAAGCTAAAGGATCGGCATAAATGGAATTCCTGGGAACTTCTATAATCGGATTTCGTAACGGCAACGCGGGCAGGGCTGGCGAGGCCGACAATGCTATCTTCCAAGCCTTCGCCCCCGCCACCGGCCAAAAAATCGAGCCTGCCTTCCACTCCGCAACGGCCGAGGAAGTTGACCTCGCCGTAAGACTCGCCGCCGAGGCCAGCGCTGAATTCGGCCGATTGTCCGGCGCAAAAAAAGCGGAATTCCTCGAAATGATCGCCTCTCGAATCGAGGCACAAACAGAATCTCTCGTCGCTCGGGCCAATCAGGAATCCGCGCTCTCGCTAGCTCGCCTGCAGTCGGAAACAGGGCGCACTTGCACGCAGCTCCGCATGTTCGCAAAAGTCGTGCGCGAAGGCTCCTGGGTCACCGCGCGTATCGATCACTCCGATCCGCAGCGCAAACCTGCTCCGAAACCAGATGTCCGCTCGATGCTGCGCCCGCTCGGCCCGGTCGTAGTCTTCGGCGCCAGCAATTTTCCGCTCGCCTTTTCGGTTGCCGGAGGCGATACCGCCTCCGCCTTCGCCGCCGGAAATCCCGTCATCTTCAAAGCGCATCCTGCGCATCCCGGCACCAGCGAACTGGTGGGCCGCATCATCCGCGATTGCGTGCGCGCCTGCGATTTGCCCGAGGGAGTTTTTTCTTTGCTCTTCGATTCCGGCATTTCCGTCGGCGCCGCCCTCGTGCAACATCCGCTCGTGAAAGCCGTGGGCTTCACCGGCTCCATTCCCGCCGGGCGCGCGCTTTTCGATTTGGCCGCGAAGCGCCCGTCTCCTATTCCGTTTTACGGTGAAATGGGCAGCACCAATCCCACTTTCATTCTCCCCGGCGCGCTCGCCGCGCGTGGCGAAAAAATCGCGGCGGAACTCTACGGCTCATTCACGCTAGGCGCCGGACAATTTTGCACCAAGCCCGGGCTCATATTTCTATCCGAAGGAGAATCGTCGGAAGCTCTGGTAAAGGTGCTCGCAGGCAAAGTAGCGGAATCCTCGAAGTTCACCCTACTAACCTCGGGCATCAGCTCGTCCTACGGCCGCGAAATTCGCAATCGCAAGAATCACGAAGGCGTCAGCCTGCTCGCCGAAGAAAAATCTTCAGACACCGGATCCGTTTTTCAAGCAGGCGCCACGCTGTTCCAGACGGACATTACATCCTTCCTCGCCAGCCCCGATCTTTCCTCTGAAGTTTTTGGGCCCGAGACCCTGCTGATCAACTATTCAAAGAAAGAGCAAATCCTGGAAGCCGCTCGCAGCCTGCACGGCCATCTCACCGCCACCGTTCACGGCACCGAGCAGGACATCGTGGAATTCTCCGATCTCGTCGCCATCCTCGAAAATAAAGTCGGGCGAATTATTTACAATGGTTACCCCACGGGCTTGGAACTCTGCGATGCCGTCGTTCATGGCGGGCCCTACCCTGCCAGCACCGATTCGCGCACCACCTCCGTCGGCACCCTGGCGATTTTCCGCTTTGCCCGCCCCGTCTGCTATCAGGATTTTCCAGACGTCGCTCTGCCCGACGAATTGAAAAATGAAAATTCTCTTGGCATCTGGCGCATGGTGGACGGAGAATTGACACGCTAGACGTCGTGATGGACGATGCCGGACAGCGCGAAATCCCGACTGGGCACGCAGCGCGAACAAATCCAGCGAGGGAAAAGCGGGCCATCCAAATCCAGTGTCTCGGAGTCAGGCTTCCCTCCGCCAAGATCTAGTCTCGCAAGGTTACGCGATCAACCATGGCAAAACCTCAACCTACATTCATCTCGGCGCCAACTCATGAACACTCCGCGCCCAGAATAACGAATGCCATCCCTCGTCAGTCCTTGGCCGCCGCGGTGGTCGAGCGCCTGCGCGACAAAATTCTGCACGGCGAACTGCGCGAAGGCGAACAGCTCCGCCAGGACGCCATCGCCGCCGAATTTCAAATCAGCCGCATCCCCGTCCGCGAAGCGCTCAGCCATTTGGCCGCCGAGGGACTGATCACTATCGTCGCCAATCGCGGCGCCGTCGTCTCCGCGCTCTCTCCTGACGAAATCATGCAGCTGTTTGAAACTCGCGCGGTCCTGGAATGCTACGTGCTTCGCCAAGGCATCGCCAATTTCACCGAAAAAGATTTTCAAGCCGCCGAAGAAATTCTCCGGCATTTCGAGGAATCGCTCGAAAATGACGGGGACGTAAAATTCTGGGGCCAGTGGAACTGGACGTTCCACTCCGCGTTATACGCGCCCGCAAATCGCCCGGTGATGCTCTCCTTCCTCAAGACCCTGAACAATAATTGCGACCGCTACACTCGCTTGCACCTGGTTTTCACCCGCGATTTGCACATGGCCGGAAAAGCTCATCACGAACTCCTGGATGCCTGCCGCACCAAAAATCCCGACATCGCGTCCGATGCCCTCTGGAAACACATCACCACCGCCGGCGAATATCTAAAAGAATTCCTCCAGCGTCACCGCGAACAACGTTGCTGATTTGCTCGTAACCACGTCGCCGACTCCGGTTTTGACTTTGACTTCGCCGTTACAGCGGCCAGCTTGAGCGTGGGTGTGAGAACTCGAGAATCTTTGTAGGTCGTAGCTTTAGCGACGACACAAACACAGCGAAATCAGCGCGGCTTCAGCCGCTGAAGTATCGGATTTGCTATTCTCACACAGACTCTTGAGCGGGCGCCTCGGGCGCTGATAGCGCCGGCCTGCCTGCCGGTAGGCAGGCGACCCGCCGGCTCAGTTGCCTTTGCTGATGGTGTTGCCTTGGTAGCGGCCGGTCCCGCTTTGCGGGGCCGGGCAGCCATTGGTTCGTTTCACCTTTACTATCGCCGACTCTACACACGCGCATCAGACCTGACAGCGCAAGCTAAGCACCCGCGCCGCTGTCCTCCCGAAGCACCAGCGAGAGTTTCCCTTCGTGAATTCCAGGTGTATCCAGCGAAATCGCGGCGCAATCTCGCAGCACACAATCCGCGCCTGCATTCCATAATTCCCGCTCTGCCATCGTCGTGGTCAGCGCAATCACGCTCGCCCCAGCAATCTTTCCCGAACGCACGCCCGCCGACGCATCCTCCACCACCACGCAATCCCGCGCCGCAAACCCCAAAAGTTCCGCGCCCTTCAGATAAGGATCCGGCGCCGGCTTGCCGTTCGTGATGTCGTTCGACGTGACGAAAGCTTCCGGCAGCGGCAATCCACTCGTTTTCAGCCGCGCTTCCGCCAGCCGCCGCGTGCACGAAGTTACGATCGTCCATCGCCCGCGCGGCAGCGCGGTCAATAATTCCAACGCTCCCGGCAACGGTACGATTCCGTCCAGGTCCACAATCTCGCCGCGCTCGAGTTCCTTATTCTCGGCCAGATGATCGCCGTTCGGCAGGTAGTCACGTATCGTGGTTATGCTCGGTCGCCCGTGAGCCCGGTGCACCACCTCCGCGGGATCGAATCCGTGCCGCAGCGCCCAACGCGTCCACACGCGCGCGACCGCCGGAGTCGAATCAACCAGGACTCCGTCCAAATCAAAAAGAAGCGCAGCACAGGAAATCCGTGTCATCCGCCGCTCCACCCGTGCGCGATGCATCAATCTCTGGTTTTCGCGCTCACGGAATTCCATCAAGCATACGGATGCAAAAGCTGTTCCGCAAATCAATGGTTTGGATTGCACTAAGAGTGGCGTCGCACATCGCAGATCCGGAAGGGCGGGCTCCAGATTCTGCGCGAGAGCTCGGGAATCTTTGTAGGTGTCTCTGGCAACCAACTTTTGACTTTCAACTGTCGACCCTCAACTCCACCACTTACCGAACGCCTCACCCGCTCACTTCACTCGTTCGCACTTGCGATGATCTTCCGGTTTGACTATCCGTTGCCGTGGGATATAACTTCGCAGCATACTACTCGTGGAGACTTTGTGAAGAAACCTCAGACAGCGCCAAAAAGACACAGCATCCTCGTGATTGACGTCGGCGGAACAAACGTCAAACTCCTGATGACCGGACAAAAAGATCCCTTGAAGATTCCGTCTGGCCCCTCCATCACCGCCGCCAAAATGGTCCGCCTCGTTAAGAATGCCACGCGCTCCTGGAAATACGATTGCATCGCCATCGGCTATCCCGGCCCGGTCATCAACGGCCATCCGCTGCGCGAGCCTCACAATCTGGGCGGCGGCTGGATGGGCTTCGACTTCCGCAAGGCCTTCGGCCGCCCCGTCAAAGTTATCAACGACGCCAGCATGCAGGCCCTTGGCAGCTACAAAGGCGGCCGCATGCTCTTCCTCGGCCTCGGCACCGGCCTGGGCTCCGCAATGATCATCGATGGAGTCCTCGAACCAATGGAAGTCGCGCACCTCGCCTATAAACACGGCAAAACATACGAAGATTATCTCGGATTGCGGGGACTGCAAAAATTAGGAAAGAAAAAATGGCGCCGCCAGGTTTTCAAAATCACGGAAAAGCTAAAAGCAGCTTTGGAAGCCGACTACGTAGTCTTGGGCGGCGGAAACTCCACAAAGCTCAAGAATCTTCCGCCCGGCGCCCGCCTCGGCCATAACGAAAACGCCTTCCTGGGCGGGTTCCGCCTCTGGGCGCAGCCCGATCGTCCGCCGCGATAATCTCGCTCCGCCTTCAAACGAAACCGCCGACTACTGTCGCGTCGGCGCGCTCGGCGAACCAATCTTCGTCCCAATCACTTCGCCCGAAATAATAATCTCCACGCGCCGGTTCTGCTGCCGCCCCGCCGTCGTGTCGTTGCTCGCCACCGGATTCGACTTCCCAAATCCCGTCGCCACAATCGAAGTCGGGTCCAATCCTTGCTGTATCAAATAATCCCGCACCGCATTCGCGCGCTGCTCCGAAAGCGTTTGATTGAACGCATCGCTTCCCACGCTATCCGTGTACCCCTCGACCGATAAATGCAATCCCGGATGCGCCAGCACGATCCCGGAAAATTTCGCCAAAGCCTCGCGCGCCGGCGGCTGCAATTCGTATTTCCCGAACGCGAACAATACGTCCGCCATGTTCACCTGCAGACCGCGAGGCGTGTCCGTCGTCGGCAGTACTCGATTGAATTGATCCAGCAACGCCGCACGCAGAGCCTGCTTCTCCGCTTCCGCCTTCGCCGCCGCTTCTTGCGCGGCCTTCTCGCGTTGTGCCGCAGCATCTGCTTGCTGCTGTGCCGCCTGCGCCTGTTGCTGCGCTGCCAAAGCCGCCGCATCCGCCTGCGCTCGAGCCGCTGCAGCCTGCGCCGCATCTCGCTCCGCCTGCAATTTTTGGATTTCAGCCTGTTGACGCGCCGCTTCTTCCTCTTTCCGTTTCGCGTCTGCCGCAGCCACCGACGCCTGCGCTGCTGCCTGCTCGGCCGCGGCCTTCTGTTGCGCCGCGCGTTGCAACGCGATTGCTCGCGCGTCGGCCGCCGTCTGCACCGCATCGCGCGCCGCCGCGATCACTTCCTTCCTGCTCGCTTTCTTCGCCAGCAAACTCTCCGCCTGCGCCAGCGAAGCCAGCGCCTTCCGATAAGCATCCGGCGCCAGCGTGTCGGCTGCGGCGCTCTGCGCGATGGACACCGCATTCCGCGCCTCATATATTTCCAGCGGCACCTTCGCGGAAAATTCCGTGATCGGTTCCCGCGCCTTCCCCATGTCGTACGTATATCCGCCGCGCTGCATCAGCTCGTAATTCGCCGTCACCTGCTCCGCCGTTCCCACCGTATCCACACGCACTACATTCTCCAGCACCACCACGTCGCTCGGCATGCTCACTGCAAAATACGGCTCGGCCGTCACAATCATTCCAAACGTTTGCAAATTCGTCGTCGCCGTCAATTTGCTCTTGTCGCCATCCAACAGCAATTCCCCCAGATTATTCGGCTTGCCCTCCGGCGTGATCGCCCAGAGCACGTAGGTCAAATATTCTTTCCCGAATTTCTGCGCCGCCTGCATATTCTTGAAACTCGCGCTCACCACGATCGATCCCTGCTTGCTGTCCACCTTCGCGTCGCCCTTCGCCAGCGGCAGCAGCGGCGTCCCTTGAAATCCGATCATCGTGGACCCGCTGCGATGCTGATAGCTCACCGCCGTGACGGTTTTCCCCACCACTGTCACGTTGTAGATAGACTGATTCCCTTGCTGCGCCGGAGCAGACTGCTGCGCTCCCGCCGCCGCACAAAGAACCACCTGCGCCGCCATTAGAACGCCCAGGATTTTTTTCATGTTCGTAAAATGCTCCTTTATCCAGCACCGCCGTGTCGCGCGAATCCGCGCGTAAATCCGCCCATCGGCGAATCCATTCGTGGGAACCGTGCTCTCCGCAAACGGCCCAAGTGTACCAAAACCCCGCATCGCTTCCGAGCGTGATAACGCCAACCTCCGCGCCTGTTTCGCACCCCGAGCAATCACCGCTGCCGCTTTCTAGCCACTAATCACTCACCACTAGCCACTGCCTTTATAATCAAGCCCAGCCAATTCCGCAGCGTCGCAATCCCCGCACGTTCGAGGGGCGAACCACAGGGCACGAATCACCAATCACGCAGCAAACCTCGCCCCCAGGCTTCAGCAAGAAAACTTTACACGAACCCTCGATTTCCTCGCACATCACAGGGTACGATATCCGTTCATGATTCGACGCCCATTCCTAGTCGCTCCACTCCTGCTCTTCTTCATTCCCTCCGGCCTTTTGGCGTGCACTTGTTCCCAGCTACCTCCAGGAAAATGCCCAGGCCTGCAGTCTGACGATGTCGTTTTCCTCGGCACCGTCACCGACGTTGCCGCCGTCGCTTCCGACGCAACCTCCGCGGAAGCCGCAACCGCCGCGGCCAACACGAACGAAGCGAATCCCGGCTCCGCTCCGCAAACCATCGCGCCCATCACCCGCTATCATTTCCACATTGACGAAAAATTTGCCGGCCCCGACACCGCGGATATTGACGTCTTCTCCGGCGGCGACGATGCGGATTGCGGCTACTATTTCAAGAAAGGCGAGCAGTACATCGTCTTCACTCAACAGGAAACCGAAGGCCGCCTCTTCGCCGTCGTTTGCAGCAACACCCGCCCCGCGAGTGACGGCCGCGCGCTGCTT
>Ga0210398_10001443_pt1 | contig 24626 bp, 26 predicted proteins | sample IncBWC4OmetaG_FD_161047 | JGI IMG/M metagenome (GOLD analysis project Ga0210398, IMG submission 161047) | Forest soil microbial communities from Barre Woods Harvard Forest LTER site, Petersham, Massachusetts, United States - Inc-BW-C-4-O | ecosystem: Environmental > Terrestrial > Soil >...
AATGGCGGAGAGGGAGGGATTCGAACCCCCGATACGGTTGCCCGTATGCCGCATTTCGAGTGCGGTGCATTCAACCGCTCTGCCACCTCTCCGCAAAGCTTGCGACACGGCCTGAGCGTTGTGGGGCTGTATCTAGCGGCGCCGGGGAGGGGACACAAGAGCGGATGTTCTAAAGCTCCCGCCCGAGCTTGCGGTCGAGCGAATAGGGCCCGCCGCCGCGCAGCGCGATGGCGAAAGAGATCAAGCCCCACAGCAGCGTGTATTCGTAGCCGCGCCGGGTCCAGGCGAAGCCGGTTTTCCAATAGATCATCGTGATGATCAGCAGCTCGATCGCGGCCGCCGCGGCGAAAAAGCGGGTGAACAGGCCGAGAATCAGCGCAACTCCGGCGGTTGTTTCGACCGTGGTGCTGCACCAGAACCAAGGGTCCGGCGGGTTGAAGCCCATATCGCTGTAGCCCTTGAGATAGGCCGCCGTCGGTCCGGCCATGATCTTGCCCCAGCCGTGCACCAGCAGATTCCAGCCGACTGCGACGCGGACGATCAACCACGACAGCGGGATCGCGGCGTCGTAGAACGGCCGCAGCACCGGCAGCAGCAATTTTGGCTCGGCGTCCGCCATGAGCGTTTCCTCCGTTCGGCTCGCGATTTTTGCGCAGCATAGAATGCCGCGGCGCCGCTGCACAGATCTATCCTCCGCGTGGGCGCGACGCGCCAGAGGCGCGCAAATCCGGCGCGGACTGGCAATGGCGGTGGCGGGATGCTAGAGCCGCCGCGTGCAGCGGGTGTCGCCGATGGCCCAGTACTGGAAAACAGGCGGGTGAATGTTCGGCCTGCCGGACATATTCGCGCGGCGGAAGTCGACGTTCCGCGGCGCATGGACCGCCGCAAGCCGGGACGTGGGGCGCAGCCTGTCTTTCGCATTTGTCGGCTTTGCCGCGCTGTGTCTTGTCGTGCCGCTCCTGCAAACGTTGTATCCGGTGTTCGGCACGATCGTGGCGCCGCTGGAGGAACGGCGCGCCTTGACCCCATTTCCGCCGCTGCGGCTTCTACGCGGGCCGAACGGCGGTTTCGCCGCGGCCCTCAACACGTGGTTCGATGACCGCGTCGGCTTTCGCGACTTGTTCATCCGCGCAAAGAACCAGATCGATTACACGCTGTTCGACATGTCCAAGAAAGTCTGGATCGGTTCCGACGGCTGGCTGTTCAACCGCGACGATGTCAAAAATATTGTCGACCTCGATGCCTCGCAGCTGGCAATCTTGGAAGACGGCTTCGTGAGTTTGGCGCGGCGGCTGCATGACAGGGACGTGCATTTGCTCGTCATCGGTTATCCGGACAAATCGGCGATCTATCCGGAAATGGCGCCCCCGCAAATGCCGCTGCCTCCGACCGGCGGCAATTACGGGCGCTTGCGGCAATTCCTCGCCAGCCGCTCCGAGTTCGCATTCATCGACACCGAGGACATGATGAAACGCCAGAAGTCCGGTTCGCCGGAGCATCTGTATTACAAGACCGATATACACGTCACCGAAGTGGCGGAGCTTCCTATCGTCCAGGAAATCGTCGCCCGCTTTGCGCAGATGGAAGATCGCTCCGACATCCATTGGCACGAAAAATTCACGTTGAGCCATGAACGATGGAGGTACGGCAGCTGGGCGCGCTTCATGTCGCTGTTGACCCAGCCGGCCGAAGAAGCGCCGTACTATGTGGAGGGCCATACGATCGGCGCGGCGGAGCCCGATGGGTATTGGACCATTCCCGATCCGGGCGTGTTCGATCGCACCGACGCAGGCATTGGGCGACCGTTCGACTGGGAATTCCGTTCGTTGCCGGAGCTGTGCCCGGCGCGTCTTCCGGGCATGGTGCTGTTCGGCAATTCCTTCAGCGACCTCTATTGGGCGCTCGGCTTGCAGCGTTATTTCTGTTTCATCCGCCGCGCGCGCGATCCGGTCAGTCGCTTCAAGACGTTTTATGAGACCATGCCGGCCGACACCAAATATTTCATCTTCGAGTATTACGAGCCGTGGTTGCCCGACGACGTGGAACTGTTCAAGCAATTGCTCGCGGCGAATTAGATCGGACGGCAGGATCGCCCGCCATGGTATTCAGCTCGGAGCTGTTTCTCTACGGCTTCATGCCGATCTTCTTTTCGCTGTACTATCTGATCGCCGACCGGCGCAAGAATTGGCTGATCCTGATCGCCAGCCTGGTCTTTTACGGCATCGGCGCCGGCAGCACGGTGCTGGTGCTGCTGGTCTCGATCGTCGTCAATCAGTTCTTGGCGCTGCGCATCGAGCCCGCGGCGGCGGCGCGCCGTAAAGCGTTGCTGGCGATCGGTGTCGCGGTCAATCTCTTCGGTCTCGGCTATTACAAATACGGCCCGTTCCTGTGGCAGCTTGCCGGCGATGGCGCAGGCGCGCTGGGCTGGCATCCGCTGCCGGCGGCGCCCGCGATCCCGCTGCCGATCGGCATTTCGTTCTTCACCTTCCAGGCCATCTCCTACCTCATCGACGTCTACCGGCGCGAAATCTCGGTGGCCGGCAGCTACGGCGAATTCGCCGCCTATCATTCGCTGTTTCCGCAGCTCATCGCCGGCCCGATCGTGCGCTATCGCGAGATCAAGTCGGAGATGCAGCAGCGCCCCATCGGCCGCATCGTGCTGACCGAGGGCGCCTATCGTTTCTGTCTCGGGCTGGGCAAGAAGATGGTGATCGCCGACAATCTCGGCACTGTGGTCGACGCGACGTTCGCGTTGCCGACGGCGCAGCTCGACGCCGGCCACGCCTGGCTCGGCATTTTTTGCTACGCGCTGCAGATTTATTTCGATTTCTCCGGCTATTCGGACATGGCGATCGGGCTGGGCCGTCTGCTCGGTTTCCATTTTCCGGAAAATTTCGATCAGCCGTACCGTTCGGCCAATATCACCGAATTTTGGCGGCGCTGGCACATGACGCTGTCGCGCTGGTTTCGCGACTACCTCTACATCCCGCTCGGCGGCAACCGCTACGGCAGGCTGCGCACCTTCGTCAATCTGTGGATCGTGTTTTTCATGTGCGGCCTGTGGCACGGCGCCGGCCTGACATTCATCGCCTGGGGCCTCTACCACGGCCTGCTGCTGATCCTGGAGCGCTTCGCCCACACGCAGTGGAACTGGCGGCCGTCGGGTGTATTCGGCATCGCTGCAAGTTTCATATTGCTGATGATCGGCTGGGTGTTGTTCCGTTCGCCGACACTTGCGACCGCGGGCCATTATCTTGCCGCCATGGCGCTATTCGGCCCGCACGCCGGCGGCTTAACCGCGGCGCTGTCGGGACTGACGCCCGATGTCATGTTCTATCTGGCGCTCGGCACTTTCTTCGCGTTTGCGCCGCTTGACCGTCTGGCACGCTTGCGCTTCGACAGTCCCGCGCTGATGGCATCGCAGCTTGCGCTGTCGAGCCTGAGTCTCGTCTATTCGTCCCTCCTGCTGGCGGCCAACAGTTTCAATCCCTTCATCTATTTCCGCTTTTAACGGCGGCGTTGCCCCGCCTCTTAAGCTTGCGTGGCACGTAGCGAATGGCCGCACTGCGGAGCGCAGCAATTTTGGCTCGGCGTCCAGCCACCTGTATACTCGATCGGGCCGCGAGGCTCATCGCGTCTTTTGCCGCGTCTGAAACTGCTCCCGCCAAAAGCCAGAAAGCCAACGTTATTGATTGACGGTACTGTGCTCGGATCGCGCCCGGCCTACGACATCCGGCTTCCATTGATGGCGGTCGCATCGTTCCTGCTTTACGCATTGGGCGTGCTGACGCTGCATCAAGACCGCGCTCCCGGCTGGGCCCTGGAAGCGGCGGCTGCGCTACCTGTCGCCGTCTCGTATCTGGTTTACGGGACGCCGCTCGGCGCGATGGACGACAACGTGCTGCAGAGCTTTCTCCAGCCCGACGGCAAAAGCGTTCAAGACATCGTCGCGACGGCGGCAGCCGGTTCGATTCAACACGGTGCCGTGGACCTGTATTCGCTGGACGGAAGCGGCTCAGGCACAGATCTGTTTGCCACGGCCGCCATGTGCCTATTCGGGGCCGGCATATCTTCGCTGGTCCGGTTTTATCTGGTTTTGATCGGGATATCCGTCGTCGCTTTCGTGCTGCGCTATCAGGACAAGAGACTTTTCGTCGTCCCGCTCTACTTTTTCGTCTTGACGGTCATGCTTCTCACGCCTCTCTGCGCGTCAGCCAACGCTGCCAGCCAAATGCCGATTGGCGGTCAACGCTATTTCGCGCTAGCGCCATTCTTGCCGGTCCTGCATATTTTTTTCGAGCTCATCGCCCGCTCGGACACGCCGGGGCTTAAACGCAGAATTGCAGATCGCCTGCTTCTCCTGGTTCAGGCGATTCTCCTATTTGGGGCGCTGCTCGTGCGCAGCAGCACCGGCTATCTGCTTGGCGTTCTGCTTTGCGTATTGATCTGGCGACTCTACGAAGGGCGGAAACAACGGGCTGAAATGATCTCGCCGCTGCGCAGCGCGGCCATCGTGGCTGCCGCGTTTGCATTCTGCGCCGTCATTGTCGTCGCGGCATTGCCGGCTTACCAGCAAAGCGGCCGTTTGTTTGGAAATTTCTGGCATCGCGCATTCGCAACTTTGGCGGCAGATCCCGATTGGCCGTACGGTGATCTGCGGACGGTCTACGACTGCACGCAATACATTCCGGAGGGCCTTACCAACCAAAATGAAGACCGGAATGGCCATTGCATCTGGTGGATATACCCGCCAAATGCAAAGCGTCCCGCGAGTGAAATCATGAGCGGCACGTATGGCAGGGAATACGAAACGGCGGTCCGCAATGCGTATTTTTATGTGCTCGTTCACTATCCGAAGCAAATATTCAGATTGTATTTCTACATAAAGTCGCGGATGATAGAAGGCGTGCTTTGGCGCGCTTGGAACTATCTGTTCGCGGTCGGCCGCGCCCCTGTCGCAAAAGAGTTGTTTGTGATCGCGGCTGCGCAATTGATGCTGTTTGTCACTTTTGTCATCTCGGTCGCGGCGGCCGGTCTGACCATCGTCGATCGTCGGCTGATCATCTTTCCGGTCTTTTTTCTTTTTTCGTTGACCCCGCTTTACGTGGCGTCTGCGAATTCCTGGAGGACCGCGGACACGGTCTTCCTCATGTACGCATGTCTGGTTTTGGCTGTTTTGCTAGCCATGCAGCTCGTCGCCAAACGCTTGCGGCCGGCGGATGAGAACATCGAACGCGGCGTACCCAAGCCGGCGCCTGCGATACCTTCGACTGATGATTCATCTTAATCGCTCGCCGGCGCTCCGGGTTGCGCCGGCCGTCAACAGTTTAGATCCCTTCACTTATTTTCAGCTTTTGACGGCGGCCTTGCCCGCCTCTTATACTCGCGCGGTACGCCCAGCACGGCCGCACGGTCGGCGGCCGCAGCATCCTCGGAGCGAAACGCAATGGCAGAATGGTTCGTCGCCAAGGCTTCGGACTTGCCCGACGGCGACCGGCGAATCGTGACCGCCGGCAATAACGAGATCGGCGTCTTTCACCACGGCGGCACCTATTACGCCTACAGTAACTACTGCGTCCATTCCGGCGGGCCGGCCTGCGAAGGCATCCTGATCAACCAAGTGGTGGACCTGATCGCGCCGGACCGCACTTACCAGGGCCAGACGTTCTCCGACGAATTGCATTTCGTCTGTCCATGGCACGGCTATGAATACGAGCTCGCCACCGGGCAGTGCGTGGGCGATCGCAAGCTGAAGCTGAAGAAATTCGAGGTGGTGCGGCGCGGCGACGATCTTTACGTCGTCGCCTGACGCATGATCCGGAAAAGTGGCTACCGGTTTTCCGAAAAGATCATGCGCGCTTAGAAGGAGCAGATCATGGACACAACTCCGAACGAAGTCCGCAAGCTTAACTTCGACGACTACTCGACCGCAAAACATCTCGAGCACGCGGCGCAGCAGGCGCGCGTCCGCAACTATCAGGACTTCCTGATCGTCGACGTCGACGCGCATCATTACGAGAACGAGTCCTACAAGGAAGTTTTCCAGTATATCGAGAGCCCGGTGATCCGTCACGACGTGATGGATTCCGCTCAGCGGCCCGGCCGCTCAGGCCTGCTCAACTCGTCGGTCGGCAATCAAAATCTTGGCGGCCGCATCACCCGCTCCAACTTGCGCCGGCTGCAGAAAGTGCCGCAGGACGGCCGGCATCGCGACGTCGCCATGACGGTCGAGTGGATGGATTCGCTCGGCGTCGATTACGCCTGCCTGTTTCCGACCCCGATGCTGTTTCTCGGCCTGCACCCGCAGGTCGAGATCGAGGTGGCGCTGTGCCGCGCTTATAACCGCTGGCTGTGCGAGCGCATCCTCGCCGTCGAGCCGCGGTTGATTTCGATGCTTTACCTGCCGTTCAACGATCCGGAGGCCGCTTATCAGACGGTGAAGGATTTCGGCGACAAGAAAGGCGTCGTCGGCTTCATGGTGACGTCGCCGCGCTACAAGCCGGTGCACGACAACGCCTATATGAAGACCTACGCGCTGCTCGAAGAGCTCGGCAAGCCGATCTCGTTCCACGCCGCCTATAGCTGGGAAGATCGGGCGCTGCAGATGACCAACCGCTTCATCTCGGTGCATTCGCTCGGCTTCATGTGGTTCAACATGATCCACATGACCAATTGGGTGATCAACGGCCTGCCCGAGCGCTTTCCCAAGCTCAAAGTTTTATGGATCGAGAGCGGGCTGACCTGGGCCTACGCGCTGATGCAGCGGCTCGACCATTCCTACATGATGCGCACATCGGACTGCCCTTCGCTGAAAAGAAAGCCGAGCGAATACATGCGCGAGATGTTTTACTCGTCGCAGCCGATGGAGAAGCCCGACGACAACTTCATCCTCGAAGCGACGTTCAAGATGATCAAGGCCGATACCCAGCTGTTGTGGTCGTCGGACTATCCGCACTGGGATTTCGACACGCCCGGCGTGATCTACGATCTGCCGTTCCTCAACGAGACGGCTAAGCGCAACATCCTTGGCGCCAATGCGGCACGCGTGTTCGGCCTCGATACGAAAGTGGTGAAGAGAATACCGTAGGCTGGAATTCCGTTCCCATCCTGCGGTTCCGGAGGGGAAACGTCATGATGTTGCTCGCTTCAAGAGCGGCGCGCCTGGTCGCGTTGCTGCCGTCTTTGCTCGTTGCCGGCCCCAGCTATGCGCTCGACTATCCGACGCGGCCGGTGCGCTTCATCGTTTCGTTCGCCGCCGGCGGCCCCAACGACACCATCGCGCGCCTCCTCGGCCAGTATCTCTCGGAGCAGCTCGGCCAGGCGGTCGTGGTCGAAGATCACGTCGGCGCCGGCGGCAATATCGGCATGCAGGACGTTTTGGCGTCAACGCCCGACGGCTACACCATCGGCTTCGTTGCGCCCAACAACGCCATCAACCAAACGCTCTATCAGAATATCCCGTTCGACTTCGTGCGCGACTCCACGCCGATTGCCGGCGTCATGTCGCTTGCCAATGTGATGGAAGAAAACCTGGCGTTCCCGGCCAAGAGCCTGGCCGAGTTCCTCGCCCTGGCGAAGACCGAGCCAGGCAAGATCAACTTCGGCTCGGGCGGGGTGGGCACCTCGCCGCACATGTCCGGCGAGCTCCTTCAGGCGATGACCGGCATCAAGCTCACCCATGTGGCCTATCGCGGCTCGGCGCCGGCGACGACCGATCTGCTCGGCGGCCAGATCCCGGTGATGTTCGACAACCTGCCGGGCGCGATCCAAAACATCAAAGCCGGCAAAGTGCGCGCGCTCGGCGTCACCACGACGAAACGGGTGGCGGAGCTTCCCGACGTGCCGACCATCGGCGAAACCGTGCCCGGCTACGAGGTCTCGGTGTGGTACGGCATCAGCGGGCCGAAAGGCATTCCGGCCGAGATCGTCGCCAAGCTCAACACCGCGGTGAATGCCGCGCTCGCCAAGCCGGAGCTGAAACAGCGCTTCCACCAGCTCGGCGGCGAGGTCATGCCCATGAGCCCGGCCGCGTTCGGCAAGCTCGTCGCCGAGGAGACCGTGAAATGGGCCAAGGTGGTGAAGTCGGCGGGGCTGAAGGTGGAGTGACGTGGGGCATCACGGACCCCCACCAGGCGAGCTTCGCTCGCCATCCTCCCCCTTTCAGGAGGAGGTTTTGGGTCAGGTGCCGGTGAACACCGGCTTGCGCTTTTCCATGAACGCGGCGCGGCCTTCGTTGTAGTCGTTGCTGGTGAAGCATTTCTCCACCATTTCGGTGGTGCGCGCGACGTTGCGCTTGGAGTCTTCCCTGACGATTTCGTTGACGGTGTATTTCACCGCCTTGATGGTGAGCGGCGCGTTGGCGCAAATCATGTCGGTGATGCTCTTGACGTAGGTTTCGAGCTCGGCCGACGGGACCACGCGATTGACGAGCCCCATGGTGAGCGCTTCCTGGGCGTCGAATTGGCGGGCGGTGTAGAAAATTTCCTTGGCGAAGGCCGGGCCGACGACGTCGACCAGGCGCTTCAAGCCGGCATAGCCGTAACCGAGCCCGAGCTTGGCGGCGGGAACCGCGAAGCGCGAATTGTCGGTGGCGATGCGCAGATCGCAGCAGGTCGCCAGCCCCAGCCCGCCGCCGATGCAGTAGCCGCGGATCATGGCGATGGTCGGCTTGGGAAATTCGTAGATGCTGGCGTAAGCCGCTTCCGACTTGGCGCCATAGGCACGCGCCCCTTCGAGATTGGCGCGTTCGCTCTCGAATCTGGAAATATCCGCTCCGGAGACGAAGGCTTTGCCACCGGCGCCAGTGAGCACGACGACGCGGATGTCGTTGTCGGCGACGAAGTCGTCGAGGATGCGCTTGGTCGCTTCCCACATGTCGAGCGACACGGCGTTGAGCTTCTCCGGATTGTTGAAAGTGACGTAACCGACGCCCCCTTCTTTGCGGGAGAGCATCTTGTCGGTCTGAGTCATGTTCTTTCCTTTTTCACGTCGCGGATTACACCGCTTTCGCCTTATGCAGCGCGGCGATGTCGCGCTTGCTGAAGCCGAATTCCTTGAGCACCGTGTCGGTGTGCTCGCCGAGCTCCGGCGGCCGCACCACGAGCCGCGACGGCGTGCGCGACAGCGTCACGCCCTGGCCGACGAGCCGCATCTTGCTCTTGTCCTTCTTGGTCACGCTCTGCGCGATGCCGAGATGCTGCACCTGCGGATCGGCGAACATCTTGTCGATCGAATAGATCGGCCCGCACGGGCAACCGGCCGCGTTCAGGCGCTCGATCCATTGCGCGCTGGTGCGGCCGACCAGATGCTTGTTGATGTCGACGTCAAGCGCGTCGCGATTCTTCGAGCGCGCGGCGCCGTCGATGTATTCAGGCATTTTCGCTAGTTCCGGTGCCTCGATGGCTTCGCAGAACCGCTTCCAGATGGTCTGCCCGGCAGTGGCGATATTGATGTAGCCGTCGTCGGTCTTGTAGACGCCGGTCGGCGCGCTGGTCGGATGATTGTTGCCGGCCTGCTTGGCGACTTCGCCCTGCACCAGATAGCGGGCGGCCTGGAAGTCGAGCATGAAGATTTGCGCCTGCAGCAGCGAGGTGGCGACCTGCTGGCCCTTTTTGGATTTCTCGCGCTCCAACAGCGCGACCAGAATGCCGGTCGCCGCCAGCAATCCAGCGCTGAGATCGGCGACCGGAATGCCGACGCGCACCGGGCCTTGCCCCGGCAGGCCGGTGACCGACATCAGCCCGCCCATGCCCTGCGCGATCTGATCGAAACCCGGCCGGCCCGCATAGGGTCCGTCCTGGCCGAAGCCGGAAATGCTGGCATAGACGATGCGCGGATTGATCTTGGCCAGCGTCTTGTAGTCGATGCCCAGCCGCTTCTTCACGTCGGGACGGAAATTCTCCACGACGACGTCGGCCTTTTTCACCATGCGCTTGAACGCGGCCAGTCCTTCCGGCGCTTTCAGGTTCAGCGTCATGCTGCGCTTGTTGCGATGCAGGTTTTGAAAGTCGCCGCCTTCGCGCGGCCCGCCCATCGGCTCTTCGAGGCCGGGCGGCGTCTCGATCTTGATGACGTTGGCGCCCCAGTCGGCGAGCTGGCGAACGCAGGTCGGCCCCGACCGCACGCGGGTCAAATCCAGCACGGTGAAGCGGGTTAGGGCTTTCGAAGCGCGGGGAAATGGCATTGCGGGCGCCTCCAACGCCGGGTTTCCGCTGGCCCTTGCGGCCGGCGGAATTTTTGCCGGCCGCAAAGGTAACCATAGGGCCGGAAGGGCCAGAACTTCCCCGATCTGGTCGCAGTTGTCTACCGGCTCCCGGCGGTCGTTTTGGCCGTCGTTTTGGCCCGCCGACATGGATAAAATGTTAGCCAGGACAGCCATCTTTCCGGCACTTTCGCGAGGCGATCATGAACGAGGATGTACTGAACGTCAGTGTGCGTAAATTTCTCAAGAAGGTTGGTATCACCTCGCAGCGCGAGATCGAGCAAGCGGTGCGAGCCGCCATCAGCGGCGGCAAGCTCAAAGGCAATGAGGCTTTGCCGGCCAAAGTGGTCCTCACCGTCGATGGCATCAGCCTGTCGGTGGAGATCGAAGGCGCCATCGAGCTTGAGTGAAGCGCCGCCCTTTAAGCAAGAAGTGGCACGCTGCAAATTTCCGGGAAACAATCATGATCGATCCGCGTCGCGTTGTTGCTGCCTTCATGTTGGTCGCCTTGGCCGGTACCGCTGTTGCCCAGGACCGTCCGGCACGAGGCGGTGGCGACCGGCCCAACCGCCAGGAACAAGGTCAGCAAAACGGCTCGGATCGGGGGCAGGGCGGCCCTGGTGTTCTGTCGCTGCTGCCGGGTGACGCGGTCAGCGAGCACAGCATCGATACGCCGAACGGCAAGCTCGCCTATACGGCGACCGCCGGAACGTTCTCGCTGTTCGACCAATCGGGCGAGCGCTCTGCCGCGGTTTTCTACACCGCCTATGTGGCCAAGACCGACAATCACGCCGCGCGGCCGCTGACCTTCGTGTTCAATGGCGGCCCCGGCGCGGCTTCGGCCTTCCTTCATCTCGGGGTCGTGGGTCCGCGCATCGCCCAATTCGGCATGGCTGGGCACGACGGCGCCGACGTCCACCTGGTCGATAATCCGGATACCTGGCTTGCCTTCACCGACCTGGTGCTGATCGATCCCATCGGCACCGGCTGGAGCCGGGCGGCCAAGCCCGACGGCGGCAGCGCGTTTTGGGGCGTGCGCAGCGACGCCGAGTCGATGGCGAAGGTGATCGCGCTTTACGTCGCCAAGAACAACCGTGTCAGCTCGCCGAAATTCATCCTCGGCGAAAGCTACGGCGGCTTTCGCGCCGCCAAGGTCGCGCGCGCCGTGCAGAACGAGCAGGGCATCGTGATATCCGGAATTTTGATGCTGTCGCCGATGCTGGAAGCAGAGTTCCAGTTCGGCGGCGGCCGTTTCGCGCTTGGCGCCGCGCTGCAACTGCCGTCGCTGGCGGCCGCGGAGCTCGAACGCAAGGGGACGTTCAGCAAGGAGGCGCTGGCCCAGGCCGAGCATTTTGCGCTGACCGAGTACCTGTCGACGCTGGCCGGACCGCCGTTGCAGGGCGACGCGGCAAGGAATTTTTACGCACGCGTCGCGCAAATGACCGGATTGTCGACGGACGTCATCGCTCAAGCGCGCGGCTTCATTCCCGACGACTATGTCAAAAATCTCCCCGTCGGCGACCACAAGATCGTCAGCCAATACGATGCGACCTTTGCGTCCGACGATCCTTATCCGGAATCGCCCTCCGCGCACGGCCCCGATCCGATCCTCGACGGCGTGATACGGGCCTACGGCAGCGCCTTCGCCGCCTATGCGCGCGACGAGCTCGGCTTCAAGACCGATATCACCTACACGCTGCTTGCGTCGGACATTTCCGGCAAATGGCAGTGGCGCGAGGGATCGAGCCGCGGCCAGCCCAGCGTCGCCGACGATCTGCGCGTGTTGCTGGCGCTGACGCCGTCGTTCCATCTGATGATCGCCCACGGCTATAGCGACATGGTCACGCCCTACGCGGTGAGCCGCTATGTGCTCGACCATCTGCCGCCGGTCGACGGCGAGGAGCGCACCCAGCTCAAACTTTATCGCGGCGGCCACATGTTCTATCTCGACCCGGCCTCCCGCAAGGCCTTCAGCGCCGACGCACGCACCATGTACGCGCTGCCATGACCGACCTCGCGCGGCTCTTTGTCTCACCGCTCGATGGGACCATCGTCCAATTGCGAGCCGTTTGGGATCGGGCTTTAAATTTCGGGCCGCAAGCTGCGGACAAATGACGGAAAAACGGCTCGGATCGCTGCGCCAGCCAAGATCGATTTTCCGCCCTTTGCGCGTTGCATCCGCCGCCCGTTATGCGACATTGGTCCGATTGCATCCGGGTGAGGGGCGACGACGTGACTTTGTTGCGGGTTGAGAACGTCTCGAAGCACTTCGGCAGTCTGGTCGCCGTCGACGGCGTGTCGATGACGGTCGAGCCCGGCGAATTGCGCGCGGTGATCGGTCCGAACGGCGCCGGCAAGACCACCTTCTTCAACCTGATCAGCGGCTTTCTCTCCCAAACCTCCGGCAAGATCATTTTCGACGGCGAGGATATTTCCGGGCTGTTGCCGGCGCGCCGGGTGTGGCGCGGCATCGCCCGCACCTTCCAGATCACCGAAGTGTTTCCGGAGCTGACGATCCGGGAAAATCTGAAAATCGCCGTCGAGGTGGCGAGCGGCTATCGCTTGCGCATGTGGCAATCGGAAGAAGCCGACGTCGACGTCAAGAAGCGGGTCGTCGAGCTCCTGGAAGTCAGCGGCCTGAGCCAGAACGCCGACCGGCTGGTCGGCGAGCTCGCCCACGGCGACCAGCGTGCCACCGAGATCATGATGGCGCTGGCGCTCAAGCCGCGGCTTTTGCTGCTCGACGAGCCGACCGCCGGCATGGGCGATCAGGAGACCTACAACATCACCCAGCTGATCCGAAAACTGCACAAGGACGGCAAGCTGACGATCGTGCTGATCGAGCACGACATGCGCGTCGTGTTTCATCTGGCCGACCGCATCATGGTGCTCGACCAGGGAAAATTCCTCGCCGAAGGCACGCCGCCCGAAATCGCGGCCAACAAAGCGGTGCAGACCGCCTATTTGGGTCAAGCCGCATGACCGCCGCACTGAGTGCCGAAGGGCTCCATACGTTTTACGGCAAGAGCCACATCCTGCATGGCGTCTCCCTCGAAGCCGCCGAAGGCAAGGTGACGGCGCTGCTTGGCCGCAACGGCGCCGGCAAGACCACGACGCTGCGCAGCCTGATGGGGCTGACGCCGCCGCGCGAAGGCCACGTTGAGATTTTCGGCAACGAGACCACCGGTCTGCCGCCGTTCCGCGTTGCCGCGCTCGGCGTCGGCTACGTTCCCGAAGGCCGCAAGATCTTTCCCAATCTCACCGTCGACGAGAACCTGATGGTGCCGCTGGAGCGGCCGGGCCAGTGGACGCCGGCCAGCGTCTACAAGCTGTTTCCACGGCTTGCCGAACGCAGATCCAACCGCGGCCGGCAGCTCTCCGGCGGCGAGCAGGAAATGCTCTCGATCGGCCGCGCGCTGCTGCTCAATCCGAAGCTCTTGATGCTCGACGAGCCGTCGCAAGGGCTGGCGCCGCTGATCGTTCGCGAAGTGTTCCGCATCGTGGCGCAGATGCGCTCGGAAGGCATCACCGTGCTGCTGGTCGAGCAGAACGTGCGCATGAGTCTCGAAATCGCCGACCACGCCTATGTGCTCGACGACGGCCAAGTGGTCTATTCCGGCCCGGCGCGCGAGCTTGCCGCCGACGAGGCGCGTGTGCTGTCGCTCGCGGGCGCCAGCGCCGAAGAATGGACGCCGCACGCTTGAAATCTAGCTGGCACTGTTGGGATCGAGCCCGTGCGTGGCGCACATGTTGGCGACGATGGCCGTATCCTTGCCGCCGGTGATGAGACCGAGGGACGCCGAAGTGATGTGACCGCCGGAGACCTTGGCATCGACAATGTAGGCCTGGTGGCCGCTATAGGCCGCATAGGGGCTCTTGGCGTCCACAGTCGCGCAATAGCTGACCTCGTCCGACGGCGGCACGATCGGAAATTTCGTCCATTTGTATTTCGCCGCTCCCGGCTCCTTGAGTGACGGCGCGACCGCGTCGACGATGATCTTCTTCTCTTGCGGCGTGAGATCGCGCAGTTGCGACGCCGGTGTGGCGGCGGCGGCGGGCGTTGTCGCCGGCGCGGCACTTGCCGCGGGCTGGTCGGCGGGTGGCGACGCCGCGCAGGCCGCAAGCGCCACGCTCGCGGCAAGTATTGCAATCGCGCTGCCAGCTTTTGTCAGCAAGGTCGCTCCGTTTGTTGCCCAACAATATCAAAACTTACCGCCGAGTCGCAATTGCGCGTTGCGCCGTGCCGTCAGTCTCACTTCTCGTTCGGCAGCAGCGCCTTGACGGTTTCGATCGCAGACGGCGGCGTCTGGTAGAGTTTTGCGACGAGCTGTTCCAGGTGCTCCGGCGGCGTGTAGGTCATGTCCATTTTGATGTTGGCGGCCTCGGCGACCAGTTCCGGATCGCGCACCGCCTCCGCAATTGCCTTGCGCATGATGTCGACGCGATCTTTAGGAACGTCGGGTGGGAGCACGTAGGGCCGGCCGAATTCGGTCGAGGAGAACACAAAACGCATGAGCTGGCGCTGCTCGTCGGTCTTGGCGTAGTCGAAGATCGACGGCACGTCGGGAATGGCCGGGATCGGCGCCTCCTCGGCGCGCAGCAGGAAGGTGAGCTTGCCGTCCTTGATGAGCTGTTCGCTGACCCGGAATTGCTGATGCGAGGCGCACAGCCCCTGCAGCTCGCCGCGTTCGACCGCGAGCATCGAATCGCCCATGCCCTGATAGCCCTGGACGATGCGGAATTTGGTGCCGAGCACCTTGTTGAGCACCGTCGGCAGGATGGCCAGCGAGGACGTGGCGCCGGCGGCGCCGACGATGAACTCGGTCGTGAACAGATCGGCCGGCGTCTTCACCGGCGCGGTGTACCAGCGCACACAAACCCGCGCCGGCCGCGAGGTGGCGCCGAGCCAGTTCATGCGCCGCGGGTCGATCTCGACATTGGGCTGCGCGGTCAGCGCGTCGTTGACGATGTTGCGCGAGAACGAGCCCAACACGGTGCCGTCGCGCGGCGCCTGGGTATAAAGGTAATTGGCGGCGGCGACGCTCGCCGCCTGCGGAAGGTTTTGGACGATGATGGTCGGCTGGCCGGGAATATATTTCGGCAGATATTTGACCAGGAGCCGCGCGCCGAGGTCGTAGTCGTTTCCCGCCGGAAAGCCGGCGATCAGACGAAGTTGCTTGTTCTTATAAAAATCCTCCGCGCTCGCGCCCGAAACGCCAAACGACGCGGCGACGAGGAGCGCAAGCGCAATCGCTGCCTTGGACGTCATGCGCTATTCGGCGGCGCGTTTTTGGGTTAGCGCTTCGGCCGCCTTGTCGTAGCTCTCCTCGCGGGTCAGCATCGCTTTGAGCCCGACCAGCTCGTAATAGTCGTCGAGCGGCAAGAGGTGATCGAACGTGGCGGTCAGCGAATTCTCCGCTTTCAGAATGCGCAGCACGTTGCGCACCGCGTTCGCCGCGGCGAACAGCGCGATCGACGGGAAGGTCGCGGCGACCACGCCGGCGGCTTCGAGCTCCTCGAGGCTGCGCTTTTTCAGGCCTGCGGCCTGCGACAGCGTCGCCATATGGGGCCCGCCGACTTCGCGCAGGACGCGCTTGATGTCCTCGATGGTATCGACGCCCATGGGCTTGGCCATATCGGCGCCGGCCTCCATGAACAGCCGCGCGCGCTCGATTGCCGCGTTGAGGCCGTCGACGCCGGCGGCATCGGTGCGCGCGGCGATGAAGAAGTCCGGATCTTGCCGCGCATCGAGCGCGGCCTTGACCTTGGCCAGCATCTGCTCGACCGGGATGACTTGTTTTCCGGGCAGATAGCCGCAGCGGTTGGGAAACACCTGGTCGCTGATGAACACACCGGCGACGCCGGCGGCCTCGAAGGCGCGCACCATCTGCCGCACATTGTTGACGCCGCCGAAGCCGGTATCGGCATCGACATAGACCGGCACATCGACGGCGCCGCAAATGCGCGCGTAATGGTCGGCGTAATCGCGCATGTTGGATTGGCCCATGTCCGCCTGCGCCAGCATCGAGCCGATCGCCGCATAACCGCCGGCGCAGATCGCCTCAAAACCTTCCGCTTCCATGATGCGCGCCGACAGCGCGTCGTAGGCGCCGGGCATCAGCACCAGACGCTTGCCCGCCATGATCGCCCGAAGTTTTTTGCGTACAATCATCGCGTCTCTCCCTTACTAGCGACTGTCTTTCGCCGTCTGCAGCCAAGGCTGCGCCGTGGCGGCGCGTTGCTCCCATTGCACGATGTCGTTCATCTGCTTGAGCGTCATCCCGATATCGTCGAGGCCTTCGAGCAGCCGCATGCGGTCAGCCGCCGCGATCTCGAACGCGACGTCGGCGCCGCCGGGCCCGCTGATGCGCTGCGTCACCAGGTCGACCGTGAACGGGCCGTCGCCGTTGACGCGCACCACGCGGGCGATGAAGGCTTCGGCCTCGTCCGGCGCCAGCACGATCGGCAGCAAACCGTTCTGCAGGCAATTCTCGCGATAGATATCGGCAAAGCTCTTCGCCACGATGACGCGAATATCGTTGGCGATCATGCTCCACACCGCCGACTCGCGCGACGATCCGGCGCCGAAATTGTGCCCGGTTACGAGAATGCCGGCGTTGCGGAACTGCGGCTTGTTGAGGACGAAATCCGGATCTTCGCTGCCATCGTCGCGCTGGCGGGCGCGACAAAACAGCGTCGTCTTGTAATCTTCCTTGAGGCTCCGTGAATGCCGCACCGGTGCGATCTGGTCGGTGTTGATGTCGTCCTTCAGGAGCGGCGCGGCGATGCCGGTATGGCGGGTGAAGGGCTGCATCATGCCACCCCCGACAGCAATTGCCGCACGTCGGCGATGCGTCCGGCGATCGCGGTCGCGGCCGCCGTTGCCGGGCTGGCGAGATGGGTGCGCACTTTTGGGCCCTGGCGATTTTCGAAATTGCGGTTGGTGGTGGAGACGCAGCGGTCGCCGGGCTCGCCGCGGTCGCCGTTGCCGCCGGCGCACATCGAGCAGCCGGATTCGCCCCAGAAGAAACCGGCGTCGCGGAACACGCGATCGAGCCCCGCCGCTTCCGCCTCGCGCTTCACTGTCGACGAGCCCGGCACGACCATCGCCACGACGCCCTCGGCAACCTTGCGGCCGCGCACCACAGCGGCGGCGACTTCGAGGTCCGGCAGCCGGCTGTTGGTGCACGAGCCGATGAAGACGCGATTGACGGGAAGCCCGGCGAGCGGCGTGCCGGGGTCAAGCCCCATATAGGCGAACGCACCTTCCGCGGCAGCGCGCCGGCTCGGATCCATCGCCGCGGATTCGGGAACGCGGCCGGAAATGCCGACCACCTGGCTAGGATCTGTGCCCCAGGTGATTTGCGGCTCAAGCGCGCCGCAGTCCAGCGTGACCTCGCGATCGAATTCGGCGTCGTCGTCGGTCGTCAGCGAGCGCCACGTTGCCAGCGCGCGATCCCACATCGCGCCCTGTGGCAGATAAGGACGTCCGGCGAGCCACGAGAATGTCGCGTCGTCGGGCGCCACGAAGCCCGAGCGCCCGCCCATCTCGATATTGAGGTTGCACAAGGTCATGCGCTGCTCGATCGGCATGGCGGCAACGGCGGAGCCGGCGTATTCGACGACGTAACCGCGACCGCCGGCGACGCCGAGCTCGGCGATCAGCCGCAGCGCCACGTCCTTGGCGCTGACATGCTGCCCAAGCCTGCCGTCGAGCCGCGCGCGCATGCGCTTCGGCCGCTTCAACGCCATCACCTGCGTGGCGAGGATGTGGGTCATCTCGCTGGTGCCGCAGCCGAAGGCGAGCGCGCCGACGCCGCCCACCGTGCTGGCATGGCTGTCTGGCACCGCGTGCGTCGCGCCGGGCAGCACGATGCCGAGCTCCGGCGCCACGACGTGCGAGATGCCCTGCTCCGGGTCGTCGATGTCGAAAAGTCTTATGCCGTTCTTGCGCGTGCCCTCGCGCATCGCCCGCAGGAACGCGGTGCCGGTCGGATTGGTGTCGTCATCGCGGCCGGCCTTGGTGGCGACGGTGTGGTCCTGCACGGCGAACGTCAGATCGGGCCGGTGGATCGGCCGACCCTGCTTCTCCAGCGCCGTAAAGGCATGATGCGCATGCAATTCGTGCAGCACGTGGCGATCGATATAGAGCAGGTCGCGGCCGTCGGCGCGCTGTCCGACCAGGTGCGAATCCCAGATTTTGTCGAACAAAGTGCGCGGCATGGCGTTGGTCCCGGGGCGAAAGCCTTCTGCTATCTTGGGCGGACCAAAGGTTCAAGGCAAGCGCCCAACCACGTTGGAACACTCCCATGCCTCGCGTCGTCGGCATCGATCATCTGGTTCTCAGCGTCGGTGATTTCGCGCGCTCGAAGGCGTTTTACGACAAGCTCTTAAAATTTCTCGGCTTCAAATTGAAACACGAATACGGCGACATGGCCGGCTGGAGCAACGGCAAGACCTTGTTCTGGATCGCCGCCGCCGATGCGCAGGGCAGGAAGCGCAAATATCGCAAAGGCGATATCGGCTTCCATCATTACGCCTTCGAGCTTGCCAGCCGCAAGGCGGTGGACGATCTCGGCGCCTTTCTGGAAAAGAACGGCGTGACCGTGCTCGATCCGCCAGGCGAGTATTACGGCGACAGCTATTACGCGGTCTATTTCACCGATCCCGACGGCATGAAGCTCGAAGCCATGATCTGGGCGCCGCCGAAGAAGCCGAAGAAACGCAAACGCCGCTGAGACTCGTACGCTAAGCGACTAGCGGCGGTGCTTCGTAGGCGGCTCGTGGCGCAGGCTCCGACGTGCTCACCAATGTCGGAACATTGGCGTCGACGCGGTTGCGGCCGCGCCGCTTGGCGGCATAGAGCGCGCGGTCCGCGGCCTCGACCAGGTCGGCGGCGGTCTGGCCCGGCCGCGGCACCACCGACTCGACGCCGATGCTGATGGTGACATAGCCGCACGGCGCTTCGGCATGCGTGATCAGGAGATCCTCGATCGACTGGCGCGCCTCCTCGGCCAGCGAGGCGATCCGCGGCAGATCGAGACCGGGCAGAAGCAGCGCAAATTCCTCGCCGCCATAACGGGCGACCAGCACGGCGTTTTCCAAGGTCACCAGCGACAGCGTTTCGCCCACGGAGCGCAGGCAGGTATCGCCGGAGACGTGGCCGTAACGGTCGTTGTAGAGCTTGAAGTGATCGATATCGATCATCATCAGCGCCACCGGCTCGTTGATCTCGCCGGCGCGGCGCCATTCCTGCTCGAGCTGGCGGTCAAAACCGCGGCGGTTGGCGAGACCGGTCAGGCCATCGAGGCTCGCCAGCTCTTCGAGATGCTCGTTGGCGATGCGCAATTCCTCTTCGCGTTCGGCGAGCTTCTTGGCCATGTCGTCGAGCGCGGCAGCCAGCGGCTCGAACTCCGCGATCCAGGTCTCCTGCGTCGTGCGTACACGGAAATCGCCGCGGCCGATGCGGGTCGCGGCGTGCACCAGGGCGCGGATCGGCTTGACGATGAGCTGCTCGCCGCCGAACCACGCCACCAGCAGGACGAAGATGCTGAACAGCGCCAGCTGCAGGAAGGCGACGGTGGTTTCATGGTCGATGCCGGCCTGCACGGCGCGCTCGTCGAGGCCGACGGCGAGGCGCGCCTGTGTCGACGGCACGCGCACATAGGCGAAGATGCGCCGGACGCCGTCAAAGCCTGCGGTCGCCACCGTGCCTTCGTCGCGCGCGAGCATGTCATGCGCGAGGGTTTGCGCGGCGAACGGCTTGCCGATGAGATTGTCCAGGTCGGCCGAGCCGGCGACCAGCGTGCCGCTGCCGTCGAGCAGGAGGACCGAAGCGCCCGGACGCTGCGTCGCCGTTGTTACCAGCTCGCCGACCCATTGCAGGTTGATCACCGCAAGCACGACGCCGCTGACGCTGTCGTCGTCGCCGATCACCGGATACGTGGCGATCAGGCTCGGCCACTGATGAACCCGGTGGATCAGGTAATCGCTCAGGGCAAAATCACGGGAATGCAGCGCGTTCTGAAAATGCGGCCGATCCGACACGTTCAATCCGATCACGTCGGTCTCGGTCGAGCATTTGACGCGGCCATCGACGCCGGCGACCGACAGGCCGCGGATCCAGGGCACGTTGCCGGTGAGCGCGGTCAGGTATTGATTGCAGTTCGCCGCATCGGGCGGCACCTTGGCATAGACGCGGGCGACGATCTGCAGCAGCGAGCGAACCGAATAGATGATCTGGCGCTGCGATTCCGTGCCGCGCCGCGCCAGATCGATCACTTCGGCGCGGGCGCGCTCGATGCGATGGCCGCGCGCCAATTCCAATCCGTGGACGCGGTCGAACACCAGCGGCGCGATGGCCAACAGCGCCAGAACCAGCAAGCGGGCGCGGATGCTCAAAAAAGGCTTGCTCCGCCACGACGACGGCTTGCGCGCCTTTGCTTGATTGTCCAGCATCATACACCCTCGACCCCGAGTTCCACCGTACAGGACACACGTAAAAGTCGTCTTCGCGGTTTTGCTAAAATTTGAATCATTCAATGCAAGCGTTGACCAGATGGAAACCATGAATCGAGCGGAGGGCATTGTCGCCGTGCGCGAGCAGATCGCGGCGGCCTGCCGCGATGCCGGGCGCGACCCGGCGACGGTCACGCTGGTCGCGGTCTCCAAAACCTTCGGCGCCGAGGCCATCGAGCCGGTGATCGCCGCCGGCCAGCGCATATTCGGCGAGAACCGCGTCCAGGAGGCCAAGGCCAAATGGCCGCCGCTCATCGCGCGCCACGGCGCGGCCGATGGCGGCCTCGAATTGCATCTGGTCGGCCCGTTGCAGTCGAACAAAGCCAAGGAGGCAGTGGCCTTGTTCGACGCCATCCATTCGGTCGACCGGCCAAGCCTCGCCGAGGCGCTGGCCAAGGAGATCGCCAAGCAGGCACGGCGTCCGATCCTGTTCGCCGAGATCAATACCGGTGCCGAGCCGCAAAAGGCCGGCGTGCTGCCGCTGGACGCGGACGGCTTTCTCACCGCTTGCCGCGACCGCTACGGGCTGGCGATTGCGGGCCTGATGTGCATCCCGCCCGCGGACGAAGCGCCGGCGCCGCATTTCGCGCTGACGGCCAAGATTGCCCGCCGCAACGGGCTAAAACTGCTCTCCATGGGCATGAGCGCGGACTTCCAAACCGCGATTGCTTTCGGCGCTACCCACGTGCGCGTCGGCACCGCGATTTTTGGCACGCGCAGTTTTGGTCACTAAGACTGAATCAATATTCGGGTCTTTGAATTGATGCGGCTGAGCAGGGTCTTAAGGTGCTCCGCCCGCAGTGCGACGCAGCCTGCGGTCGGCGCGAAACCCGGTCTCGCCACGTGGATGAAAACGGCGCTGCCGCGGCCGGCCACGCGCGGCCGGGTGTTGTGGTCGATTTCGATGATCATGTCGTAGAGGCCATCGGCGCGGTAGAGCCGGTCCCCTGGTTCATTGGCCGACCGCCGAAAGGCATGATTGTAGCGCCGGTCATGCGGGTTCTCGCACCAGGCATCGTCCGGGCCGATGCGGCGCATCGGTAGGAAGGCCCGCGGCCGTGGCAGGCGGTCGGCGCGCCACCACAGCCGCAGCGGGCGAAATCGGCCGCGCGGGGTGCCGCCGTCGCCTTCGCGCTTATCGGCCTTGATGCCGGTGCGGCCGAGCGCGACGGGGACCGCCAAAGGCCCGGCGAACAGCCAGCCTTGCGATTTGCGGCCCGGCCGGGTCCCGACGCGGATCGAGTGAAATGCGGTCCGTTTCATGATCCGCTTCTTGCCCGTTTCTTGGCCGGATCGCCGATTCCCAAGGTGCGGCGGCTCTTGTATCGTGCCCGTTCTACTTCGCGCCATAAGGCGCGGCAAAGCGGCCCTGGGGGTCCGACGGAATGCCCAATACGCGCAAGATCCTGATCGTCGACGACGATGCCGAGCTGCGCGAGGGGCTGACCGAGCAGCTGTCGCTGCACGAGGAATTCGAAGCCGTCGGCGCCGAGAACGGCAGCAAGGGCGTGCAGGCCGCCAAGGCCGGGCAAATCGACCTCGTCATCATGGACGTCGGCCTGCCCGATATCGACGGCCGCGAAGCGGTGCGCATCTTGCGCAAGAACGGCTTCAAGGCGCCGATCATCATGCTGACCGGCCACGACACCGATTCCGACACCATCCTGGGGCTTGAGTCCGGCGCCAACGATTACGTCACAAAGCCGTTCCGCTTCGCCGTGCTGCTGGCCCGCATCCGGGCACAGCTTCGCCAGCATGAGGCGAGCGAGGACGCGGTCTTCACCATCGGCCCGTATACGTTCCGGCCCAGCTCGAAAATCCTGCTCAATCCCAAGGGCAACAAGGTCCGCCTGACCGAGAAGGAAACCGCGATCCTGCGCTATCTCTATCGCGCCGGGCAGCGGCCGGTGTCGCGCGAAACGCTGTTGCAGGAGGTTTGGGGCTATAATTCCGGCGTCACCACCCACACGCTGGAAACCCACATTTATCGCTTACGACAGAAGATCGAAAAGGACGCCGCCGCGCCCTCAATCCTGGTCACCGAAGCCGGCGGCTACAAATTGGTGCCGTAGCTAGCGGCCATCATGACCATCGAAGACGACATCGCGTTCCTGGATCGGATTCCGATTTTCCGCCGGCTCGGTTCCGGTGCGCTGCGCATCGTCGCCATCGGCGCCGAGAGTTACAGCGTGCAAGCCGGCCAGGCGCTGTTCACCGTCGGCGAGGCCGCCGATGGCGGCTACGTCGTTCAACGCGGCTCGTTCAGTCTTTCGACCGAACGCGGCAACGAGGCCGACATCATCGCCGGTCCGGGCACGCTGCTCGGCGAAACGGCTTTGATTGCGGAAACCAAACGGCCGGCGACCGCAAGAGCGCGCGAAGATTCGATCGTGCTGCGCATCTCGCGCTCGATGTTCCTGCGCATGCTCGAAGGTTTTCCGGACGCCGCGCAGCGGCTACGCGACTTGCTCGCTTCGCGGACCGACCAATGGGCGCGCGAAATCGAAAATGTCCGCGCCGCGCTCTCTGGCGGCGACGCCGAGCAAAAGTAGGCTGGCCGCTGCCGACGTTACTCCGGTCGTACGCTACTGACGACTCGATGCATATGAACCTTCTCAGCCGTCGTTTGCACGGCAAAAAATCCATGACGTTCATAGAACACGCGGGCCCGTAGATTGGTTGTCAATACCGATAATTCGATTGGCACGGCCGCAGAATCGGCGCGCCGGATCATGCGCGAAAGAATCTCGGAGCCAAATCCTTTGTTATGATGCTCCGGATGCAAATGAAGCTTATTGAGAATTAGACGATCGTGTCCGTGCTGGTAAGAGAGGTAGCCGATCGGCAAGCCATCTGCCAGTACAATTTCATGAGTGGCGTCGCGATGGTCGAGAAATTCAAGCGCTAGCCTGTCTTGTTTTGCTTCATCCCAGCCCCAGAGCGGTTCTACATAACCCCGCATTGCGAGATGATGCACAAGAACGCAGAAATTCCGGTCGTGCGTGGCCAGAGGCCGATAGGTGAGGGCCATATATCCGCCCTGGCTTCAATTCAGGCGATCTTCTCGATCCGGCCTTCGAGATAATTCCGCACCAAGTCCGCCGTGAGCACCACGTTCGAGTCGTATTCCGGCGCGTTCTCGATCTGCACCAAGTCGTTGAGGCCGGAATTCTTGTAGATGCGGTTGGTGCAGGAGATCAGCCGCGCCGGCCGTGCCGGATCGCCGTTGAAGTGCTGATGGATGGTGCAAGGCGGAATATAGATGACGTCGCCGGCTTCCCATTCGTAGCGCTTGATCTCGTCCTGCGGTTTCCATTCGTAGGTATCGGTGATCTCGACGTCGCAGTCCTGATGCAAGTCGTAGCCGAAACCTTCGACCACGTAGAGGCACTCCTCGGCGAGATGCCTGTGCTTGCCTGAGCGGCTGCCGGGCGGCAGCACCTGCATGTAGGCGTCGACGGTTTCCATGCGGGTGTTCATCTGCTCGTTGAGCAGATGCTTGAGCAATCCTTGCCGCGACATTTCCCACGGCATCTCGTCGGGATGCACGATCTTCTTGCGCAGCGTCATGCGGGACGGCCGCGTCGTCGCGTCGTCGAGCAGGTTTTGGTAGAGCGCCTTGTTGGCGGCGCCGGCGAGCCAGGCGTTTGTTTCGTCCCAAGCCATGTCAGACCTCTTCCTCGACCTTGCCGGAGGGATGATTGAAATCCTCCTCGTCGTCGCGCGGCACGAAATTGCCTTGCGTCGGCGACGGCGTCTTCGGCCGCTTGATCACGGTGTGCTGGAACAGCATGTTCATGAACAGGTACATCGGCTTGGTCTTGATCACCAAGGCGCGGGCCGGCTCGCGGGCGCTGGCATTGAAGTGCTGGTGGACGCAATTGTTGTGCACGATGGCGACGTCGCC
>Ga0210398_10001444_pt1 | contig 24608 bp, 16 predicted proteins | sample IncBWC4OmetaG_FD_161047 | JGI IMG/M metagenome (GOLD analysis project Ga0210398, IMG submission 161047) | Forest soil microbial communities from Barre Woods Harvard Forest LTER site, Petersham, Massachusetts, United States - Inc-BW-C-4-O | ecosystem: Environmental > Terrestrial > Soil >...
AACCCTTAATCGTTTTCCGACGGCGTCTTCATCCGGGAACAACATTTGCGCCGCACTCTGATTCAAAATGGCCACTGGCGGAGATCCCACGCGATCTTCAACATCGAAGGCGCGCCCGTGAATCATGGGGATGCGCATGGCCTCAAAATAACCCGGCGTGATGATCGAAACGTCTCCTCCCGGCCGCGCATTGGGAGCCGGGTCGGGCCGATCTGCTCTGTAGTACGCTGTCCCCGAGTTTGTGCCTTCCATTGGCAGAATTCCGATGGATCCGGCTCGAACCACACCTGGCAGGGCCCGAATGCGATCGAGCATCTGCCGCACGGTCTCGGCGCGGTATTCCTCTTTCTGCACGGGTAGCAGGAGCATGCGAGCTGTGAGCACATTCTCGGCGTGGAATCCGGTATCAACACTCGTCAGGCGTATGAAGCTCCGCACCATTAGCCCCGCGGTTGATACCAGGACGAGTGCAAATGCGATCTCTGCAATGACTAGTACGCGCCGTACTTTCCGTCCGGAAGTTACCGAACGCGTCGCCTCGTGAAGCCCCTGGCTCACGTTCCGCTTCAGTGATTGCAGGGCTGGTGCCAGCCCGAAGATCAGGGCTGACAAGATCGATGTTCCCGTGGAGTACAAGAGGACAGCCCAGTTCAGAGTAACCTCGTTCAAGCGTGGAATATGGAGACTCTCGGGCAGCGACGTCTTTAAGAACTGAATTGCAATGCCGCCGACGATAACGCCCAGCAGCCCTCCACACATCGCCAGTAGCAGACTCTCGATCAGCAACTGGCGGACAATGCGATTTCGACTTGCACCGAGCGCAAGCCTCACGCTGAATTCACGCACGCGCCCCGATGCCCGCATCATGAGGAGATTAGCGACGTTTGCGCAGGCGAGAAGCAGCATTAGTCCCACGGCAGCAAAGAGGAGGAGAAGAATCGGCCGCACAGATCCTACCGTTTGTTCCAGCAGCGGGACGGCGATCGCGCTCCATCCCGCATCCATATGCACCTTCTCGCGCGCAGTCTGAGCTGCCAGAGCCGCCATCTCAGCGTTTGCAGCATCCGGGCTCACGCCCGGGCGCAGGCGGGCGATAACGGTGTAGTTTCTGCCTTCGTTAATTTCGATCGCCTGCGGAACGTAGAGCTCTGCTTTGTGATTCGGCAAGCTGAATCCGGATGGCATGACGCCGATGACTTCGTGATGGCTTGCATCGATCGAGATCTTCTTCCCGACGACATCAGGTCTGCCGCCGAACAGTCGCTGCCATGCACCGTAGCTGAGCACAACTTCGCGTGGCTCCGAAGTCCAGTACTCGCCGGGACGAAATGTCCGGCCAAGCAGCGGCTGTGTACCGAGGGTTTCGAAGAAGTCAGCTGTAACGGAAAGACCCGGTACCTGCTCGCCTCCGCGGTCGCCAAGCAGATTCATCGGCGATGCCAGGAATGCCGCCATCGATTGGAAGGAGTGGTTGCGCTCCCTCCAAGCGACGAAATTGCTGAGGTTCACAACATTAGGCTTTCGAGTTTGGGGAGGAAGCTCCCAGAGCACCGTGAGCTGGTTTGAATTGGAAAACGGCAGCGCGCGCAGGAGGATGCCATCGAGCAAACTGAAAATCGTTGTGGAACTTCCGATGCCAAGGCCCAGCGTGATGACCACGATGGCAGAGAACAGTGGCGCCCGCAGAAACGAGCGGACAGAATAGCGAAGATCGGCAAACGCCTGTTCCAACCAGCCAAGTCCCCATTGGTCGCGCGTCACTTCGGCCACCAATCCAACATTTCCGAATTCGCGCAATGCTATCTGCCGTGCGGCCTCTGGAGATTCGCCATCCTGGATGTGGCGAGCTGTCTCGATAGCAATGTGGGACGCGAGTTCATCGTTCAATTCGCGTTCGAGCTCACGCCTTTGGAAAAATCGGCGGAGAAGTAAGCGCAAACTATTTCGTGCCATGGTGTCCTCACGCGGGGTCAAGCACGCCGGAAACGGCCTGGACCAGTTGTCGCCATTTGTCATGTTCGGCAACCAGTTGCTTTCTGCCTGCTTTGGTCAAGGAGTAGTACTTGGCTCGCTGATTGTTTTCCGAGGCTTTCCACTCCGAATCGAGCCAGCCTTTCTTTTCGAGTCGATGCAGAGCTGGGTATAGCGATCCGGTTTCAACTGACAACAGTTCTCCGGAGCGAGCGCGGATGACTTGCGAGATGCCGTGACCGTGTTGCTGACCGCGAGCAAGGGTTTGCAGGATGAGCAGGTCAAGCGTGCCCTGCCGGATTTCGATGCGGTTCTGGTAACGCTGCGATTCCGCCATAGTAGTAGAATCTCTACTACTATCAGAGTTGCTGTAGGCTGTCTACTACTTTCTGCTCTCCTGCAGGCTGGCTGCGAGCAAGGCGGTTACTCAGGAACGGGTGGGTTGACGATATCAGGCCTTAGCACTCATTGAGGATAATTTGTGGGCCGAAAGGCCGATTAGTACCGAAAAACGCCACAGCCTTCTGCGATATGCCATTTCCGAATTACTGGAGCCTAGCCGACTTATCGTTAGTAATCTCCCCGAAGCCGGTTTCGGGCCAATGCGACAAGCGAATGCTTCGCTGACCATTGTTTCTGATTCGGATAGGATACGACATGGCCTGGTTACAATAGCTATCTGGAACCGCCCGGTGCTCCGAACCTAGATAGCTGCGGATGTGTGTTCTCCAGTGCATCGGACAAGAAGTATGGTCTGGTCATCGTCCTGCTTACCGAAACTTAGCGAGAGGCTTCGCAGGCGCTCGAAAATTTCTGACAGCGGTCGGTCTGCGGCGGTCTCGAGAAAGACGCCCTTGATGGGTTCCAAGCCTAATTCGGCACCGTTAGCATCGAATACCTCGCTGAAGCCATCGGTCAGTAGCAGAAGCACATCGCCAGCATCACATTCCAGCCGATTGGCCGCGAATCGCTGCTCGGGGAGTATGCCCAGGGGCAGGTTTTGAGATGGGTATTCAACTATCACGCGCTGCTGACTGCAGTAGCGCATGAGTGCCGGATGTCCTGCGAGTGAGTAGCTCACTGACGTGCTGCCCAGTCGGAACTGCAGCACGCCTACGGTAACAAACATGTTCGGCATCTTCAGGGGATACAGCGTGCGATGCACTCCCTCGAGCAATTCGCCAGGCGAACTACTACTTCCTAGACCGCTGCGAATCGACGTCTTAAACATGGCCATGAGTACACCGGAAGCGACACCGTGCCCAGAAACATCGGCAATGTAGCTGACCCACTCCCTGGAACTCTCAGCGATATCCACCAAATCGCCGCCCACTTCGCCACTCGGTATGGATGTACCAAAGATCTCGTATCCGGCGAGCTTTCGCTCAAAAGCTGGAACTAGGGAACGGTGTATCTCGTGGGCCAGCTCCATTTCCGTTTGGATTCGAAAATATCGGGCTCCTTCGCGTCGAACGAAGATGATGAAGGTGATGTACCCAACAACAATGGCAAGAATCGCACATACCCCGAGAGCAACCAACTGATGCTCGAGTTCCCTGCGGCCCTCGATGATTCCGGCGTGAAATATGTTTGCCACGAGAGTGAAGGCTACCGACTGCAAAAGCGCCCAAACCGGAATTAACCAGAACTTGCGAGCGATCGACATCGCGGCATAGCCGACTGCGAACCCGCCGTAGATGGCTACCGTGACGAACGCGGACGCGATCGTCTGGTGTACCGGAGACATGAGCATCCAAATGAAGCCGATAGAAGCGAAGAGCGAAAAAACTCCGATGAATGCGACCACTCGCGAACTGCGAGGAATCGACTTCCAGAATTCTGCTCTGGGGCGGCGGACATGCGAACTTTTAGTCCGATTCGGAATCGTTTTCCTCCTTAACTCGGGGACACACAATCTTACTTGCTCGCGGTTCAGTTCTGGTGATGAAATGCACGGTCAGACTGCTCACGGCTTGGCTTGTGGTACTTGATTTTGTGCTACGTCGGCGTATGACGCGGTGTTGCGGGTTTCGATGCTGAGTGACACGTTACTGCGAAACTCCCGAGGTGCTGATCTATCTCACTCGTTGGGTGAGGCTCAGACTTCGATGTGCCCTCTGGCGGCAGTGGAAGACCACGCGCCGTCGGCGGGCTGCATTGCTGCAACTCGGGGTGCCTCCACAACTGGCAGCCAATACGGCTGGAAGTGTGGCCCCTGGTATCTGGCCCGCGCCAAAGCTCTTTCTGTTGGGCTTTCCAATGCGTACTTCCGATCACTCGGCCTTCCTTCACTGTTCGAGAACTACTAGCGTAACTTCTCGAACCGCCGTTTACGGACCTTATGCACAGTGGTGTGGCAGGGGTCGGCAGGTGACTGCTGCCCCTATGCCGATCACAGGCGGCTTGTAGGAAGTTTCGCCAGATCGGTACTGAAAACGCCCCAGCCTTCCGCGATATGCTATTTCCGAATAGCCGGAGCCTGGCCGACTTTTCATTAGAAATCACAACTACGCCGTCCTCAATCAACAGTCTCACCGGCAGTTTCCTGACAGCACTTCTGATTTGTCATCGCAAGAAAGTCCCAACTTTCCTGTTGCTTTCCAAAATGAACCGTGCCATTCTTCCTGTAGGAAACCTAAAGGTTGGTCCTTCCATGAAGGAAAAACCCGACGTTTTGCAAGGCACGCTTGCGCTGATGGTCCTCAAAACCCTTGATGTTCTGGGCCCGCAGCACGGCTATGGCATCGCCCGGCGCATTGAGCAGATCAGCGGAGACATTCTTGCTCTCAACCAGGGCACGCTCTATCCCTTGTTGCTCAAGCTTGAGCATGAGGGCGCGATTGCTTCGGAGTGGGGCGCATCGGAGAACAACCGCAGGGCTCGCTTCTATCGCCTGACTGCAATCGGCCGCAAACAGTTGCAGACGGAGACCCGCGATTGGAATCAGACAGCAGCTATCATCGCGCGCTTCTTTGAGGTCCAAGCCGAGGACCTGCCATGAGATTCCTGCGCCGCTTTTTCATTCGTCTCTCGAACTTCACCGCCGGAAGGCGCGCCGACCAGCGCCTCCAGGAAGAGATGGCCGAGCATCTTGCCTTGCAGACTGAGGAGAATTTGCGCGCCGGCATGTCACCCCCCGAGGCGCGTCGGCAGGCCGCACTGAAGCTTGGCGCGGCCCAGGCGATCCGCGAGCACCACCACGCCGAGCAGAGTCTTCCGCTTGCTGAGAATTTTCTCTTCGACCTCCGCTACGCTTTTCGCATGCTGTACCGGTCTCCCGGATTTTCCCTGATTGCCATCGCCACCATGGCCCTCGGCGTCGGAGCCACCACTGCCATTTACAGCGTCATCGACGCAACCTTGCTGCATCCTTTGCCCTACCACCACCCCAGCGAACTGGTGCGACTTGAAGCCAACCTTCCCGGCGTGGGCGCGCACGACATCGGACTCTCCATTCCTGAGTTGAGAGACCTGCAGAACTCGGGAATCTTCCAATATGTGTCCCTCTCCTTTTTCGGCACCAACAATCTCACCGGCAGCGGCCAGCCCGCGAGCATCGCCTCAAAGTCGGTCACACCGGCTTACTTCGCTGTGCTCGGCGTCGACGCGCAGTTGGGCCGCACTTTCGATCCGCACGACGCCACGCCCGGCTTCAACAACGAAGTCGTCATTAGCGATGGGCTATGGAAGCGCGCATTCGGCGCCGACCCGCACATTATCGGCAAGACTCTGCGCCTTGACAACGATCCCGCTCATGTTGTCGGCGTCATGCCCGCCAGCTTTCGCGACCAGGGCCAAACCAGCAAGGAGCGCAGTACCGATTTGTGGGCGGCATGCGGATTTTTCGGCGATCCCGCCCCGCCGCCGATGCGCAGCACACGTTTCCCATTCGACACCATCGCCCGCCTTCAGCCTGGTCTCTCGCCTGAGGCCGCGCAGGCGCGTCTCAGTGCCCTGGTTGCATCGTTGAAGAAGCAATATCCGGCGGATTATCCGTCGCAAGGCGCGTGGACTCTCCACCTCACTCCCCTGGCCGAGACTCTTGTAAGCAATGTTCGCCAATCGCTCATTCTGTTGTTCGGCGCGGTGGGCCTGGTCCTGCTGATCAGCTCTGTCAACGTCGCCAACCTGCTGCTTGCACGCGCCAGCGCGCGAGGACGCGAGATGGCGGTTCGCCAGGCATTAGGAGCAGCAAGAATGCGCCTCGTTCGTCAACTCTTCACCGAGAGCTTGTTACTCTTCGTGCTTGGCGGCATCACCGGTTTCGCGGTCCTCTTCTGCGCCCGGAAATTCTTGCTGCGATTTGTTCCCGAAAGCCTGCCGCGCCTCAATGACATATCCATCAGCTGGGGTGTGCTGGCGTTTGCCATTGTTGTTTCCGTCGCCGCCGGAACTATCTTCGGGCTTGCCCCCGCGTGGCTCACCAGCCGCCTTAATTTGACTGAGACCCTCCGGCAGGAGGGTCGTGGCTCCAACGGTTCCCGGCGGCGCTCGCGCTTGCGCCATGCTCTGGTGATTGGTGAATTAGCCCTCTCCCTGGTGCTGATGATCGCTGCCGGACTTCTGCTGCGCAGCTTCTGGGACTTGTTCCAGGTGCTACCCGGCTTCAATCCCACTCGAGTCACGGTAATCGAGATGTCGCTGCCGAATCCTAACGATCCCAAAACCGACATTTACGGCACCGCCACGCAGGAAGCGGTGTTGCTGCGCGAAGTTCTGCGCCGTAATCGTACGATTCCGGGCGTGGAAGAAACCGCCGTCAGTGATCGGGCGGCCATTCCCCTTGGCCATAGCCAGAGCGATCGCGGCATGACTCCATTGGTTCGCGAAGGCCAGGAAGTGCGGAGCAGCCAGCCTCCGCTGATCGACACATTGATCGTCTCACCGGAATATTTCCACGTGCTCGGCATGACTCTCTTGCGTGGACGCCTCTTCGTCGACCAGGACCTTGAACATACGCCCTTGGTCGCAGTCATCAACCAGGCCGCGGCCCGCACCTACTGGCCCAACCAGGATCCCGTCGGCAAGCGAGTCCGTTCCTCGGACGATTTGGGCCGTGCCGGACCGGAGTGGATCACCATCGTCGGCGTCATTGCCGATGCACGCACCGAATCGCTCGCGGACGCCGGCATTCCGCAGATCTACCTCGACATCTACCAGCGCCCCGCCAAGTTTCTTGCGTTCTACCTGCGTGGACGGGTCGATCCCGCCGCCATCGCCGCGCAGGTGCGCACACGAATCCAGTCCGTCGATCCGGAGCTTCCCGTCTTCCGCGGGGAGACCCTGGACGACGTTCTCTCCTCTTCGCTTTCTGTGCGGCGGTTCTCTATGGTAATGGTGGCGCTGTTTGCCGCAACCGCCCTGCTGCTCGCGGGCCTGGGAATCTATGGAACCATCTCCTTCCTGGTCAATGAGCAATCGCGCGAGATCGCCATTCGCCTCGCGCTGGGCGCGCAAAGGCGCGATATCCTCAGCATGGTTCTACGCCAGGGCCTCACTCTGGCCGCCGTTGGCGCCGGCGTAGGCTTGGCTGGCGCGTTTCTTGTTTCCCATCTCATGGCCGGCCTGCTTTACGGTGTCTCGCCCTACGATCTTTCCATCTTCGCCAGCGTCACCGCCGTGCTCACCGCCGTCGCCATCGCTTCCAGTTACATCCCGGCGCTGCGCGCCATGCGCCTCGATCCGATCACTACACTCCACGCCGAATGACCTTTGGCACTGCTCAACACTTGTCTTCACAAGTTGTTTCCATCCCAATGACCTCCTTCGGGATGCCGATAAATTCACCCCACAGCGAGTTCCAGAGGATTAGTCCCCAAAAACGTGGATGGCGACGCCGATCCTCAAGCGGTCCGAGGTCTGAAGATTCCAGTCGCCATGCCGACTTCGCGTTATGAAGCTCCAATAGCCCATCGTTAGCGAACGAACCGCTGACGGGACGAATCCGTATCAGCTTCGAGCAAGTGCGGCAATGATTCTGCACTCTCTGCTTGAGCGTTTTCCGTCACACGAAGAACGGATGCGGCGAAGCTCGGAGGCCAGGAGTTTCAGATCGGCGATTTTCGACTCCACATCGCGGAGATGATCTGCGGCTACGTTGCACACGTCAGCGCAAGTCGACGACTCTGCGTTCGAAAGCAGCAGCATGTCTCTGATCTGCTCCAGAGAAAAGCCAAGGTCGCGACACCGTCGGACGAAGCGCAGGCGCTCCAGGTGCTCCGGAGCATACACGCGATAGTTGCTGGTTGATCGTTCACACTCAGGCAGCAAGCCTGCCTGTTCGTAGTAGCGAATGGTAACGACTTTGACGCCGGTACGCTTCGCGAGCTCGCCGATGCGGAAGGTTGCGCTCATGTTTGACCCTATAGCTACTATAGGCTTTAGCGTGATTGCATGAGATCCCGCACGCTTCTTCTGGTTTCCGTTGCTGCGGTTCTGTGCGTGCGGGCGCATGGTCAGAATGAACCACCGCTCGGCGACGACCCCAGCGTAATTGTGGAGCTTGGGGCAGCAACAAGCTGGAACACCACCGGAGGTGCTGCGAGCTTCGCGCCGAATCTGGCAGCGGAGACCACGCCTATTGAAAACTGGCTGGAGCTTGAGGCGGGTGTAACGCCCTTCTTTACGCGCAACTCGACGGAATGGGACGCAGACCTGCTCTTTAAGAAACCCTGGACGCTGACGCGGAAGGCCGAGTTCATGCTCGGCATAGGGCCGGAGTGGGTCTATCTCCGTCAGAATGGAACGACGTCGAACTCGATTGCGGGTGAGGTTGCGGGCGACTTCATGTTCTGGCCGACCGGCAGACATCGCTTCGGCTGGTATCTTGAACCGGCCTATGACTACAACTTTATGGCTGGCCACCAGCAATCGATAGGTATGAGTGCGGGCCTCCTCATCGGTGTTCACCGAAAGCATTCCTGATGACTCAGGTGCCTGCTCGTTCGATTACTCCTGAGAAACGCCCCAGCCTTCTGCGATATGCCATTTCCGAATTACTGGAGCCTAGCCGACATATCAGTACTAATTCTTGGCGAAGCTCATAAACCTCTGAACCGAAGGCGCTTTCGCATTAATTGCGAACCGCAGTTTCCCTTCATGGGAGTAGACAGCCGTGAGAGGCGCAGCCTTGAAGTGGCGACTTCCCGGTCCCCCCAATTCACCGGTGCGCAACGACCAGACGATCGAGGCCGATCTCCGGGAGGGCGAGATCGACTCGTGTGAAGCCGGCACTCTCGGAAATGCGTTCGAGTTCGGTAAAGGTATAAGCGTCGCCAGTTGGTGTAGTGGCCAACATCATCAGACTGAAGGCAGCCGCGGTGGGCGGCGTAACGCGATCGGGATTTGGAACGAACTCGGCAATTGCGGCGCGGCCGCCTGGCTTGAGCGCGGCATGCACCTTGCGCATGAAAGTCGTGCAGGTAGCTGGATCGAAATGGTGCAGGAAGTTCGTGATCAACGCCAGATCATAACTGCTGCCAAATTCGATTTCGAATGCGTTACCCGGAAGCAGGTGGTAGCGATCGGCAACTCCCATCGTCTGCGCATTCCTCGTTGCGACCTCAAGTACATTCTTCCAATCGGTTGCATAAATGTGCGCAGCGGGATTCTGGTTTGCCACGGCGATTCCGAAAACACCGTGACTGGCGGCGATATCGAGAACTTTGTACGACTCGCCGCCCTTGAGGAGTTCGGCAGCCATCATCTGGGCAGGCATATGCATCAGCGTCATCATGGCCTCGGCAAACTTCACCCAGTCAGGATTTTGGGGCTCCAGCGTTCCTTCGCCAAGCGCAGTGCCTCCCCGGCGCACGGCCTGGGTCAGCCGCGCGTGTCCTTCGCGCAAGCGCGGGGTAAGCAGAAACTCAATGGCAGCGCCGATATATGCCGGCGAATGTCGGTTGAGGAATAAAGCAGAGTCCGGTGCAAGAGCGTACTGCGCTCCTTCTTTGTTCAAGAAGCCGTGAATGGTCAAGAAATCACACAACGTGCGCACGCCGCGTTCCGCGCCCTCGCAGCGCTTCGCAATCGTTGCGGCGGTACTATTACCCTCAGCGATGGCGGTGAAGATTTCCAGCTCGATAGCCGCTTTCATTGCCTCGGTCTGCTCATAAGCGTTTATGGCATTGATGAAGCGTTCCGGAGTGGGCTGTTGACGCGGGGCTGTTGTCATGGTTCCTCCTTCTCTTAGAGCCCTGGCTGTTCATGACGCTCCACCGGTAGATTGTGTGAAGCGCGGTTGCGGGAGTAAGCGTGAGATCCCGACCTCGAGCCAGGTTGTTGTCCATCATTTTCCTAATCTCTCTTGAGAGACTTAAGCTCATGAACGAGCGGCAGCCCTCGTTATAAAGGCGAGAAAAGCTGATGCGACTACTAATCGGCTGGAGAGATTTTTTCCGAACAACTAAAACGCGTGAATGCACTCGCGGCGGATCGCCAGACCACATTGAGCCATTATTTCTTGGTGGAAGAAGTATTGCCGGCCTGCAGGCTCTTACTCCATTTGGCCGCCTTCGCCGGCTTGCCCCACCCTTCATAAAGTTGAACCAGCCAGTCGCGGGTGAGATCGAGGTTATACCAGTTAGACATTAAAACCTGATCCTTCTGCGCTTCCATCCCCTTATAGCCATTGAGCAACAGCGGCTCGGCTTCAGCATATTTCTTCTGTCCAGCCAGACTGGCGCCCAGCAAGCTTTCGGCGCGGAATCGGTCCCAGTCGTCCGGCCCCTCCTTTTGATTGAACTCCAGGGCCTCCCGCGCGAGGGGCTCCGCCTTGGCAAACTTTCCTTGCGACTGGTAGGCGAGCGCCAGGTCTTCCGCAGACACCATGGTGTATACGTCCTCGGAACCCAGGGCATGCCGTCGTCCCGCGAGGGCCTGTGCGGCATAGTTCTCAGCCAGGGCATATTTACCCCATTGCTGGTACATTTTCGCCATAGCCGAAAGGGTGCTTAGAGTATCGGGATGCTCTGAACCGAGCACGCGGCGCTCGGTCTCCTGCACTTGCCGGAACAGCGTCTCGGCCTGCGTGTACTCACCCTGCGCTGCATAGACACGAGCCAGATCGTCCAACGAAGACAACGTATCGGGATGCTCGGGACCCAGGATGCGACGCCGAATCTCCAGAGTCTGGCGGTCGAGCGACTCTGCCTGCGTGTATTTGCCTTGCGCCAGGAAGGCAGTTGCCAGACTATGCATGGAAGAGAGCGTCTTGGGATGCTCCGGACCCAGGACCCGCCGCTGGATCTCCACGACCTGATTGTCGAGCGCTTCGGCCTGCGCGAATTTGCCCTCTGCGAAATAGGCGATTGACAGGTTCACCATGGACTGCAGGGTTTCGGGATGGTCGGGACCGAGCACGTGGCGTCGAATCTCCAGACTCTGGCTGTAGAGCGCTTCGGCCTGCTCGTACTTGTCCTCATTGATGTAGACGTTTGCCAGATTATTCATGGACCTCAGCGTGTCGGGGTGCTCGGGACCGAGCACGCGTCGGCGAATCCCCAGAGTCTGGCTGCTGAGCGCCTCGGCCTGCTCGTACTTGCCCTGGTTGCGGTAAACGATAGCCAGACTATTCATAGAAGCCAGCGTGTCGGGGTGCTCGGGGCCTAAAGTACGGCGCCGGATGTCCAGGACCTGAGCGCCGAGAGCCTCGGCCTGCGGGTATTTTCCCTGCTCGCGGTAGACGACCGCCAGATCGTCCATGGATTTCAGAGTATCGGGATATTCCGAACCAAACACACGCCGCTGCATCTCGAGAGTGTTGCCGAGAACCGACTCCGCCTCGGGATACTTACCCTGAAGAAATGCGACATATCCAAGGCGTTCCATGGTCTTAAGAGTCTCCGGATTCTTTGCCCCGAGTACCTGACGGCGCAGATCGAGCGCACGTTCCAGTTGCGTTCGCGCCTCGGGATAGAGCCCGAGGTCCTTATACGTCTGCCCCATGGTGTTCCGGATGGCAGCCTCCACTTCCGGCTGCCGGTTGAACCTTCCTGCGATGCGCGCAGCCGCCCGGTCTAAGGCGGTTCGCACCTTCAGATCTGGATCAGGCTTATTGTTCGGCCGCGCCTGGTTGGCCGCACTTGCCTGCGCTAAAAGATCGTTTTGCAGAAAATCGCTGATCGCTAGGGAGGTTGCCGCTTCCCTGTTCGCTCGTGCTGCTTCTCGGGTGCTGACGATGATGCCGGCAATCAGCACGACGAAGACCGCAGCAAGACCCGACACCAATGCTTTGTGCCGGCGTGCGAACTTCTGCAAGTGATAAATGGTGCTCGCCGGACGCGCCATAATCGGCTCGTCATGAAGATAACGGCGGATATCAGCCGCCAATTCCGCGGCTGACGAGTAGCGGCGGGCTTTGTCTTTCTCAAGCGCCTTGCCGACTATGGTTTCGATGTCACCGCGGTATCTGCTACTGACTGTACTTAAGGGCTTTGGCTCGTCCTCCTGTATCGTTCGCACTGCTTCAGGCAGTCTGGGGCTGATTTTGTACGGCAGCCGCCGGGCCAACATCTGATACAGCACAACGCCGAGCGCATAAACATCGCTTCGAATATCCAGTTCCAGCGGATCGGCCAGCACCTGTTCCGGACTCATGTACGCGAGGGTTCCAACAAGCTGCCCCAGATCGGTCTGATGGGTCATTCGGGCATCGCTATCGGTTGCTCGCGCCACACCGAAATCGAGAATCTTGGGCTGGCCGGTTTCGTCCACAAGGATATTGCCGGGTTTGAGGTCGCGATGGATGATCCCGCGTTGATGGGCGTGGTGAACAGCTTCACACACACGGGCCATAAGATCCAGCCGTTGACGAGTTGTCAGTTGATGCGCATCGGCGTACTCGAGCAGCGCATGACCGCGGACGAGTTCCATGGCGAAATACGGTTGTGGTCCGAAACCGTTGTCAGCGGTGCCCGCTTCATAGATCTGGGCAATGCCGGGATGTTGCAACCGTCCGAGCGCCAGTAACTCCTGCTCAAAGCGCCGAACCAACTTGGGATCGCTCAGACCGGACTTGATGACTTTGAGGGCCACTGTGCGCCGCGGGTGCTCCTGTTCCGCCTCATACACAACACCCATGCCGCCTTCGCCAAGGAGACGAAGAATCCGATAGGGTCCAATGTTGGAGGGCAATGCAGACCTCATTCCAGGGGCAGCGGACGCGATGCCGGAATTATCTGCCGCTGCGTCGCTCAACGCCTGCGAATCAATATCGGAGTGTCCCGCGATATGATCCCAGAGCTTGCCCATCTCCGGACGCGGAGCAGGGTTTGACAGACTTGCATCAGCGCAGGCAAGGAGCGATTCGACTTCTTTAAGGAGATCGGCGTCATCTCCACAGGCTTGCTGAAGCCACGCCGAGCGCTCGACAGGGTCGTGTTCGAGCGCTTCCTGATAAAGCGATTCAATTGCCGCCCAGCGCTGGGGTTCCACTGGCATTCTCGCGCTCCATTTCCCGAACCAGCCATGCCTTGGCCAGGCTCCAGTCGCGGTTCACGCTTTGGGGTGATATGTGAAGCACCGCTCCGATCTCCTCAGCCGTGAGCCCACCGAAGTAGCGCATCTCGACGACCTGGGCCTTGCGTGAGTCGAACTCCGCAAGGCGTTCGAGTGCCTCGTGCAGCTGAATCACTATGGGATCCGGTTCCGAGGAAAGAAGTAGGGCATCGTTCAAGGTTGTGCGATGTGCCACTCCCTCACGCTTGGCGCAGTCTCGCGCCCTGGCGTAATCGACGAGAACGCGACGCATGACTCTGGCTCCTACGGCAAGAAAGTGGGCGCGATCCTGCCATTCAATTTGCTTTATGTCCACCAGCCGAAGATAGGCTTCGTGTACGAGGGCGGTGGCCTGAATGGTGTGATCTGGGCGCTCCCGGCTTAGGCATTTGCGCGCGATGTCACGCAACTCCGGATACACGAGCTGGACGATTCTGGCGAGCGCGTCCTCATCACCGCCGCTCCAGGCGCGGAGAAGCCCGGTTACCTCAGAGGAAGGCAGTTGAACCATAGAGCTGGCCTTCCGTTCAGAATCGTCACATTCTAACGCAGGCAAAATTGCGGGCGCAATTGAACTCGTTCCACGACGCACGGCGATTGAGCCCCCGATGCACCTAGTGCGTTCAATCCAGAGTTCGTTACCGAGAATTCCCAAAAAGTTTCCGGCGATTAGTAATTGCGCGAGCATTTCTCGCCTATATGAGCGAGGTCATGGAATGGGGCAAAAGTCATGCGCACCCAAAAGAGGGATCAGGATCAGGTATCCGTCTGATTGCCCTTTTTCGCCAGAGGTTCTGAGATGGGCACAAAGACCGCATCAGCAAAGCCGCCATGGAGAGTTATGAGGACCATATTTCTGGGAATTACGCTGGTCACCCTTAACATCGTCATTTTCCGTCACGGTATAACCACGCACGGCGCGCACCCGCTACTGACACTTGTAAGTTTTTTGTTCTGGTGGTCACTCTACGCCAACTTGAAGCACCGCTGAATGTTTTGATGACGCGAGCGCGCATATCCAGAGAAAAGGAGCTGAAATGCAAACCGAATTACTAGCTTCCCACGGCGTGATGGAGGGGAAGGGCGCCTACAATCGGCACGCCAGAATTCCGGCAGGCGGTGCGGTTTTGGCTCTGCCATTGTTGGAGGAGGCAGTTCGAAAGCTAGCGCTCGACGACTGGAATGCGCCCGTGGTGCTGGCCGACTATGGATCGTCGCAGGGAAAGAACTCGCTGGCTCCCATGCACATCGCGATTGGGATACTCCGGGAACGACTTGGTCCGGAACGGTCGATCCTTGTGTTTCACATCGATCAGCCCACGAACGATTTCAACACGCTCTTCGAAGTGCTGGCTACAGACACTGACCGTTATGCCCTCGATGAACCGGATGTATATCCCTGTGCGATCGGAAGGTCGTTCTATCAGAATGTGCTTCCACCTGAATCAGTCCATTTGGCCTGGTGCTCATACGCAGCCGTGTGGCTTAGCCGCGTCCCGACGCTGATTCCTGGCCATTTCGTCGCCCACCGTGATATCGGCGCCGCGAATGCCGCTTTTGAGCGTCAGGCTGCTCAGGACTGGAAAACCTTTCTTTCCTTGCGGTCCCGTGAAATGCACCCTGGAGGCCGTCTCGTAGTCGTGCTTCCCGCCCTGAACGACGAAGGCGAATCGGGGCTTGCAGCACTTTTTGACCAGGCCAATGAGGCGCTCGTGGAGATGGTCGACGCCGGAGAGATTTGTGCCGATGAACGCGAGCGAATGGTGCTGGGAACTTATCCGCGGCGGAGGTGCGAGCTTCTCGTACCATTCCATGCAGACGGACACTTCCAGGGCTTGACCGTAGAACACTGTGAGCTCTATTCGCTGCCCGATCCCGCATGGGCTGATTACGAGCGTGACAGGAATGCGGAGGCGCTTGCGACCAAGCATGCTCTCTTCTTCCGTTCAGTGTTTGTGCCATCGCTAGCGCTCAGCCTCACGAATGCTCACGATCCCGGACAGCGTCATATTTTCGCCGACCGGCTTGAGAAGAGGCTGAAGCGACGCCTGTCAAAAGAACCGACGCCGTTTGATTCATTTGTCCAAACCACTGTTATCGCCAAACAATGGTCTGCCTCCAATCAATCGCAGGACAAGGATTGAAATTCTTATGCCTGACATAGCTTTGCAATCCTCTGGTGCGCGACCGGTGCCCTCGCAAGACTTGAACAGAAAACATCGGAGTGTGTTTTATGGCTGGTGGGTCGTGTTGGCGGCCGCCGTGGGACTGTTCTGGGGAGCGCCAATCACGGTCTTCTCTTTCAGTGTCTTTCTTAAGCCGCTCATGCGCGACTTCCACGCGGGCCGCGGCCGGATTTCACTGGGTTACACATTGGGTGCCATCGCGGGTGCAGTCAGCGCACCGACACTCGGATGGCTTGTGGATCGCTACGGAGCACGCAAAGTAATCCTGCCGGCTACGGCGATGTTCGGCGCTGTCTTGCTGTTGGCCAGGACTTTGTCGCCCAGTATCTGGCAATTCTACATTTTTTACATATCACTGGGCCTGCTAGTACATGGGGCCGGACCGGTACCTTATGGGAGCGTCATTTCTCACTGGTTCGACAGACGCAGAGGACTGGCTCTTGGCCTGATGATGTTCGGAATTGGCTCGGGAGCGATGGTTATGCCTTCTCTCGCTCAACATTTGATTACAAGCTTTGGCTGGCGCGACTCGTACGCGATTCTCGGTTCCGCTGTCCTTCTTATCTCCATACCGACAGTCGCGGCGTTTCTTAAAGAAAAACCACAAGACCTAGCGCTCTTGCCCGACGGAGCGCTGCCCGCAACTTCTCGAGTGTCTATCGAGACTACTGCTCTGGGTCTAAGCGCGCATGAAGCCCGGCGTAGTCGAACCTTCTGGCTCATGGTCTGCGCATTTTTTCTGGTAAGCGCAAGCGTTCAGGGCTGTGTCCTTCACATGGCAGCGATGCTCACTGACCGCGGATTGTCTATCCAGACTGCCGCTTTGGGAAGTTCATTTCTGGGCGCCGCGCTGCTCATGGGTCGAGTGGCAACCGGCTACCTGCTTGATCGCTTCTTTGCGCCTCATCTCGCGGCCGTCTTCTTTGGCGGCGCCGCTGCCGGGATTGGTGTGCTTTGGATGAGTAACTCGACAGCTACGGTACTAGTGGGCGCATTCCTCGTCGGGATGGGTTTAGGGGCAGAAGTAGACATTATTGCCTACCTGGTCAGCCGTTATTTTGGCCTTCGATACTTCGGGGAGATTTATGGCCTTGCTTTTGGCGCCTTTCTCCTGGCAGGCGCGTTGGGTCCGCTCGTGATGGGTGCAGGCTTCGATTTAACGGGTTCGTATAGTGCGCCCCTTGCGGCCCTCTTTATCTCAGCCTCGGTCGCGGCTGTGCTGATGACCCAACTCGGACCGTACCGATACCAACCCCGTCAGCCCGAGAAAAACGAGCAAATACTGCTGGCAAATCCGGAAGGAGCGGCCCTGTAGCTCTTGACCTTGCCGGGTAACGAAAATCACGAATTACGAAGGGCTCACCAAATGGAACGGCAGTCGAAGAACGCCTGGAACCAACCGCACTTTTGTGCGTCCGCGTGTTTAGCGCTCCTTATCTCAACTGTTTCTTTCGCTCAATCATCAAATTGGCCTTTCTCGACCCCTCCGCCAAAAGGAGACGGCAGTACAGACGACACGAAGGCGATTCAGGACGCTCTGACCGCAGCGGGTCAAGAATGCGCCACTGTCGAGCTTGCATGCACCCAGCAGAATACCTACGTCGTCTCCGCCCCAATCCAGGTACCCAAATGCGTGAAGTTCATTGGCGCGTGCGCCGCTGTGCCCTTCGAAGGTAGCGAAACCACTATCGGTACCGCACTCAAATTTGAGCCTCCTAAGGCAAAGCCCGGACAACCCCAGCCTGAAATCGTCACCAATCTGCCCAAGATCGTGGTTTCCTTCCACGATGCGCCGGGCGCGACTCTCTCGGGAATCAGTATCGATTGCAATAATGTCCCGCGGACCGTCGGCATTCTTTACGATTCCGATAACAAACCGACTTCCAGCTTTCTCAATGTCGACAATCTCATGATCAAAGGCTGTCATCAGGCTTTTGTCGTCGGCTCACCCGCTTCTACGGCAACTCCGCCTACGTCATGCCCCGGAAACGAGGGGCAAGCCGGCTGTACGCAGGCGGACTCCTTCAAATTCGAGAGATACAGGATCCTCGGCAACCTTAATGACCCAACCGGCGAAGGCATACACATCAACTCCTCGAACGGCGCGAATAGCTCTCTCGTTTTTAATGGAAATATTCAGGGAGTGAACATCGGGATCCACGTGGTCTCCACGAATCAGGGCCTGATCATCGAGAACACTGACACGGGCTCGCCGCTCGGCACGAGCCCGGCCTTTATCGTCATCGAGTCAACCGTGGCCGACTCCCCAACGCTGATCAACAACGAGGTCGAGGGCAATACCTCAGCAGTGATCGATCACGGAAATAATCCATTTGGGACTCCCGGGAATCCAGTGTGGCTGAATAACACATGGAACAACCACCCCGTCGTTGTCGATGGATCGGAAAACATTACCAGTATTGGAAACCTCCTGAACCAAGGCACGATCTCCAACGCCAGTGCTCATGTTCTGTCGATTAACGAATCTGGTTGGTCGACCGTCGCGCCCGCCACCAAAGAGAATTTTGGCTTTATCAGCAGCGGAGCCGTCTTCGGCGCCAGTTTGGAAGATCAGGACATCATCATGGCGGAAAACACCTCGTGCAAGGGATTTCCCGAGGGCCATACTGCAGGGGATCTGGTGTCTTGCGAAGGGGCGCACGCCGGCCGATTGTTTCTTGGCGGAGATTTAATGCTGTTGAACGCCGGTGACGACACCAACGAAGGCACGTTGAGTATTCAATACGGCGTGTATCAAGATGGAAGCGGCCTGAAGCACCAGACCGTCAGCACGGGAAACGTCGGTCCGGGACGCACGGTTCAGGTGACTCTTCAGTGGAAGACTGCGTTTGGCGATGCTAATTACCAAGCAGTCTGCAGCGTCGCCGATAACTCCGAATTCCTTCAGGTCATCAACACCTCGCTGCCAGCCCCCACACAGGTCATTGCCATCATAAAAAACAACGACGCATCTAGCGCGCACACCGGCTCGTTAGCTTGCTTTGCCATTCACGACTAGAGATGTGCGGCACATCTCGGCCAGGACGGTAGGATTCGGCTGTCTCTCGCGCATGTCTTCGCAGCTCGTCTCTAGGCGTCACCTGGGAGGGGTGGTTCCCCTGGGCTATGAGCTGCATGACCGCAACCTGGTTGTCCGTCCTCCGGATGCCGATGCAGTCAAACAGATCTTTGAGCTGTACCTGAAGCTGGGATGTGTTTCGAGACTCAAGGCGTATTTAGAGCATCAGGGCATGCACAGCAAGAAGCGGATCAGCAGGACGGGACGAGCCTCAGGAGGAGCTGTTTATTCGCGCGGAGCTCTCTACGGCATGCTCCAGAACAGGATCTACCTGGGAGAGATCACCCACAAGGGCTCCTCTTATCCTGGACAACACGCCGCCATTACCGACCAGGCTCTGTGGGACCAGATTCAGGCGCGCTTCAAGGCCAATCGGCAAGCGGAACGGAGGAGGCCGCGAACGACAGGGCAAAGCATCCTGACCGGGGTGCTTTATGACTCTGACGGGAACCGTTTCACACCGTCTCATGCGAACAAGAAGGGACGGCGCTATCGCTACTACGTATCCCAGGCAGTCATCCACGGTCGCGGCAAGGGGAGTCAAGCACCGGTGCGATTGCCGGCCAATGAGATCGAGGCCCTCGTCATCTCGCTACTCAACGAGTTGCTGGAGTCACCACAGCGGCTACTCGATCTATTCAATGAAGTTTCCTCCAGCCCAGACGACATACAGCGTCTATTGGAAGCGATACAGCGGCCTGGCGACTCTTCAGATAAGACCCAAAGTTTATTGAAGTCTGCCGTAGCCCGCATCGTTGTGTATGACGAGCAGATTGAGGTGCAGATCGATAAGCGAGCGCTTCGCCGAGAACTTCTCGGGCAAGAGGCAGATTCTCCGATGCAATCCTCCACAGAAGACGACACTAATCTGCTCATTCTGAAAACAGATGCGCGTCTCAAGCGCTGTGGCGGTGAAGTCCGATTTCAGCTGCCGCCAGACTCTGGTCACGCCAAATCACATCCCGCTCCTTCGCTGATTCGGGCCGTAGCTCGGGCGCACGATTGGGTTGACCGTATCCTCCGCGGCGAATTGACGAATCAACGCGCGCTTGCGGAGGCAACCGGGCTCGACGAACGCTATGTCGGTCGAATCCTCCCGCTTGCCTTCCTCGCGCCCGACCTGACCGAGGCGATTCTGGAAGGAAAGCATGCGTCCCACTTAACACTCGAGAACTTCCGCGGCCACGTGCCGGTCGATTGGAATGAGCAACGAATTCAGTTCGGTGGCTGTCGGAGCGCGCCATAGTTCCGACGGGCCATCGCCCGTGTCAAACCGATCCTGGCAACCCGTGCATGTCTTGCCGAAGTTGTCGCTATCAGAGCGCGCGGGAATATCACTCCGCAATAGCGCACAACTCCTAACTCGATAAAATCCATTATCGCGGTTTACCCGGGATCGCCGAGCCTTGGCGTTCTCGGTTCGAACGCCGCAATATCATTTTCGCATTCTGAGGCGTTCTGATTTTTCCTGAAACGTATGCGAACAATCATCGGGTTTGTCTTGAGGGACTGGCTTCGTAGCCAGGTCAGCGACGCTGAATTCCGGAAACAATTCCGCCAGCTCCACGAGGACCTCTTCAGCGCCGGTTCGGGCAAGACCGGCCGTGTCGTTAAAAACGCTCACCGGTCATCCGGTGTTACAAAAGCCATCGAAAACAGCCCCGGTAAACCCACTGAATCAATGGCCGGATCTCACCGATTTGGCCGTTCCAGAAGGTGTGGGTTACGGAACAGCGCGGCCAACTGACGTTTCATAGGGCCGATCGGATGCCGTTCTGAACTGCGCGGAGTCCCCACATCCGAAAATCCGGATGTGGGGATCCGGCGTGTTTGCTGTGACTCGTCCCGGCTGGAACCTTCTTTATTGGTGTTTGAGTGCCTGCAAGGCCGGATCGTTCAGGTCCGCTGCCAGCTTCTGGAGCGCCTCAAGCTTCCAAGTCTTTGCCGGAGACTGCCACACCTCATCGGAAAAGTCGTTCACTGCATATCTGTGGGTTAGATAAGAGTAGTTGTTGTATTCGAAATAAATCCGAGTCGGCTCAAGTGCGGGCTGATGGGTCTCTCGAAATGCCTGCAGCTCCGCGCGGTGGGCAAGGCTATCCATGAACCACTCGGGAGGATACGCGAGGTTTTCGCATTGGGCTTTGAGATCCTGGAGCCGGAATGCACCTTCGTATCCATAGTCGCGGAAGATCTTGCCGAAAAAGGTGAGTGGAATGGACTTCATCGACGGATCGACGATGAGACGCCGCTGGACGAACTGAACGGGAATCTCCTTGTCGGCGGAATACAGATTGCCGCTGACAAAGCAGACCATTCGGTTCTGGACATTTACGCCAGCATCAATGACCAGAGATCCGTTGACGAGACGCTCGGTGAAATTTCCGTTGAAACTGCCTGCCACCATCGGAGATGAGTAGAAGGATTGTCGCGCGACATACTCGTCATCGGTGCCTTCGACGGTCAGCGTGACCTGAAGCTCGAGCGATCCCCAGTATTTCTTATCCGTTGACGGCGCTTTCCACTGGAATGAGCAACTGGACCCGTTGCAGGAGAAAGGCACGCTGCCCAGGGATGGAGAATCGAAGTAGTCGTCTCCGATCAACTCCGCCTTGATGACGTGAGCGGCAAGAGGCGTTGAGCCATCGGCTGAGGTCACTTTGAGCTGCGCGTTGATCTGGTCCTGAGTGCCGGCAAGAATGGTTTTGTTTATGTCGAACTGATAGCTGGGGAGGTTTGATGGGATGGTTACCCGTTGCGCAATTTCTTCATCCTCAAGGCCGGAGCTCCGCAGCGCCTCGTACTGGCGAATAGTCTGCACGGGGACGAGCGACACTGGGGCGTTCTCAGTGAGCCAGGGATGAAGCAGGTCCCAGTTCGAGGTATCGAGCGGCCTCGATTCCGGCGGATATTGTGCGTAGCTCTGGAAGACAGCGATTCCACCTTTTGCGGACGGATCGTCGAGCGGCGCTTGCTGGGGTGTGCGTTGTGCCTGGGCCAACGTCTGTCCGGCTATGACAAAACCGAGTGCCAGGGCTGCTATTGCGGATGCATTCTTGATTCCGATCATGGTCGATTCCTCCATTGCCGTTAGCTGATTCGAGTGGTCGTCCTGACAGAGGCCAGAGATCGTGCCATCCTGGCTCAGGGAGCGAGGGCAAAGGGAGCAAAGGAGTATTCATTCACGACGACTTCCTTACCGTTGGAATGATCCACGCGGTAGGTTTTGAAGGGCGAGTTCCATACGCTGTGCCCGAACGGTGAATAGGGACCATTCCAGTTGCAGTCACGCTGAAAATCGCCATTGCATACATGGTCGTTGATCCACCAGCCATGGAAAGCGTACGTCCCGGCAGTGTCGTTATGAGGCGGGATTCTGCTGTTGCAGTCCTGGAAAGATGCCACCCGGTTGTGAGCGCAGGTGCTATGCAGGGCGACGGTGCCATCGTCGCACTCTCTCTGCAGCCCAAGAAGGCAAGGAGTGCACTGCGAATTATGCCCGAAGAACTGACGAGGAAAGAAATTACATGCAATAAGGAAGTGCAAGGGGTAACTATTGGTGGCGCCCCCAACGCCCCTCACAACCACAGACTGCATGTTGTTATGGTTGTAAGCACCTCGGGCATAGCTGGTTTTGAGTGAGTTATCGATCCTGCCGCCGAGTCCGCTGATTCCACCTAACCAGCGAAGCAGGCCGTTGTTGGCTAATTCCGATCCACCGGCCGCGCTGTCGGCAGCCATGACATGCTCGATGAGAATCGAGTTGTGGGCGTAGTCGGACTTTGCCAGATAGTCCTCGAATGCAGCGCAGCCGGCACTATGACAGAGAATCCAGCAGGCCTGGCCTTTGTTGGCATCGCAGAGTGCGTCGATTGCGTTACGAACGACGGCCTCTCCGCCGGGCCATGAACTGTCGTCAAAGTAGTGGTTCCAAGCGTCCCACTGCACGTACCAGACAGTACCCGACGTTGTGGGCACGAGATTGCCCCAGGCGCCGGACTGATCGGTGCGGAAATGGCCATATTTCTCGTTGGTGTTGTGCAGTCTTCCGTGGATGAGGAGCACGTTGATTTCGCGCCCGAAGGCAGGCGCGGAAAACAGGAGCAGTGTTAAACAACCGACGATCATGAAGACAGCTTTCGCTGCCCTGGTCGTGACAGGGAGATGATTCTCCGACTGCGTCACAGCTATGCGTAACCGCTTTGTCGTCATGGTGACTGTCCTCCCAGTAGCCCTTGTTGATGCCGGCGTGCTTGCGTCACGTATGGAGGCCCTTCCAACGAGACACGCGCAGGTCGTGAATCTTCCTCCTTGTGTTTTGGCAGACGGGAAGCAACCGGGCTGTGGTGTGCTCCTTCAGCGGTCGGAACGTGGGTTCGAGCACCAGCCCTGGCGAATCGATTCGAGGCTCAGTGAATGGCGGACGCACTCTGGGCCTCGAAAATGGACTGAATTATACGCTCATTTAGAAACAACTTGTTTCGCACAGCAGGCGCTAATCTTTTCAGCGAGTTGAGGGTAACCTTGCTGTTCATTCGCAGAGCTGAGAGCCGCGCGCGGGAATGAATTGAGCGCGAGAGATGTTTGATTTATTTCGGCGATTTACGTCGCGGTCCGGCCGATCCAGTCAAGTTTGAGGCTGTGGATGGAGCGAAGTTCGAAATCTCCTGTCACCAAGGGAACAGGCATGCTTTTGCGAGAGATGCAGCGAAAGCATCGGCGTATGCGATAGAGTAAAGGCCCTTGAGGACAGCCGCGTCCCCAATCTCCTCGGCTGTCGGCACTTCGATTGTCGCAGGCAGCGTTCGAGACGAAGTTCGCCAGGTCTCAGCCAGTTCCTCGCTGTGATGTTTTGCGCAGGAAGTAGTAGACTTCGCCGACGTTGATGGCACTCGTCTACAAGCGGGCTGCGCCCGCTTCGGATTCCGCAAGCAGGCCGGCTACCGTATCCGTCGCGGTCTGCCCGCCGCTGATCCACTCGAGGATGGCCCAGGAGTCAAGGACGCGAGTCTTCACGCTCGCGCTCCTGCCGTTTGAAGGCTGCGAACGTCTGCATCAGGTCAGTTAGCGATCGAGTACGGTTTCACCGACGTCGACGGCAAGGACCCCGCGCCCACTCACGCTTGCCGATGTCTAGTGTGACAGTGACAGTTGTCAAAGGCGGATGAGGGGAGATGGCCGAAGCCGAACGGAACCCATCCCTAACAAGATGCGGTTTCTGAATGCGGTTAACCAAATGCCGGAGAAAGATCGAAATTGGTTTATGACGAAGATTCTTAACCCTGCTGGGTGCTGCGCAATTGCACTGCCCGGAGCCGACTAATGCGAAGCCGATGAGCATGATTGCGCATTCTGGGTGTGTAACTGCCTACCCGGAAGTTCTATAAAAAGGAATGTCAAGAGAGAAATCCTCCCCATCGGCTCAATACCGCCTATTCTTGTCTCGGCATTCAGCCCCCCACTGTTATGAGTCTGTGGCAACATTTTAATAAATAGGTATCAGATTCAAAGATCTTTGTGACGAAAAGCATTCCCACCGGTTGTTCGTTTCGGCTAAGCTGATCGCCTCTGCGGTAATGGAAAGGATGCAGCCCACATGAAAACAGCTTTGCGAGGCCTGGCAGCTTTAGCAGTGTGCTTTCTCACACTCGTTGCACAATCTCAACAACCGAAGACACCGCCCAAGCCGCCCGTAAACCCATCTCAGGCGCTGTTGGATTCATGGAACGACATAGGCCGAAAACTGATCGCGATGGCCGAGGATTTTCCCGAAGACAAATATGACTTCAAGCCGAATCCGGCGGAGCGCAGCTTCTCCGAGCAGCTGCTTCATGCCGCCAACGCGAACTACTTCTTCATTAACCCTGCGAATGGCG
>Ga0210398_10001445_pt1 | contig 24562 bp, 23 predicted proteins | sample IncBWC4OmetaG_FD_161047 | JGI IMG/M metagenome (GOLD analysis project Ga0210398, IMG submission 161047) | Forest soil microbial communities from Barre Woods Harvard Forest LTER site, Petersham, Massachusetts, United States - Inc-BW-C-4-O | ecosystem: Environmental > Terrestrial > Soil >...
GGGGCGCGAAATCGCTGCGCAACGCCATTGCTGAGAAATTTTCGCGAACGAATGTTGGCGTGACTATCGATCCGGAGCGCGAAATCACGGTCTGCTGCGGCTCCACCGAAGCCATGATTTCCGCGATGCTGGCGGTGCTCAATCCCGGCGACGAAGTCGTGGTCTTCGAGCCGTTCTACGAAAATTATGGGCCGGATGCGATTCTTTCGGGGGCAGTCCCGCGCTTCGTTCGGCTGCATGCGCCGGATTGGACGTTTGATCCGGCGGAACTCGCGGCCGCGTTCGGTCCTAAAACTCGGGCCATCATTGTGAATACGCCGAACAATCCCACCGGCAAGGTTTTCACGCGCGGCGAACTCGAAATAATTCGGGATCTTTGCGTGCGCTGGAATGCCTACGCGATTACGGACGAGATTTACGAGCACATGCTCTACGATGGCGCCGAGCACATTTCGATGGCTACGCTGGAGGGCATGCGCGACCGCACCATCACGATCAACGCGCTCTCGAAAACGTACAGCGTCACAGGTTGGCGCGTCGGTTGGGCCATTGCTGCGCCGGAAGTAAGTGCTGCGATTCGCAAAGTTCACGATTTTCTTACGGTGGGAGCCGCGGCGCCTTTGCAGGAAGCCGGCGCAGTGGCGCTGCAATTTCCGCCGGAGTATTACGCAACGCTTGCGAGCGAGTACGCGCAACGCCGCGAAAGATTGCTCGGCATTCTCACTGGCGCCGGCTTCAGGTGCTTCAAACCGCATGGCGCTTACTACATCATGACCGATATCTCGGCTTTCGGATTTGCTGACGATGTGGCCTTCGCGAAATATCTGGTCACTAAGATCGGCGTGGCTGCCGTCCCGGGCTCCAGTTTTTACCGCGACCCCGCTGATGGCCGCACGCACCTCCGCTTCACATTCTGCAAAACCGAAAAAACATTCCAAGCCGCCGCCGAGCGCCTGGCAAAGTTGAAAAAAACAGCGTGAAGCGCATCTAAATCATCCGCGAAGACCTGTGCTAGAATCCGCGTGCCCCTTCAGGAGGCGAATGCATGGCTGTGGAATTCGTTCTGATACCGCCGGGTACGCAACTGACCGCGAGCGGCGAAGGACAGCCGTTCGAGATTTCTGCGAGTCAGACGCGCACATTTCTGTGCACCATGGAAATCACGGACCAGATGGAACAGGAGTCGGTGGATATTTCCGTCTGGGGATCCGCCGACGGGACGGACTTTGGCAAAATGCCGCTGCTGAAAATGCCGCAGCGTTTTTATCGCGGTGAAACGCGGCAGGTTCTGGATCTCACGCTCAAGCCTGAAATTCGTTTTATCCGCGCGAAATACGATCTGACCCGGTGGGGCCGCGTGGCCCCGCATCCGATGTTTGTGCTCGGTTTTCGATTGCTGGAAATTCCGAAGTTTGTTGCGGAAGCCGCCGCGCGCTGAGCCGCCGGCTGCGGGCTTGGTTACAAAAACCTTCATCCCCGCGCATGCAATCAGGGAGTTTTTTCCGCCGCAGTAGTCGCCTCAGCCGTATCCAGTTTCTGGATCACTTGCTCGCGCAATTGCTTCGCGCGAATTCCCGCGGCGCTGTCCGGATCAAGCTTGATGTAGGAATCAATGTCTGCCAGCAGCGCGGGATAATCCTTCTGCCGCAAATGAATATTGGATAGCAGCCGGTACACGATGGCGGCGCTGGGCGCGAGCGATTTCGCCTGGTCCGCGGCTTGGAGCGCTTCCGCGACCCTGTCCAAATTCAGCAGCGCGCGGCCTAATTCGTACTGTCCCAGCCAATAATCTGGATTCAATTCCACTCCGCGGCGGACGGCCTTTTCGCCTTGCGCAAAATCCCGGCGGTCCAACATCAACGTGCCCAGCCCGACTTCCGCCTCGGAGTACCTGTCGCCGCTCAGCTCGATGGATTTTCGAAAGCTGGCCTCGGCGTCGTCGCGCCGGCCTAGCGACAGGTAGGCCATCCCCACCTGGTAGCAAGCCTCGTAATATCCCGGCGCAGCTGCCAGGGCCGATCGAAAATCTTCCAGAGCGCCTTGCGCATTTTTTTCGGCGTACAATTTTTTCTTGCCGGCGCTGATCCGCTCGCGCGCTTTTTCCGGCATGGAAAGTTCGTGCGCGGAAACGGAACTGGCCGCCGCCGTCTCTTTTTCATCAGATAGCGCGCGCAGTCGGATGACCACGCTCTTCTCCGGCATATACGACAGATTCAAGGAAGCGGCCACGCGCTGATAACCTTGCACGTCCACCATCAGCGTGTATGTGCCGCCACCGAGGCGCTGGAATTCGAAACCGCCGGAATCGTTTGTTTCGTCCTGCAGGCGCGTCTCGCCCGCTGTGTCTTGCAATTGCACCATCACATGCGCGGCCGCTTGATTTCCGTCCCCGTAGTAGACATTGCCGCTGATCGTCAAATTGTTACTGCTGGACAAACTCCCGCCCAATCGCAGCGCGGATACACGTGTCGGTAGTAACACGCAGGCAGCGAACGAAAACAGCACGACGAGGCCGATGTAGAGCCGGCTCATGGCGCACCCCCCGGCTAATTTGCGCGCAGTATAGCACCGCGGAGGGCAGCAGCAAGACCCGATTGCAATTCGGCTGCACGCTTCTGAGAACGGCGGCGGGGCGCGGCAGTCCTTACGTGTTTAAATCGAAGCTTTGCAGATAAGCCGGCACAGTGACGGGCCAGTGAAACCGGCCGGCGATTCCGGCGCGCAGCCCTTCCAAGCCGCTGGGTTCGCCATGCACCAAAAATGTCTGGCGGGGCGGCGCGGTAAATCCCGAAAGCCAGCGCAACAATTCGCTTCTGCCGGCGTGCGCGGAAAGTTGATCGAGCATGACGACTTCAGCGCGCACGGGAACTTCCTGCCCGTGGATGCGCACGTATTGCGCGCCTTCCTGCAACGCACGTCCCAGCGTTCCCTCCGCTTCGTAGCCCACCAGCAGCACGGCGCTACGCGAATCCGGCAGCCTCTTCGCCAGATGATGCAGCACGCGGCCGCCCGTGGCCATGCCGCTGGCTGAAATAATGATGCACGGCGAGGTGACGTCGTTAATTTTCTTGGAATCTTCGACGGCGCGCGTCATGTGCACTTCCTGAAGATTCAGCGGGTCACGACTGCCTTGCTGTTCGAGCTTCGTAAAATCCAGATCGTGATCCTCGTGATGGCGCGCGTAAATATCGGTCACGCTGACGGCCATGGGACTATCCACATATACCGGCAGCTTCGGAATGCGTTGCGCGTCATCGAGCCCACGCAGGTAATACATCAGCTCTTGCGTACGTCCCACGGCGAAAGCGGGAATCACCGCGACACCGCCGCGTTTGGCCACGCGGTTGATCACGTCCGCCAGCTCGTCCGGGACCGAGCCGGTGCCGTGGTCGCGATCCCCGTAGGTAGATTCACAGAGCAGAAAATCCGCGCGCGATGGGGCTTCCGGGTCTTTCAAAATCACCTGATCGTAGCGGCCGATGTCTCCGGAGAAAACGATCAGGATCTTTTTGCCGTTTTCGGTGATGGTTAGTTCGAGCCAGGTGGACCCCAAAATGTGCCCGGCATCGTGCGTGCGCACAGAAAATTCAGGACTGATGGTGAAATCACCCTCGCGCGGAATTTCCTGGAACCGCGCCAGGGCTTGCTGAGCTTGCGCGGTGGTGTAAAGCGGCAGCGGAGGTTTGTGGCTGCTGTAACCTTTGCGCGCGGCGAATTGCGCATCTTCCTCCTGCAAGTGCGCGGAATCCGGCAGCAGCAGATTGCATAGCTCGCGCGTCGCGGCGTCTGCGTACACCGGACCGCGATATCCGGCGGCGACCAGGCGCGGCAGGTAGCCGGTGTGATCAATGTGCGCGTGCGTGAGCAGCACCCAATCAATTGTCGCGGGATCCACCGTGAGAGGATTCCAATTTCTTTGCTGCAGATCTTTTGAACCTTGAAAGAGGCCGCAATCGACAAGCAAACGCTTGCCGCCCGTTTCGAGCAGATACTTCGAACCTGTAACCGTTCCTGCTGCACCTAAGAATGTGATTTTCGCCATGGCCCGAGCATTCTAGACGCATCGGCGTCGCGACGCCACGTGGTTTGCGGGTTTGAGATTTTGTGCGTGATGGTTTTGCGATTTCAGCTTGACCCACTGGCCGTCTGCACGTAGGCTCACAAATTCGCCAGGCTCTCATAACAACGGGAAAAATTTGTCGCAGGTAGGAAGTGATATGAAATGGATCGCTGCATTTTTTTGTAGTCTGATATTCGCGGGAGCTGTGGCCGCGCAGGATGCCCCGCCGACTGCAACGTCCGCGCCCGGCGCGCCCGCTGCGCAGGATTGGGTTGCGCAATCCATGACAAAGCACGCATGGGAATTGGGCGTTGTCGCCGGTGGCGGTACCGGTCTCGGCAAATCCGATGGCACGCAGTTTGCGTTCGGCGGTGGGCGCGGGGGCTGGATCCTTACCGCGAACCATCTGCCCGGCATCCTGCGCGGCAATTTCGAATGGGCGGTGGACGTGCTGCCGCTTTACGCCGTCCTGCTACCTGGCGGCGGAGGAGTGTACGGCGCGAGCGTGAGGCCCGCGATCTGGCAGTGGAATTTCACGAGTTGGAATAAATATGCGCCGTACGTTGCGATCGTTGGCGGCACGGTGTTCACCACCAGCAATGTTCCTCCGGGCAACACCGCAGCCGTAAATTTCACGGAGGGGCTGGCGTTCGGCTCGTACATGTTTGTGAAGCCGCGTCGCGCGTTTTCCGCCGAAGCCACCTTCGGACATTTGTCCAACGCCAGCATTGGGCGTCACAACCCCGGATACAACGCCACGTTCATATTCACGGTTGGATACAGCTGGTATAAAGGCGGCCACTGAAGCTGCGGCACGCAGGCGCGTTAACATCGCGAAATAGACTTTCAGCACTCTAACCGCACCACACAATTGCCACTGTGTATCTCCGAAAAATGCTGTCCGCGGTGAGGATGACCATCTCTTCTGTTTGAGCCTGCGCGATTAGCAACCGGTCAAACGGATCGGTGTGATGCTTGGGCAGGTTGTAGACGGCGAGCGCATGCTGATGAAGAATTGGGAGAGGGGTAATACCCTGTTCGGCCAAAACCCTGGGAATGAAAGTCGGTGGCGGGCCGGGCAGTGGCAATTTTCCCGACGACGCCTTGATGCTAATTTCCCAACTACTGACGGCGGACAAATAGAAGTCCAGATTGCCATCGGCCAGTAGGTCACGGCCTAGCTGGTTGATTTTGTTTTTGGATCCGATGCTCCATAACCATATAGAGGTATCGAGCAGGTACCTCATTTTGGCTTCCGTCGCGTCCGCTTCTTTCTTGCCGAGCTTTTGGGAGGCTCTTCTACTCCTAGAAATTGCGCGAGCAAGTCAGGGGGCAGGGGATCGTTGAAGTCATCAGGAACCACGACGGAACCCTCATACATACCCAAGGGACGGGTTGTTTGCTTCGGCTGGATTCGAACCAATCGTGCAATAGGTTCGCCCGCGCGGGCAATAACAACCTCTTCGCCTTCTGCCACGCGCTGGAGCAGTCGCGAGAGATGCGTTTTGGCCTGATGAATGTTTACTTCCATGGCTGCAGGATAGACTAAGTCCATGGACTAAGTCAATAGTGACACACATACCCGTTCGCTTCGCATGCTGCGACCTTGTGCGGTGGGTTCAACTTACAGAACGCAAACGTAGAACGTGACTGGCAGATTTGGTGGAGCCGACGGGGTTCGAACCCGTGACCTTCCCGGTGTTACCGGGACGCGCTCAACAACGCTTCGATGAATCGCCGATCTTTCTGCCTCTTGATGTAAATCTCTCGCTTCAGCGCTTCCGTTCGAGTGGCGTAGGGTTCGTTGTGAACAAGCCTCCAAGGACCGCGGTTCTTGAGGGATTTGGAATAGTTGGCATTATGGTACGCGACTCGCTCAGCCAGATTTTTCGTTTGGCCGACATAGAAACGTCCGCTGGTTTCACTTCGCAAGATGTAAACGTGGAAAGTCATAAGGTGCATTTGGTGGAGCCGACGGGGTTCGAACCCGTGACCTCATCGATGCCATCGATGCGCGCTCCCAACTGCGCTACGGCCCCACTGATGTAAGACTGCAGCCCATTATCACACTCGATTCGCGCAGCGTCAAACGTGGTCACCACGGGGTAGTGTACTAATTGGGCTGTTTTGACGTCGTTGTGGCGATTGGATTTGTGCGCTCAGAAGCTACCGCAAGAATTTTGTCGCGAATATGGTCGTAAACAGGCTTGCCGTCGAAAGTACCCAGGAGTCCTTGTGTGAAGGTCGAAGTTCCGTCCGGGTTTTTCTGCCTCGGGGAGTAGCCGTCGAGAAAAAATACGCGCTCTCCAGCGGCCGCTTCCTTGGAATGGGTTTTTGCCCACAGCGCTTGATCAAGGTCTGAGCTATCGAGGGCTATATGGTAGATCTCAACGCCTTGCGGGTTGTAGATTCTGGCAAAGAGATACGTGTTAAATTTGCCCCAGGGCTCCAGCCCATACCAGATGCGTACCGAGCCGTTAGGAAGGAGCCGGCGTTCGAGCAGAAACATTTGTAATTGTGCAATCTTCGGTGCAAATTTTGTATCGTGAAGCTGCTTCAGGTTTGCAATCTCCGCATCGCGCTCTGCGTCACGATTCGACTCAGCGTAGGCACGCGCGAGAAGTGCGGACGCTTGCCAGCGCTCAGGCGATGCCTTGCGAATGGGTTCCATGAGAGATATGGCCAGCTCTGTCCTTCCGGTATCGAGTGCAGATTCTGCAAGATATTCTGAGATCTTCGCGTCCGTAGGATATTGGGTGTGAAGCTCGTCGAATTCCCGGAAAGCCTCGGACCATTTCTCGGCGGCAAAATCTTGCTTCGCTTTGGCTAACAGTTGCTGTTGGTCTGGGGCAGAGACGGACGGCTGGGTGTCCGAACCTGGTGACGTTGTGCTCTGCGCGAATGCGGAGACGGTAATGGCTCCGCAGGCAAATGCCAAAATAATATTGCGATTCATTTACGCCATACCTCCGATACCTCCGTCTGTCACATAGTACCCTCTGAAATCTTCAGCTTGTCAAACAGTATGTAACGGATCGTCTAGAAGCAATCTCGTAGGGGGAAACCTGAAAGTCCACGGGGAAGAAAGTCAAAAAAGCCAAATCACGACACTGCCCGCAGCGGGCCGGAGCGCTCGCAATATCAATTGACTGACCACCAGTCATTGAAGTATTGTAGGCTCCGACGGATCGCGATTGCGGCGACTTGGCAGGCACCACTTTTTTTGATGGAGATCACCATGACTTATCTGATTACCGGGGCGACGGGGGAGGTTGGGTCGCGGGTGGTTGAGGTTTTGCTGCAGCGGGGGGAGCGGCCGCGGGTGTTTGTGCGTGATGCATCGAAAGCGCGTGGGCGATTCGGCGAGCTTGTGGATATAGCCGTGGGCGACCTGGGCGATGGCGGGTCGCTGCTAGCGGCGCTGGCTGGAATTGAGGCGTTGTTCCTGATCAACAGCGGACAGGAGATTCCGAGGCGCGACGAACTGGCGGCAAACGTTGCGAGGGCTGCGGGCGTCCGGCATCTAGTCAAGCTTTCTTCGATGGATGCGCAGCAGGACGTCGGGACCGGCGTGTGGCACGCGCGAGGCGAGGCCGCGATTCGCGCGAGCGGGATTACCTTCACATTCGTGCAGCCGACGGGCTTCATGGTGAACGCGCTCTTTTGGGCGGCGTCGATCAAGGCGGGCCGGGTCGTGCGTTCTGCCACCGGCGACGGCAAGATTCCTTTCATCCATACAGACGACATCGCGGGTGTCGCGACCGAAGCTTTGACGTCGCGGAAGTATGACGGACAGGCGTTGCCAATTACTGGGCCGGAGGCGTTGAGCTACGCGCAGATGGCTGGGAAGATCGGCGCGGTGATCGGTAAGCCGGTGCGTTTCGAAGCGATCAGCGAGGAAGTAGTTCGCCAGCGGATGATCGCGGACGGCGATTCGGAGGAAATGATTGCGGCGCATCTTTCGACATACGGCGCGATTCGCGAAGGGCGGATGGCGGAGGTCACCGGCAATGTGGAGCGCGTGCTGGGCCGAAAACCGATCACGTTTGATCGCTGGGCGCGGGAAAATGCCGAGGCGTTCCGCTGATAATCCTGATAACCGTGACATCACTGATGACAACGACGCCGCGCCAGCGGATCGGCTGGCACCGAGCGCCATCCCAGGTTCGCTGTGTTACTTTATGGTGAGTGACCAACGTTCAGTCGCGGAGGTTTGACCGGTCGAATGTCTGCTGCTTCCAAATCCAAATCACGTCCTCGAACCAAGCCGCCTGAAGAGCGCCGCGAAGAGCTGATGAACGCGGCGCAGCGCCTGTTTCTGAAGCGCGGCATGGGGCCGACGACGATCGAGCAAATCACTACGGGCGCGGCAGTGGCCAAAGGCACATTCTATCTGTACTTTTCGTCGAAGGAAGATGTGCTCGCGGCGTTGCGCGCCCGCTTTGCACAAGAATTGCTGGCGCGGATAAAAGGAGCGGTCGCACAGAATAGGGAGGACGACTGGAAGGGAACGTTAGCCACCTGGGCCGAAGCGGGCGTCGCGGGCTACCTCGATTCGATTCAACTGCACGATATTCTTTTCTATGGCACGCCGCGTCCTCCGGCGCGGAAGGGGCTGGTGAAGAACGCTATCATTGACCATCTTGCTGGAATGCTGCAGGCGGGCGCTGCTGTCGGGGCATGGTCCGTGGACGATCCTCAATTCACCGCGATCTTTTTGTTCAATGGATTGCACAGCGCGGTGGATTACGCGCAGGCCAGCGAGAAACGAGTGAATCGAACGCGGCTGGCGCAGAGGTTGCAGCACCTGTGTTTGCGGGCGGTCGGACTGACGGGGGAGTGAACTCGAATTTCGGTCCCTCAGCGTCTAAAGCCGCGAGGAATATATGGCGGATACGGCACGGCTAAAGCCGTGCCCTGAGGAAAATCGGTAGTCCTCAATCACGTTCTGGAACCGCGGCGCACAAAGATTACCCAGTCGTAATGCGGACTTTTGCGGACAGCGGCGGGGGTACCAGTCCGACAACATTGGCTGCCACGTTAATCGTCCAGACGCTCTCTCTACCCTACTGAATCTATGTTACTTACAGCATAAAACCACAGTCAATTTACGCCAGTACCTTCGGCACATACCCGCTCCCCCATTTTCTGCTATGCTTGAAACGAATCAGGGCATCCGGTGTCTAACTACTCAGAAGGACACGCCCTGAAGCTCGGCGCTTCGGGAGGTAAACAGAACGGCATGTCCGACTTTGCGCAATCACTGCCGTGGGGCCGCGACGAATCAGAATTAGTCACCGAGCTGCAAGCAGGCTCGGACGCGGCATTCGACTGGCTGGTCACCTATTATCACGCAGGGGTGTACAACCTGGTCTACGGCATTCTTTCGGATTCCGCCGACGCCGCCGACGTGACGCAAGAAGTTTTCCTGCGCGCCTTTCGCGGGATTCGCGGATTCCGGCAAGGCAGTTCACTGAAGACGTGGCTGTATCGCATCTCCGTACGACAGGCCCTGAATCACCGGCGCTGGTGTTGGCGCCATCACCGGCAGCAAATTTCGATAGACGCGGAAGAAGAAGGCAAGAATCCGGCGCTGGATCTGAAGGATTCCGAAGCGTCACCGCTGGAACAGTGCGAGACGCATGAAATGCAAGCTACCGTGCGGCGGGCGTTGGCGCAAATTCCAGATGCGTTTCGCAGCGCTGTGATTTTAAGAGATCTGGAAGGCTTGTCCTACGAAGAGGTGGCTGAAGTGCTCGAAGTATCCGTCGGCACCGTGAAATCCCGCATCTTGCGCGGACGCCGCCTGCTGAAAGAAATCCTGAATCCGCTGGTGCGCGCTCCGGAACGGGCTTCGTCAGCGGCTCCGGAACAAGCTAGCTTGTCTTATCCGGCAACCTCTGAGTTGCATACCCATCAGCATCCATCACCATCTGTCACCACATCCGCGCCGTCAGTTTCGCCGCTGGCAGCGAATGTTGCCGTACGGTCGTTGCGAGGACTCCGATGAATTGCCGCCAGGCCGAACGCTATCTCCCAGGATATCTCGATGGAGCCATTTCGCCGCGGCAGCACGCCGTGGTGCGGGAACACCTCGTCGGTTGCGATGATTGCAACGTGCAGCTGGAACGATTCCGCCGTTTGGCGATTTGTCTCGCGACCGTTGCGCCGGCTCCGCCGCCTGCGGACCTGACAGTGCGCATCCGCATGCGCGCAGTGCAGTCTGGTGCGCCTTGGGCCGATGCTCGCCGTTGGTGGTCTCGCACCGTCGTCTCGTTTGAAAATATTTTGAAACCACTGGCCGTGCCGGCTACTGGCGGAATTTTGACGGCTCTGGTGGCGTTCGTTCTGATCGTGCAGAACATTCTGGTGGGCGTGCCGATGGGTGGCATCGTGCCGAATGATCTTCCCTTGAATCTGGTGCAGCCTGCGCGACTGGAAAGCCTCGCGCCATTCCCTGTGCCTGGCGTGGTTGGGTCTGCCGCACATTCGGAATCCGGCGAATTGTTGCTGGAGGCGACGCTGAACGCATCGGGCGAAGTGGTTTATTACAAGATTCTCTCTGGCCCCAACGATCAAGCCGTGCAGCGCCAGCTTGATCAGGTAATGCTCTTCTCGCGCTTCCGGCCGCAATTCAGTTTCGGACGTCCGCAGGCGGGCGGCCGCGTGCTGGTAAGCTTCAGCGAAGTGCGAGTTCGCGGCTGACGCGGCGCGTCCCCCGAATCCGTTAATTTCGCAATCATGCTGAGCCCGCTGAGGCGGGCGAACGATCTCTCCACGCTTTTCTCTGCGCACGCTGCGCTCCGCCCCGTGCCTCCTTTGGGCTGAATCTATTGGCATGTTCGAACGTGGCGACACCCGCACCCTGCTTGACTCTGTTCAGGCTGCCATTTAGAGTCTCTCTGCATCTTTTATACAAGCCCTACGCGCTGCACGGGGCGGCGCGCGCGTTTCTGAATGCAGGCAATGCGACGAATCCAGTGAGGAGTTCCATCATCACAAAGCATCACCAAAAACTTTCAGCGCACGTTTTTATTGCCGCAATCATCATTTTGCTCGGCATTCTGTTCGGCACCGCCGTCACCCCCGCGACGCGCGGTCAGGCCACGCCTCCGGACGCGCAGACCGGAGTGAGCGTGGAGGCCAGCCAGTCGATTTTTTCGGTGATGTGCGCGCTGGACGCCGCCGGATTCGCCGCGGACGAGAGCACGCTAAGCGAAATGCCATCGCGGCTGGCTCTGCGCGGCGAATTGCTGAAGCTGCAAGGGCCGGCCACGGAGGCGCTACGCCAGTTCTATCACGATTACGCGCTAGCCGATCCCGGCGAGACGCTCTCGCGCTACATTACTTTCGCGCTGGTGATCGGTCCGCCGCCGAGTTTTACATTTCTGCTGGATCACGACGTGATGCCGCCCGACGCGCTGGCCATCGAAGGTTTTCAGGAAGTCCTCGCGAATTTTTATCACGAAGCACATCTGGATCTGCGCTGGGCTGCGGTGGAACCGGAATATACTCGCGCGGTGGAGCGTTACCAGTCACCGGTGCGCCGCGTCGTCACCGTCTCCGACGCGTACTTGCGCGAGATTTACAGACCGCGTTACGCACATTCCTTTACGGTTTACATCGAGCCGCTGGTCGGCAATCGCACCAATTTCCGCAACAACGGCAATCATTACGCCATCGTGGTTGACGGCGGCCCGGAATTTCCAGAGGCCGACGTGCGCCACGCCTATTTGCATTTCTTGCTCGATCCGCTCCCGCTGAAATATCGCGAGAACGTGATGAAAAAACGCGGACTGCTGAATATTGCCGCCCGCGCGCCACGCCTCTCCCCCGAATACAAGAACGATTTCATGGCCTATGCCGACGAATGTCTGATCAAGGCCGTGGAGCTGCGCATCCGCCACCTGAAGCCGGACAAAGAGGAAGCTGTGCTGGCCGACGACGATAAGGACGGATTCATCATGGTCCGATCGTACGTGGCGCAATTGCAGAAGTTTGAGAAAGCGGAGCCCGCGATGTCGTATTATTTCCCCGACCTGATTGACGGGATTGATCTGGCCGCCGAACAGAAGCGCCTGCAGAATTTCCAGTTCGCCGCATCGCAGGAAGCTGGCCCGGAAAAAGCCGCGCCGGGCGGTGTGCGCGCTGGATCGCAGCCGGGCCAAACGGGTGATTCGCAATCAGAGTTGGAAAGCGCTCTGGCGCAGGGCGATCATGAAATAGCGTTGCAGGATGCCGCGGCTGCCGGCAAGACTTTTGAAAAGATCCTGGCGAAATATCCGGAGAACGCCCGGGCGACTTTCGGTCTGGCGGTCGCCTCGCTGTTGAATCACGACGCGGACCGCGCGCAGGAGCTGTTCGAAAAATTGGTGGCGGCTGCGGCCGCAGGCCAGGCGACATCGGCTCAGCCCGCGGGCCAAGCACCAGGCCAAGTGGCTGCTGCGGCGAGTGCTGCTCCCGATCCGGGGATCGTTTCCTGGTCGCATGTGTATCTGGGGCGCCTGCATGATTTCGCGGAAGAGCGCGATCAGGCTCTGGTGGAATATCGCGCCGCGCTCGGGATCGCGGGTGCGCCGGAAGCCGTTCGCGTGGCCGCGCAGCGTGGAATTGACGCGCCGTACAATCCGCGCGGCGCCGGCGGCAGCAGTGCGCCGCCAAGACAGTAGACTTCAACCTGTACCAGCATCCAGAGGCCGGCGGCAGGTTCGGAGTTATTCTAAACAAGGAAGGCAACAAAACATGACGCTCCGTACAATCCGCAGTGGCATCGCAGCTCTCGTGATCCTCCTTGCCTGGTTCCTTTCGGCGCCGAATTCTTTCGCGCAGTATCAGCAGAGCCCGCCGCCGGCGCCCACGGGACAGCAATCCCAGGCGCCACAGCAACCGCCGAAGGACGGGCAAACCGCACCGCCGGCCGCAGCGCCGAAAGCCGATCCGGAAGAAGAGGCGGCTTACAAAGCCTTCACCGACACAAAGCTGGAAGACGCGGACAAGCGCATCCAACTGGGCGAGGCGTACGTTCAGAAATATCCCAGCGGCAAATACCTTGCGATGGTCTATCAAGGCCTGACCACGGCGGAATATTCCAAGCAGGACCTCGCGAAGATGTACGCCGACGCGGATAAGACGCTGGCCGCGAATCCGGACGACGTTACCGTGCTGGTATTGGTGGGCTGGGTGATCCCGCACAACTACGATCCCAACGATCTCGCCGCGGAAAGCCGGCTCGACAAGGCTGAGAAGTACGAAAAGCACGCGCTCGAAGTGCTGGCCACTTTGCCGAAGCCCGCGAGCATGACCGATGAACAATTCGCCAAGGTGAAGGCGCAGGGCGAGTCTCAGGCGCACAGCGGCCTGGGACTTGTTTATTTTCGCCGCGGAAATTCTGAAGAATCGATCGCTGAATTTAAAAAATCCACTGCCGATCCCGCGAACCAGGACGCTACTGATTATTACGTGATGGGAGTGGAACTCACGCGCCTGAAGCGCTTCTCGGAGTCCGCCGACGCATTCGAGAAGTGCGCCGCGATGCCCGGTGGCCTGCAGGACCGTTGCAAGCAGTCAGGCGCTGAAGCCAAGAAACAGGCGGCCAGCGCGCCCGCGGCGCCGAAATAACGGACAGGTGATCGCGCCATGACACCAGAGGAGCGCGGCGAACTCGAAGTGATCCTCGGTCACCACTTTCAACGTCCCGAGGAGCTGGATCGCGCTCTGACGCACCGGTCGCATCGCCAGTCGTCGCAAGGAACGGACAACGAGCGGCTGGAATTTCTGGGCGACCGCGTGCTTGGGCTGGTCGCGAGTGAGCACCTCTGCCGTTCGTTTCCCGATTGGGATTCGGGCCAGCTTTCCAAGGGATTGGCGCGTGTGGTGAGCGCCACTTCGCTGCATGCGGCGGCGAAGAAATTGAAACTTGGGCACTTTCTTCGGCTGGGGCCGGGCGAGGAAAAAACCGGCGGCCGCGATAAGAAGAGGTTGCTCGCCGACGCTTACGAAGCGATTCTCGCGGCGATTTATCTGGATGCCGGGCTTTCGGTTGCGGCTTCATTCTTGCAGCGCACGGTGCTGGACCCCGTGTTATCGGGCCATGGAGAAGGACTCGAACGCGCCGATCACAAATCGGCGCTGCAGGAATGGTTGCAGCAACGTGCGCGCTCGCCTGTGGAATACCGCATACGCAGCGAATCGGGCCCCGAACACCAGAAAGTTTTCGAGGTTGAGGTCTGGCACGGCGGCGAACGGCTCTCCACGTCCACTGGGCGTAGCAAGAAAGAAGCCGAGCAGCAAGCCGCCAGTGCAGCGTTGGAAATTCTGGAAGCTCGCGACATTCCTCGTCCTTCGTAGCAGCTACTCCCCAGCCGGCCTCGTCCTCGATCCTCGCTTGCTGATTTTTTCCCCATGCTGCTAAAGTGAACGCATGGCATCTGAAACCACAGCGCTACCGGCGCCGGCGCCCGATGCGGGAGCGCTCGCTAATCCAGGCGCACCGGTGGCGCCGCAGAAGATAGTTCGGCCTCGCAGTGGACTGGCAGAGTTTTTGGAAATGCTGCTGGTGACGATGCTGCTCGCGCTCTTCGGCACCACTTTCGTCGTGCAGGCGTTCAAAATCCCTTCTGGTTCGATGGAGCCGACGCTGCTGATTGGCGACCACGTCTTCGTCAACAAATTCATTTTCGAAGGCACTGGCGCTTGGTACGAAAAATTTCTGCCTTATCGCGATGTTCGCCGCGGCGACATCATCGTCTTCAAATATCCCTTCGACGATCATCCGCATTACGTGAAGCGCGTGATCGGCCTGCCGGGCGATCGCCTGCGCATCGTGAATGGCGACGTTTACATTGACGGGGTGCTGCTGCAGGAGCCGTACGTCGTGCGTGACCCGTCATCCCGGGATCCTTATGCCGACAATTTTCCGCCTAGTAGTCGCGGGGTTCTGCGATTCGTCGCGCGACGCGAATGGGCCGACCAGCTTTTCGATTACGTGCGCGACGGTGAGCTGATCGTTCCTCCCAATCATTATTTCGCCATGGGAGATAATCGCGATCGCAGCGCGGACAGCCGCTACTGGGGTTTCGTTGATCGTGATTCGATCATGGGCAAGCCGATGATGATTTACTGGTCGGTGCGCGCCACGTCCGACGATTATCGCTCGCGCGGAGTTTCCAGCGCGCTGAGCGGCATGGGCCAGACGCTGTTGCACCTGCGCGCGCAGACCCGCTGGAATCGCATGCTGCGCGAAGTTCATTAATACGATGGCCGCGCGCCGTCGTTAGTCATGTCGCAAACACTCTCAGAACTTGAACTGCACACTCCGCCGCTGCATACAGCGCGGCCGCGGCGGCGCGCCTGGTCTCGTTGGGCGAAATCGCTCGTGTGTCTGCTGATTTTTCTGTGGCTCGCTGATCTGGGCGTGTCGCTACTGATCCGTCACACGCGCCTGCAACGTAGGTTGACGGCGCGCCTGGAAACCGTCTTCGGTCGCAGCGTCGAAGTGGCCAGCTACGATTTTTCTCTGTGGGGCGGCCCAACGCTTCAAGCGCACGCCGTCACGTTCGGCGAAGACCCACGCTTCGGCCACGAATATTTTCTGCGCGCGGATTCGCTGACGGTGCGGCTGCGCTGGCAGAGTTTTTTCCGCGGACACGTGGAGTTGGGCGCGATCGCGCTGGAAAGCCCCAGCCTCAATCTGGTGCGCAATTCTGGAGGCGACTGGAACGTCGCGGAGTGGCTGCCGAAATCGGTGGGCGGCGCGCCGTCTTCGTCTTTGCCGGGTGCTGCGGTGCGCTTCGGACGGATTGACGTAGCTTCCGGCCGCATCAATTTCAAGCGCGGCGACGAAAAACTTCCGTTTGCGCTGACCAACGTCAACGGCTACATGGAACCGGACCGCTCCGGCCGGTGGACCTTGAACCTGGAAGCGGTTCCGACGCGCGCTGCGGTCTTGCAGCAACAGGCCGGCACGATTCGTGTTTCGGGGCACGTCGGCGGCACTTCTTCGCGCCTGCGTCCCGCGGTTCTTGATTTGGCGTGGGACGATGCATCACTCTCCGATTTGCTGCATCTCGCGCACGGTTACGATTTCGGCGTGCGTGGAGATTTGGGCTTGGTAGTTCATGCGGAAACCCAGGGCGATAATTGGGCGCTGCAGGGCCGCGCCGATCTCCGTCGCCTGCATCGCTGGGATTTCGCGGCGCGCCCGGATAATCCCGCGCTGATCGTCAACGCAAAAATGATTCTGTATCCGCTCGCGTCGGGCCTGGACATCACCGAAGCTACCATCCAGGCTCCACATTCCTTCGCGCGCGCGGACGCGCACTTTGCGTGGCCGTCGGCGGCTGAACCGCAATTCGCGGCGCAGAGCGCGAACGTGGCGGCCTCACCCGCGCAATTCGAAATCACGCAATCGCAGCTGGATCTCAACGATGTGCTCGCCTGGATCCGCGCGTTTCATTCAGACGTCGCGCCAGACGTCTCATTGCGCGGTTTCGCCAGCGTCCGTGCGGGATTTTCCGCGTGGCCGCCGCGCTTGACGTCTGCTGTTGGCGCCATCGCCGGAGCCGATCTTGCCACCGCGCGTTTGCGTGTTCCCGCGCATCTCAGCCAGACGCTGTTTCGTTACGACCACGAAATGTTTTCGCTGCTGCCTGCAACCATTTCATACGGCTCAACGGATGGCGCAATTCGCGCGGAAGCAATCGCCGGCGCCGGCCAACGCGAATTTCCCGTCTATCATTTATCTGGCAGCCTCGCGCAAGTGCGCGATCTGGTGGCTACCGCCGGCGCGCTGGGATGGAATATTTCGCGTGGCTGGGACCTCGCCGGTCCGGTGCGTTGCGATTTGCGCTGGCAGGGCGCGCGATTTCCGTGGGAAGCGCAGCCTGTAGGCAGCATCGAGTGGGGCGGGGAACCCGCGGGCGCCTCGCTGCTGACGCCATTCCTGAATCAGCCGGTGAAACAGATCAGGGCGCGCGCGGAATTGAAACCGGGGCTGCGCCATATTGCGCTGACGTCCGCCGAGGCCTTCGGCTCGCGCTGGACGGGCACGTTCGATCGCCGCGATCTCGCCACCGGTTGGCAGTTCGCGCTATCCACGGACGCGCTTTCGGCTGCGGACCTGGATCGCTGGCTCAATCCGCGGTGGCGCCAAAGTTTTCTAGACCGCATGTTGCCGTTCCTGAATTCCAGTTCGCCGGCGAATGCCGTGCCGGAGAATCTTCGCGCCGAAGGGCGCATCAATATAGAGCAATTCTCGCTAGCGCCTGTGGCTCTGCGTCATTTGCAGGGCGACGTGAGAATTGGTGGCCGCCACCTCGAGGTATCCAGCGCCAAGGCGGAATTCTTTGGGGGCGCGCTGCAAGGCTCACTCGACGCGCAACTGACCGCGGCGCCGGCATACCGGCTGAATCTCGATTATTCTGGCGTCGATCTCGCTGCGCTTACTGCTGCTTTCCCCACGCTCGCCGATTTATTTTCCGGCTCTGCTTCCGGCGAATTCGCGCTCGATTCCGGCGGCGGCACCCGCGCCGATCTGGTTTCGTCGCTGGAATGTCGCGGCAATGCGCGCATCACCGATGCCAAGCTGCAAAACATCAATCTGCTGGAATCAATGCTCGCAGCGGAGACGCGCCCCGGCGGCAGCTCGTTCCCCTCGGCCAGCGCTGCATTCGCATGCGGCAATGGAAAAATAATTTTCCAGCGCTTGCGTTTCACCGGCACGTCGCAGGATATTGCCGCGTCCGGCTCCGTGGATTTCTCCCGCAGCCTGCACTTGCAGCTGCGCGTGCTTCCTGCTGGCGGTGCCATCGGCACTGCACGCCCCGCAGCGCAACTCTTCGAACTAACCGGACCTCTCAGCGCGCCGACGATTGAGCCGGTCAACCCATCCGCGTCCCACTCTGGCGAGCAAGAAACCACGGAGCAGCGGGATTGATTCCGCGGCAAAAGCAGGCGGTCGCATATTGCCTGGCAATGCTGGCGGCGTTCGCGCTGCTTCTGCCTTTGCTGGGCGCCGCCTCGCAACGGATTCACCTGACCCCCAGTTTCACGATGGGCGAATCGTTCCGCTACCACATTGAATCGCAGACACTCACGACCGGAACCACGACCACTCCGATCGCAAATCCCGAAGCCGCGAAGCAGCTGAAGCAAGTTGCAGACCTGGAGGTCCGGCTCGACGTCGTCGGCGTGCAGCCCGCCGCAAATGGCACGACTGGCGCCGCACGCCTGCGCGCCACTTACGAAAAAGCCACCGCTGCCACGCAAACCGACGCCTACGATCCCGCCGCCGCGGCTCTGGACGCGCAATACAATAACCTGCAGGGACGTTCAGTGGAATTTACAATCGAAGCTGACGGAAAGATTTCGCACATCACCGGGCTGGATGAGGCCGTTTCCAATCCTTCCACGGCCGCCGCGATGCGCGACTGGATCACTGGATTTTCTCCGAGCGCGAATTTGCCTCCGGAGGGAATCGCCATCGGTCAGAAGTGGTCAGCCGAGCGGCCGCTGGAAAATACGCCGCTCGGGAATTTGCTGTGGCGCACGTCGTCCAGTTATCTGCGCGATGAGGCTTGCGAGCTGCCGGGCCAGTCAAGATCGGCCGCGCAGAATCCAGACGAGGCAACCGCCGGAACTTCAACCGGAACTCCCACCGCTCCCGTTAAGCATGCCGCCGCTTCGTCGGGTCCGCTCTGCGGCGTGATTCTCACCAGCTTCGATATCCTGCGCCGTGGCTCCGAGAATGCCGACGCCACGCCGGAAGATTATCGCCACAACGGGCTGCGCACGTCCGGCACGTGGACTGGCAAAGGCGAAAGGCTCGACACCATTTCGCTGCAGACCGGCATGCTGCTGCGCTCCACGCAAACCAGCACGCAAAAAATGGACTTCGAAATCGTCAGCGCGATTTCCGGCTCGAAAATTCACTACGCCGGCCAGGTGGAAACGCAATCCGAAATCACGTTGGTACCCGACGCCGCCGGCGCGCCCTGACGCCCGAAAGATTGCTTTTGCGGATGACGATTAGTTGACACGGCGCGGCGCAACGGCTAGCATCTCGCCCAGTTCTGTTGTCCTACCAGGAAAAATCGGAAGAGGTGACTTGTGAGCGATGCCGCACGGCTGCGTTATTTGCGCATAGCGTTGATTCTTGTTGGGCTGATTTTTATTTTGGGCGTTTATCCGCTGATGATGGCCTGGTGGCCGTCCGGCTGGCGCTGGCAACCCAATCAACCGGAGTACGAACAGATGATCCTGGGTGTGTACGCGACGCTGGGAATATTTCTGCTCCTCGCTTCGCGAAATCCGCTCCAGAATCGCAGCCTGATCTGGTTCACCGTTTGGTCGAGCCTGGTTCATGCCGGAATTATGACTGTGCAGGCGCTCCAAGCCCCTGCAGAGCACGGCCACCTGCTGGGCGACATTCCTGCGCTGGCCATCGTAGCCATCGTGCTCGCGTTGTTGACGCCGCGCGGCGCCGTCGCCCAAACCTAAATAAATTTCCGGCACGTAGAAGATAAGCGCGAGATTGTCATTTTCGCCGTGCAGGATGTACCATATCGCCATAATGCAGGCGGCATACACAGAATCGGTGAACGAGAAAATCGGTAAGGTGATGGCCGATGCGTTTTACGCCGCGCTTGCGGCGTTCATATTTGGCATATGCCTTGCTGGAATTATAAAACGACTCGGTGGCGCGTTTCTCGGCGGCGCAGTATGTTCGGGAGCATTCGTTATCTTTGGGCTGTACTGGACTTGGCGGGCAGTGCAGCGCCTGCTGACCGCAAAATATACGACGAGCGACACCGCGAAGCCCAGCGCACGCCAATTGATGGGATATTGCGTGGCGTTCGCTTTTGCTTCCGTGAGTTTCGGCCTTGAGGTGATGGCCGCACTTCATTCGTCCGACGGCTTTTATACGTACAGCGCCTTTGCGTGGGGGATCATCAGTTGTATCTTGTTCTACGGTGTTTACCGTCAGGCTAGACGGCTGACCTCCGCGCTCGTCTGAAAAGGTTTCGGTCGCACGCCTCGCTTGACGCACGATTGCTCGCCTACCGAGAAACACACGCTCCAAACAGTTATAATCAATCTGCATGATCCCTGCTTCCTACAAACCGAAGAAGAAATTCATGGAGCTGGCCATTTCGGAGGCCAAGCTGGCGGGCGACCGCGGCGACTATCCCATTGGCGCGGTGATCACGCGTCTAGTGGGGAAGCGCGAAGTGGTGATTGCCAGCGCGGGCAATCGCGTGAAAACTTCCGGCTCCAGCATCAAGCACGTGGAGCTGGAAACGCTGAAATACGTGTGCAGCGGGTATGGCCGCTACTTGCCCGACTTCGTCTTGTACTCGACGCACGAGCCTTGCGCGATGTGCGCCGGGGCTTGCGTGTGGTCCCGAATTGGCGCGGTCGTCTACGGTGTTTCGCAGGAAGACATCGCGGCGTACGGCCGCAAGTGCGGCACGGATGATTATAAGTGGCGAGCGTGCCTGATCTCCTGTGAGTTCGTTTTTCGCAAGGGCAATCACCGAATTCCCGTATTCGGCGGCTTCCTGCGCGCGGAATGTCAAAGACTTTTCAGTTACAAAACCACGCGCCGCTGACCAGCACGAACCGAAGTGAACGTTCCCCAATAGTCTGAACTTGGTAGAGTGCTGAGTGCCGGCTAGGTTTTTGTAGCGCGAGCGTCTTGCCGGCTTTTTGGCTTAGCGGTTCCAGCACTCGGCCGAATGGTAGGCAAGTTTCAACGTGTGGTATTAGTGATAGAATCTTGCCGTGTTTAAGAGATTCAAGCTTCGCAGTATGAACGAGGCCCTGAAGTGCTCGTTCTGCAACCGGAGCAGCGACGAAGTCGAGAAACTGATAGCGAGTCCCTCCAATGGTCCTATCCAGGCCTATATCTGCAATGCATGCGTGGTAGTTTGCAGCTCCATTTTGGAATCCGAGAAAAAGGCAGCGCCAAAGTAGCTCCTACGGTCGGCCGCCCCAGCACGCTGCTTGCAAATTTGTTATAATCAAAGTTTTCAGCATGGCGCGTTTTGCGCGCTGAGGACTTCTGCATGAATTTCAAGCTAGCCAGTGACTACGAACCCCGGGGCGACCAACCGCAAGCCATTTCGCAGCTGCTTTCAGGGCTATCCGCCGGAGACCGCCACCAAGTGCTGCTGGGCGTCACCGGCTCGGGCAAAACCTTTACGATGGCGAAGGTGATCGAGGAGATTAACCGGCCGACAATCGTGCTGGCGCACAACAAAACGCTGGCGGCGCAACTGTTCCACGAATTTAAGTCGTTTTTCCCCGATAACGCGGTCGAATATTTCGTCAGCTACTACGATTATTACCAGCCTGAGGCTTATGTTCCGGCCAGCGATACGTACATCGAAAAAGAGTCCACGATTAACGATGAGCTGGACAAGCTGCGCATGAGCGCCACGCGCTCGCTCTTCGAGCGCCGTGACGTGATCATCGTCGCCTCGGTCTCCTGCATCTACGGCCTCGGCTCGCCCGAAGCGTATTACGGCATGATGCTGCTGCTCGAAAAGGGCATGTCCATCAATCGCGAGACGATTTTGCGCAAGCTCGTCGAAATTCAGTACGAGCGCAGCGAAGATCTGCGTCGTGGCACTTTCCGCGTGCGCGGAGACATCATCGAAATTTATCCGCCGTATGACGATCTTGCAGTCCGCATCGAGCTGTGGGGCACGCAGATCGAAGCCATCCGAAAAATTGACCCGCTCACTGGTGAAATCCGGCTGACGCGCGAAGGTGACATCACCCGCCAGCCGATTTATCCGAAGACGCACTACGTGCTGCCGGCTGAACAACGCGAGCGCGCCATTCAGAGCATCTACGAGGAAATGGAATGGTGGAAAGGCGAGCTGAGCCGGCAGGGAAAAATTGTGGAATCGCAGCGCATCGTGCAACGCACCAATTTCGACATCGAAATGATGCGCACCATCGGCTATTGCCACGGCATCGAAAATTATTCGCGCCATCTTTCCGGACGTTTGCCGGGAGAGGCGCCGCCGACGCTGCTGGATTACGTGCCGTCGGATTATTTGCTGGTGGTGGACGAATCGCACCAGACTGTGCCGCAGCTGCACGCCATGTATCACGGTGACCGTTCGCGCAAACAGACGCTGGTGAATTACGGCTTTCGCATGCCGTCGGCGCTGGATAATCGTCCGCTCACTTTTGAGGAATTCGAGCATCGCACCAATCAGGTGGTGTACGTTTCTGCGACGCCCGGGCCTTATGAGCTGACCAAAACCGGCGGGGTGGTGGTCGAGCAGGTGATTCGCCCTACCGGGCTGGTGGATCCCGAAGTGGAAGTTCGTCCGGTGAAAGGACAAGTGGACGATCTGCTGGAGCAAATCCGCCAGCGCACCGCGCGGAACGAGCGCATTCTGGTCACAACGCTCACCAAGCGCATGGCCGAAGACCTGGCGGAATATTTTGCGGAAGTGGGCATACGCGTGCGTTATCTGCACTCTGAAATTGATACGTTGGAGCGCGTGCGCATCCTGCGCGATCTGCGCCGCGGCGAATTTGACGTGCTGATCGGCATCAACCTGCTCCGCGAAGGGCTGGACTTGCCGGAGGTCTCGCTCGTTGCGATTCTGGATGCGGATAAGGAAGGCTACCTGCGCAGCGCTACATCTTTGATTCAGACGATGGGCCGCTGCGCTCGTCATGTGGAAGGCCGCGCCATTTTGTACGCGGACCGCATGACTGATTCTATGCGCCAGGCCATCGGCGAAACCAGCCGCCGGCGCGCCATTCAGGAAACCTATAACCGGGACCACAACATCACGCCAATGTCCATCATCAAGTCCGTGGATATGCAGCTGGCGCGCATTATCGAGGCCGATTATTTGACCGTGCCCGCTGACGAGCCTGTGATCGGTGAAATCACCAGCGAGGCGCAGATGGTGCAGGCCATCGCGCAACTCGAAAAGCAAATGCGCGATGCTGCAAAGAATTTCGAATTCGAACGCGCTGCGGGCATTCGCGATCGCGTCCGCGCACTGAAACAGCGCGACCTGGGCGCGATTTTTTCTCCACCTGCGGCGGACGTTCCAGTTCCAACTTCCGCGGCACCTGCGGCAGCGACGACGACGGTCGTCGAAGAAACTCCCGTGGCGCAGGTTCCATCGCCAAAAACGCGGTCACGCGCCGCCAAAGTATCAAAGAAACCCTGATGGTGATTTTCTGGCTTCCGGAGCGGCCGAACGGATCGCCAGCCGGACAGACCGGGAAAGCCGGGGAAGCTGTGGAAACTTGCGAGATATCGGCTAATATCTTTTTTCGATGTTGCCGAATAGAATAGAAACCGGTGCGCAAATCCCAATCATCCGTCGCTCGCCTGCGACTGTTCCGTTATGAACTCGTAATCCTGGCATTGCTCGTCGCACCATCCGCCGCGCGCTCTCAAGCCGTCCAGCAAACGCAAACTCAAGCGCCGTCGCAACCGCAAGCGTCATCGCAACCGCCGGCACCACCGCAATATCCTCCCGGCAACGAATTCGCGATTTGGGGCGGCTACTCTGTCGGGAATGCGCAGCTTATTGGCATCACGACCAATCGCCAGCTCGGCGAATTCGCGCTGCGTTACGGGCGGACGCTCTTCGACAAACCACACATTGCGCTGCAATACACGCTCGACGTGATCCCGGTGGAAACCGTACGGCAGTACACCTTCACCGAGTGCATGCCCACGCCGACCACAACCGCGTTCTGCACGAACGGACGCGAGACGGTGTACGGGGGCGGCGTGAATCCGATCGGATTGAAACTGAATTTCCGGCGCGAGCACCGCTTCCAGCCGTTCATCGCGTCCACGGCTGGATTCGTCGCCTCGGTGCGGCCCGTGCCCGTGGACGTTCCCGGTGGAACGCAATTTAATTTTACGTTTGATTTTCAGGCGGGAGTGGATTGGTTCAATTCATCGCGCGACCGCGCCTGGCGCTTCGGTTACAAATACCAGCACATTTCCAATGCCTACCGGCACGATTTCAATCCCGGCGTGGACTTCCATTTCATCTTCCTGAGCTATTCCTTCTTTAAATAAAAAGACGTTACGCTGCGTCTTCGGTGCTAAATGGTTTGGCGCGCTCACACCACCCCGCGTTTCAGCTCCTCAATCGGATAAAAAGTCCCGCGCCAAAAAATACCGCCCTGCCGCAAAGTAACAAACGTGGACCGGACTATCATCCAACAAACGATTAAAGCCCCTAGAGGTTGCGTCACTGCATACAACGGCGACTCGTCAAACTCCAGTGCGGCGCCAGCCTGCGCCAGCACCGGCAGCACAATCGCCGCCACCGCGAATATCCGCGCCCATCCGTGCACAAACGGCAAAGCCAGCCACGGCAGCACGAACATCAGCAAATTTCCAGCGACTTGTCCGACGGCGAACCAGAGGCGAAAACCCGTGGTCGCATAAAAATTCTTCGTCGTTCCGCGAATGATATTTCCCAAGCCCGCATGCCAGTGCAC
>Ga0210398_10001446_pt1 | contig 24552 bp, 20 predicted proteins | sample IncBWC4OmetaG_FD_161047 | JGI IMG/M metagenome (GOLD analysis project Ga0210398, IMG submission 161047) | Forest soil microbial communities from Barre Woods Harvard Forest LTER site, Petersham, Massachusetts, United States - Inc-BW-C-4-O | ecosystem: Environmental > Terrestrial > Soil >...
ACCTGGTCGACGATTCCCTGGAATTGCTTCGTAATCGCCGAAAACCGGTCGTAAAGCGTGGGATCGTAAATCAATTTTCCAAGCGAGCCTTTCCCGCTCTCCGCAAACGCGAGGATGCGGTCAGCACGCTTCAGCAGGGCATCCATGTTTTGCAGCGTGCTCTCGCTCGATCTCACTACCTCATTGAAATCGGGATGCACGTGCGTGGGCAGTGTATCCCCATTCTGCGCCGGGGCGCCGATTGCCTGCGCGCTATCGATGTCGAGATAGGTTTCGCCCAGAACGCCTGCAGTATCCAAAGAAGTGACTGAATCGCGGCGCAGGTTGAAACCGTACTTCGTACTCACCTTCATGATCACTTCGACCGGCGTTAGTTGCTTGTCTCTATCCGGTACGACGCGCATGGCCACCACGTTGCCGATATCGACGCCACTCAGCCGCACTGGCGCGCCTACACGCAACCCGCTGGCATTGTCGAAATAGGAGTACAGCGTGATCCGCTTGGTGAACAGCCCCGTAGTCCCGGACATCAGGAAGAGAAGAAGCGCCAGCACGACGCTGGCGAAAATCACCGTGAGGCCAACGCGAAGTTGCGACCACTTGAGCTGCTTCTGGCTCGGCAAATGGATTCCTTAAACGGCTGTTTGCGGCGCCGCCGGTCGCCCAGGGAACAATTTCCGGCTCGCCACCCTTCGCAGCATGATAACAAACCAGTCCAGTCCTAGGAGTGTTCCGTTCGAATCGCCGGAAGAAATAGCAGTGCCAGCAGGTAGGCCGCCGCCCCGCAGGCCAGCGTCACGGTCAACCCGAGTTCAATCGCGATCACCATCGCCAGCACTGAGCCAAGCACGCTGGCCGCCGCATTCATCGCCCAAGCCCATTCCACGGCGTTGTTTGGCTGGTCGATACGGTGCAACGGTCCACGCCGGGGCAAAATCGCTAGTGCCCGCAAACCTGCTGGAAACGGCATTCCCATCACAAATCCCAGCGGCGCGAGCAACAATGCGCTGATAGCTAGCCGGTACTCGAAAATCAGCCCGACTGACGCAGCCAGAAACTTCGGCAGAACCAAAACATACACGCACAACCCGGCAATCGCCAGCGCAATCGGCAACCCGGCCAGCCCCGGCCGGGCGAGCCACTTCCGCGAGGCAAAGCTTCCCGCCCCGCTCGACAGCATCATCAGGAATATAACCACCGTAAGCGCATACGTGGGATGCCCCAGAAACAGGACGAACCGCTGGATAAACGCAATCTCCACCAAAATGTAACCCACTCCGATAGCCACAAAATAAAGCAACGGAAGTGGAGACTGCCGGGAGCTGCCCAAGGCAAGCGGCAAAATCAGGAAGGCTCCAACCGCCGCAACCGAAATTGCCAATACCACCAGCAGAATCAATACGCCAAGATTGACCTTCCAATCGATCCCGCGCCGCAGACTCTCGTGACCCATTATTTGTGAGGGCTTCAGCGTGAAAAAGAAAAATGGTGCGTCATCGCTGACCGGCGCCACATCGTATTCGTAAGTCTGTGCGAAGCGATAAGGATCGTTGCTCGCAATCAAGCCCGCGAACGGGTTCTCGCCCCATTTCTCGGCCGTCTGTTGCGAAGGCAGATAGATAGGGCTTAACTGGCCGTATCGACGGAGATGAGCCTGTACCGCGGAAATCTCATTCGAGGTAAAAGATCTTTTCTTCGCCAGAACCACCACCGGAATTCCATCCTCATTCAGTGGTCCCTGCGAAGCGACGATAAAGTTGCCCGCCGGTTCGGAGACGCCCAGATCGTGCAAAGCCTGCATCGCCACCGCCACTACGCGCAGCGCTTCACGCGGCTGCCGGAACTCCCACCGGGTAATCGCAATCATGCCATCCGGCTTCAAGTGCTCAAAATATTCGCGAAAGGCTTCCACCGTGTACAGATTGTTTTCGCTCAAAGCGAAAGCCCCGGCGGCGGTCGAAGCCCACGTATCAACCAGCGTCATCTGGACCACATCGAAGCGCTGCACAGTCGAGCGCAGGTACGAGCGTCCATCGGTCACGTGTATATGGACCTCAGGACGTTCATAGAGATGTTGCGCATAATCAGCGTAGCGCCCGCGCATGATCGTGTCGGCGATGATCGGATTGATTTCGATCCCGGTCACGCTCGGACTGCCGTTGGCGACTGCCCGCAAGACATCCACGCCGCCTCCGGGTCCGATAATCGCGAACTCGCCACGCGGCCGAAGCGCATTCGCCAGCGCCGGCGGTGCGGACATCAAATCCCGCTCCCATTCCGTAGCGTGCCAGTGGGCAAGGTCGCAATTCATGATGTAGGTTGACGCATCGGCGTCAATCACGATGGCCTTCGCTTGCCCCTGACGGTCGACCTCTACGCGCGACAACGCATTCCATCGGGAAAACTCCACCCACGCCGGATCGCGAAACATACCTTTCGCGTAGACCACATCGATCAGGCGATTCGAGTGGTTCGCCGCAATCAGCAAAACGACAGAGATCGCCAGCCCCAGAGCGATTCTGCGATCGCCCGCCATCTCGGACCATACGATCCCTGCGGCCGCCATCGCGAACGCCGCAAAAAGAACTGTATTCGGCCCCCCAATCCAGTTAAGCAGCGGAACCACCGCCAGGCATGCCAGCGCGCCGCCGGTTAGATCGGCTCCGTAAAGCCGCGAGACACGCCAGGTCTCGCGAGAGAACACGACCGAGAAAACTAATCCTGTCAGAAAGAAGGGAACCGCGGCCACAACATACAGAACGCTCAGATGCAAAGAATTCTTCCACGTGACCGTGAGCGCCACCGGCACGTGCAACACAATCTCCAGCATGAGCAAAATCAGCACAGCATTGAGCGCGCACAAGCGAGAAGCCAATTTTCGTGTCGCGCGCCCGGCTAGCTTCGCTTTGGCCAGATAGGCAAACACCCCGCCGGCTCCCAATCCAAGGAGTGCAATAGAAATCGCAAGGAAAGCAAAATGGTAGAAAAGCACAACGGAAAACAGGCGAGTCAGGGCCAGTTCAAGCAATAATGCGGCAAAGCTCGTGAGCCCCAATCCCAACAAAAGAACGCTCTCGCCAATTGGGGCTGCCGAAGAAACGGGCTTTATAGTTTCGAGAGTCGCGGACATAATCGATTGGGATGCGCCAGTCTAGCAGAGTCCGCTTGAGCAAAGCTCAGCTCTCGAGGATGACCTGCGCGAACGCCTGCTCGGCAGTATGCGAGATGGAAAGCGCCGCATTCTTGACGCCCAGCTTGGCGGCAAATTCCCCCGCCTTGCCGTGAAAAGCAATCGTCGGACGCCCCCCTGGCATGCGCGCGACCTCGCAATCGCGCCAGCGAACCCCGTGATTCCAGCCCGTTCCCAGAGCCTTCATTGCAGCTTCTTTCGCCGCGAAGCGCGCGGCATACCTCTCAACCCGATTCGCCTTCGAGTCGCAGTATTTCCTTTCGCCTTCGGTAAAAATGCGCCGCAGAAAACGCTCGCCGAAACGTTCGATCGCATGCCCGACGCGCGGAACCTCCGCAATATCGATGCCTGTGCCCACAATCATATTGTTAAAACGTCAAAGCAGCCGGTCGCCGCGGTAGATCAATTCTCCATCGATCATGCGCGCCTCCGCGGTCATGCGGTGCGGCTTCGCAGGTCCAGTGCCGTCGATGTGCACTACTTCATTTCCGTGCGCAACCAGCCAATCGGAAATCAGCATTCGATGGCAGCGAAAGTATACCCGCTCGGCGCACATGTAAGCCGCCGGCCCCTCGCCGGAAAGGGCAATCAGCTCCATCATCGCCGTTTCGAACTCGCTCGTGAGCATGTAATCGGCATAATTGCGGAACGATGCGTTGCGCAGCGCGAGGTTAGGTGAATCCTCGCGAATCTTCTTGCGGTAGCCGCCGAGGGCTTTCATCCAGACATATCGAATTCCCGCGTCGGCCAGAGTCTTTTCCAGAGATTCGCGATTGAACTGCGGCAGCCGCCTCGACATCGGGAAGGCGCGAATATCCACCAAAGTTTTTATGCCGTGCGCTCGCAACGCCTCGAGCAGATCTTCGATGGATCGAGTCGAGTGGCCGATTGTGTAAAGGCGAGCCAAGACTTTTCGATGCTGATGCTTCAGCCACAGATGCGGGCGAAATTGCCGGCCAACGCCGCATCCTGTTCCGGAAACACGGTACGCAAATCGAGCAGCACACGTCCGTCCTCCACGCGCGCCACTGTCGCAGGATCACCGGCCCGCAACTTCGCGCACAACTCCTCAGCCGCAAGCCCGTCGCAGCTCAACGCCATCAGGCGCGTTGGCAGAACACACGATGGGGCTGCCCCGCCACCCAGCAACGATTCTCCATCCACAATCTCGCACTTCAAGTTTGGTGAGACAATCTGCTTCGCCAAAGCCTCCGCGCGCCGTCCAACATCTTCCCGCGAGAGCCGCATCATCCGCACCACAGGAATCGCATCATGATCCCGCCGGACATACGCTAGCAGCGTCGACTCCAGTGCGGCGTAAGTGAGCTTATCCACGCGCAGAGCGCGAAACAGCGAATTCGATCGCATGCGCGCGACCAGTTCGGAATTACCGCTGATCAGTCCGGCCTGCGGCCCGCCGAGAAGTTTATCCCCGCTGTAGGTGACGACGTCCACACCGCTGCGGAGGCTGTCGAGTACACCCGGCTCACCACTAATTCCAACCGATCGCAAGTCAAAAAGCGCGCCGCTGCCCAGGTCTTCCATCAAGGGAATGCCACGCCAGTGAGCCAGCGCCACCAAATCCGCCGTCGACGCCTCTTCCGTAAATCCGGTGATTTCAAAGTTAGAACGATGGACGCGCAGCAACAATCGCGTGCGCTCTGTCATCGCACGCTCATAATCCGAAATGCGCGTGCGGTTGGTCGTGCCAACCTCCCGCAAAATCGCGCCTGACTTTGCCATCACATCCGGAATTCGAAACGAGCCGCCGATCTCCACCAGTTCGCCGCGCGAGACAATAACTTCTCCGCCATCTGCAACAGTATTAAGTACCAGCAGAACTGCCGCCGCATTGTTATTCACGACAATTGTCGAACTATTGGTTGCGGATGCCGATCCCTCCTCATACAGCAATCGCCGGAAGAGCCTATCCACGTGCACATCGCGCTTGCTGCGCGCTCCCCGCTCAAGATCAAACTCCAGATTCGAGTAGCCCGCCGCGGTTTCGCGGACATGCTCGATGGCGGTCTCACTCAGAGGAGCGCGGCCCAAATTCGTGTGAAGAATGACGCCGGTAGCATTGATCACCGGACGCAGAGAATATTTCAATGATCGCCGCACTTCGCTTTCAATCGCGGCAGAGAGCCCCGACAGCGCAAGTTTCACAGCACTCTCATCGAGACGTCCCGATGCGATCTCCTCCCGCAGTCGGGCCAGCCCAGAGCGAGCCGAGCCGATGACAACTTCGTGGCCACAGCTTTCCGCCAGCGAACGAATAGCAGGCTCGCGCACCAGTTCGTCCACGGCAGGGAGTTTGCGGTAAAGCTCTGTGGCCGGCTGTATTTTCACCAAGAGATTATCCCACGAGCAGCCTGCGGCCATGGCACATCCAAAACTCTAAAGACTGTGCAGGTAAGCTAGTAAATTCTGCAGGTCTTGCGCGCTTAAAACCTGGCTATAACCGGGCATATCAGGGCGTCCATTGCGAATAATGTCGGTGACGCGTTCGTCATTGGCCGGCAGCCCGGTCTGCGGAAGGAATTTATGCTGGAAAAGACCCTGCAATCCCGGTCCTTTTTTCCCTTTCGTGGAGTATGGGCGATGGCAGCGATCACAATAGTTGTCGTAAATCTTGCGTCCGGCAGCCTGTTGCGGGTTCAGCCCAAGCTCGGCATCGGACTTGCGCCGTTCAATATCGCAGGCGCTGAATGACATCGTGATAAAAGACAAAATCACAATCACGGCCCGATATCGGCCCATTCGCGGGGGTGTCGCTTTCGATGCCACGATTGACATCATAAAGCAAAGCGCAATTCATTCGCCGAAGCAGCCTTACAAGTCGACATTGCATAGCGAGACCGTCGCTCTCGGTTTCATTTAGAATTTTCCGAATGCGAGCCGTCTTTCAGTGGAACCTGGGTAAGCGCACGCTGGAACTCGGCAAGCGCACCCTGATCATGGGTGTCGTCAACGTCACGCCCGATTCTTTTTCCGATGGCGGCCTCTACCGGGATCCCCAGAAGGCCACAGAGCATGCTCTCCAACTACTCGACCAAGGAGCGGACATTCTCGACATCGGCGGCGAGTCAACCAGACCCGGCTCACGAGTGGCGCTCCCTGACGAAGAAAAAATGAACGGGACGAAAACGAAGGGCGTTCCTCCTGACAGAATCCCCGTCAGCGAGGAAGAAGAGAGGCGTCGTGTGTTGCCAGTGATAACCGAAATAAAAAGGCGACGCCCCGGTGCTGTAATCTCGATCGATACCTACAGGGCCACCGTCGCCCGAGCCGCAGTCGCGGCCGGCGCCGAGATCGTAAACGACGTCAGCGGGCTGCGCTGGGACTCGCAAATGTCCAAGACCATCGCCGAAACAAAATGCGGAGCGATCCTGATGCACATGCGTGGCCGGCCGGAGGAATGGCGCACCCTTCCGCCACCCGGCGACATTGTTCTCCTCGTGAAACGCGAACTTAGAGAGTGGGCCGAAGCCGCGGTTCTGGCGGGGATTCGCCGCGAGTACATCGCGCTCGACCCGGGCCTCGGCTTCGGAAAAAATTTTGAACAAAATTATCCGCTGATCAATCGCTTTCAGGACTTGCAGACTTTGGGCTTTCCCTTAGTCGCAGGCGCCTCGCGAAAGTCGTTCGTCGGCCGCATGCTGGCGAACAACGGCAAAGATGCCGCGTCCGCAGAGCGGCTTCACGGAACCCTCGCCATACACACAACGCTGATTCTCAAGGGTGCGCACATCCTGCGAACCCACGACGTGAAAGCCGCAGTTGAGGCGGCTCGCGCTACCGACGCCATTCTCGCGGCACGATAACGAACCTTCCCATCGAGCTTCCCCATTGATCGCATCTTCTGGCATAAGTCAATTCAAGCTTCAGTCTCAAATGGCGCTGCTCACTCCTGCTTCAACGGATAGTTCCCCTCCAGCGGCCTTTTTGCCACTCTTAGAGGGTCTAGGTCTTCCCGCAGAAAATGTGGAGAGAAGGACAGCGCAAGAACAGCGGCATACATTTTCATAGGATGTGAGTGATGTTACGGAACATTAGACGAGTGTCACAAACAAATGTCGTCAGTTGTTGCGCAGGGAATCCTGCATCTAGAAGGTCTTCGAAGAATCCAGCAAAATCGTGACTGGTCCCTCATTCACCAACTCAACTTTCATCATCGCCTGAAACCGCCCAGTCTCACAGCGCAAACCGGCAGCCCGAATCTGCTCCACGAAGAATTCATACAAGACCCGAGCCTTCTCCGGCGACGCCGCCGCATCGAACGATGGCCGCTTGCCGCGCCGTACGTCGCCGTAAAGCGTGAACTGCGAAACCGCCAGCACGCTCCCCCCAGCCTCCCCCACTCCGAGGTTCATCTTGCCGCCGTCGTCTTCAAACACCCGCAAGCCGGCAATTTTCTCAGCCAGATAAACGGCGTCACTTTCGCCATCCTCACGGCCAACCCCCAGCAAAACCAGCAGGCCCAGGCCAATCTGGCCCACAATTTCTCCGTTGACCGTAACTTGAGCGCGCCTCACCCGCTGCACGACTGCACGCATGTGGTTTGACCGTTACGAGCGGCCCGTTTAGGATGCAGAAGGTATATCACAGGCGCTGGCCCTACAAAGTTCGGCGCTTCCTTTACAGCCATTTACCGGGACCGTTACACTACACGTTCGCCTCTTTCGGTAGCAGTGGCACCTCAGAATGACGCTAAGGGCCTTACCCGCGCTTGGCAAACGAACGAAGGCGCGATCTTAATTACAGAAATTAGAAATCCCGCGGGCAAGCTTCCCATAGCGGCTTGCATCCCGGGAAAGAATTTTCAAATCAAAGTTAAGCGAGGAGAAACATGGCAGCCGTTGACGAGAAGGTTAAGCAGATTATCGTAGAACAATTAGGTGTGGATGAGGGCGAAGTCACCTCCAGCGCTTCATTCGTGGACGACCTGGGCGCCGATTCGCTCGACACCGTCGAACTCGTGATGGCTTTCGAAGAAGGCTTCGACATCGAGATTCCCGACGAGGATGCGGAGAAAATCCGCACCGTGCAGGACGCCGTCGACTACATCTCGAAGCACTCGAAAGGCGGCAAGTAGTTTGGGACGCAGGGTCGTAGTTACCGGCATCGGCCTGATCTGCGGCGTGGGCAACACCACCGGAGAAGTTTGGCAGGGTCTGCTCGCCGGCAAGAACGGTGTCGGACGAATTACTCAATTCGATTCCAGCAATTTCGCCTGCCAGATCGCCGCCGAAGTCAAGAACTTCGACCCCCTCAATTTCATCGAAAAAAAAGAAGTCAAGAAAATGGCCCGCTTCATCCACTTGGCAGTCGCCGCCTCGGATGAGGCGATGAAAATGTCGGCCCTCCAGATCACTCCCGAAAATGCCGAGCGGGTTGGCGTGCACATCGGCTCCGGCATCGGCGGGTTCGACATTATCGAGCGCGAACACAATGCCTTGCTCGAAGGGGGGCCGCGCAAGATTTCTCCTTTTTTTATTCCCTCAGCAATCGTCAATCTGGCCGCTGGGCAGGTTTCCATGCGCTTTGGCGCCAAGGGACCGAACGAAGCCACCGCGACCGCCTGCACCACGAGCGCTCACTCGATCGGCGATTCTTTCCGCATCATCCAGCACAATGATGCTGACGTGATGATCGCTGGCGGTTCCGAGGCGGCCATCACTCCGATGGGAGTCGGCGGTTTCGCCGCCATGCGCGCCCTATCCACGCGCAACGAAGATCCGCCTCACGCCAGCCGTCCCTGGGATAAAGATCGCGATGGCTTCGTCATCGGCGAGGGCGCTGGAATTCTGGTTCTGGAAGAACTCGAACACGCGAAGCAGCGCGGCGCAACCATCCTCGCGGAAGTTGCCGGCTACGGCATGTCGGGCGACGCCTACCACATGACCCAGCCCGCTCCTGAACATGAAGGCGGCTTCCGTGTCATGCGCAACGCCGTCCGCGACGCCGGCATTACGCCAGACAAAGTCGACTACGTCAACGCCCACGGCACGTCCACGCCCATCGGCGACACGCTCGAAGCCCACGCCATCAGAAATTTCTTCGGCAATCGCAAGCTCCCCGTCAGCTCGACCAAGTCAATGACCGGCCATCTTCTCGGCGGCGCCGGCGGCCTCGAAGCAGGCATCACGGTTCTCGCGCTGCGCGATCAGATCATGCCGCCCACGATCAATCTGTTCAGCCAGGACCCCGAAACCGGCGACATGGATTTCGTCCCCAATCAGGCCCGCAAAGCCGATCTCGAATACGCCATGTCGAATTCCTTCGGCTTCGGCGGCACCAATGGTGCGCTGCTATTCCGAAGGTGGTCGGAATAAGAATCGGACTGCGGCAAAACACCTGAGATCTTAATGCTTTAGACTCTTTCCACTCACCAGTTCACCCCGGGTAATGATACTTTTGTACCCAAACCTTGCCCCTTAGGGTCTTTCCATCCCTCCTCAGCCGGGCCAAAATAAACTTTCGTACTTAGAACCGGCCCCGACCCATGCAAAAAGCCTCTGGCACCGCCGTAGCTCCCGCGCCTTCAAAGAAAGCTGCCGCCCGCGTCGCCCTCGTCGATCTCAAGGAGTCTTCGCGATTCTTGCTGACCGAGTGCTTCCGTCAATTCGCAATCGAGTCCGTAGTGACGTCTGCGGCATCCGCCGAGCGTCTAGCTCAGGAGAAATTCGAAGCCTGCGTTCTCAACCTCGCCCCTGGCGCCGAGAAGGTCATGGAAGCAGCCCGATCTTCTCCTTCCAACAGCCGCATCGTTCTTTACGGTGTCGGAGGCAGCGCGAGAGACGCCATTCGCTTTTCCAAATACGGCATCAACGCCATGTTCCAGGAGCCTCTGGAGCGCCCTGCCGCGATGAAGCTCGTGCGAGCCACGCACATGCTCGTACTCCACGAATTCCGCCGCTACGCGCGCATTCCCATCATGACCGAGGTCACGGTGGCCAGCAGCGATGGTCACCGCCTTACGGCTTCCAGCATCGAAGTCAGCTCGGGCGGCATGTCGCTCAAAAGTTCAGAAGACATGCCCGGGGGCTCCAACGTCGAGATTTCCTTTTCTCTGCTCACCCTGCCCCGAGTCTGCGTCCGCTCCACTATTACCTGGCGCAAACCCAAGTCCTTCGGTATCCGCTTCGATCCCGGCGATGATCGCCGCCATAAAATCAAAGAGTGGATCGATAGCTACCTGGAAAGCTAGAAACTGCCGCAATAACTCCACCTCGCCGGCAACGCCCGGCATCCCGTCCAGCTGCACCTCCCGCTACAATAACCTCGTGCCGGATGCAGCCATCGACGAACGCTTCACCGCTACCACCGGCCCGATCTCGCGCCGCTTCACGCTGCGGCAACGGATCGTCCTACGTCTCACCATCGCGGCCGGATACTGGCTCATCCGCCTGATCGGCCCAACGCTTCGGGTATGTGTCTCCTACGAGGAAGGAGCCCAGCCGACTCTCGGCTACCGCCCGACAGTCGCCTCGTTCTGGCACTCTTGCATGATTCCCTCCACGTACACCTTCCGTGATTTCGGTATTCGCGTAATGAGTAGCAACAGTTACGATGGCGAGTACATGGGCCGCATCATCCGCAAGTTCGGCTTCATCCCCGTCAAAGGCTCCAGCAGTAGGAACGCGATCCGCGCAACGCTGGGGCTTCGCCGTGCCCTCGATGCCGGATGGACGGTGGCTTTCACTCTAGACGGCCCACGCGGCCCCCGCTACAAAGTGAAACCCGGCCCGGTCGCTCTGGCGCGCTCCTCCGGCGTCCCTATGACGATGTTTCACATGGCCGTCGACAAAGCCTGGATCCTAAATACCTGGGATCGGCTCATGATTCCAATCCCTTTTTCCCGCGTGCTCCTTAGAGTCGGGAGGCTGATTCCGGTTCCACCCGAAACTCCCGACGCGGATCTGCCCCGCTACGAAGCGGAACTGCAGGCTGCACTCGACCGCGTCCGCGAATTCGCCGAAGCCAATATCAGCAAGGCTGGGACTGCGGAATTCCCATATTACAGACGGTGAGTTTCGACAAGCGGAGTTTGGCCCAAAAGCAAAAGCCCTCGCAGAACGCGAGGGCCTTGCTACACAAACTGAGTTACTTCTTCGCCGTTTCGCCAGCTTTGGCGTACTTGCGGCGGAAGCGCTCGACGCGTCCGGCGGTATCCATCAACTTCTGCTTGCCGGTAAAGAACGGATGGCAACTCGAGCAGATTTCAACGCTGATGTCGCCTTTGTGAGTCGACCGGGTCATAAAAACGTTGCCGCACGCGCAATGGACGCGCACGTCGTTATAAGCGGGATGAATGGCTGCCTTCATATGGTTACCTTCTTTAAGAACCATTAGATTCTACCGGAATAGCGCGGGATTCAGCAACGGCAGGCCTAAGCGTCGTCGGCCCGAAGCCCACGCTTTTGCTAGCGGGGCGAGGGATCTCCCCCTGTATCTACACCTTCCACCCGAGTCCTCACGGCCGGAACAAATACGACACCTTCACAAAAACCTGCCGGCTGTCATTCATAAACCCACTCGGCGAATAAATCCCCGCCAAACCTGCGGGATCCAGCATCAGGCTGCGGTTCAAATTCTGCAAATCGCTGTTATACCCGATATACACCGCCGTCCCCGGATGCACCAGATAAGTGATCAAAAAGTCTGCGTTGAACTCCTTTTCAGTCGGCAGATAAGTGTACGGATAAAACGTATTCCCCGGCGTATTCGCCAGCAGCGAGTTATATTGCAAAATTACCCGCAGAGAGAGCTGCGGAGTGAACTGCCAGTTCCACTTGCTGCGCACGATGTCGTTATTGAAAATGCCCTTGCCTATCGGCCCCGGCGCCTGCGTCAGTGCGGAGAGATATTCGTTGTTCGTAGCCCTCAGCCGCTCATACAAATACTCATTCTCAATCTTCAACGGCTTCGTCGGACGCAGTGTCAGCACGGCGCTCGCCGTATCCTGCCGCGACAAAAGCGCCTGCGGCAGGTCATGCGAAGCCGGCACGTAGTTCGCTCCGTCGCCCCACGTATAACCCGCTCCTATAGTAAATTTCTTGAAGTAACTCGTTTGAAAGAAAGCGCTGCTCTGGTGTTCATGATAGTCAAAATTCCGGTTCGTAGCCACACCCAGGAACGCGAAGTCCTGCGGCCGCAACCGCTCCTGCAATTCGTCATACGGCGTCAGATAAATCACCGTCTGTCCCCGGCCATCAATCCTCACGTAGGGATCGTAAAAAGTATCCAGCCGGTTGCCTTCATGATCGAAAACATAGCGCTCGATCATCGACGGCCCCCACGACGTCACCCAGCCGCGCTTCGGCCGGAAGCGGTAAAGCACGGTGTTGTACATACCGCGAATATCGACGCGGTTGACAAATCCCGGCACCGTCACAAACCCGGGACTCACATCCTGATAGCTACCGACATAGGTGAAATGCAGCCCACTCCGACGTACTTCCAACTTGTCGGCCGGGCCCGCGTAATGATTTCCGTCCCCAGAATTCCCCGAGCTGAATGGATAAAGGTTGTATTCGCAAGTCGTCTCGAGATTCGCCGCATTCAGCCCCAGCAGATTGCTCGAACTCGTAACCGCCTGCCCTTCGACGGTCCAGTTGGTATGAAACTTGAATCGCGCGTCGACCCCGCCGAGGCGGTTATATTCCCCCGTCGCCGGACACTCCCAATTCGTGAACATCGCGCCCACGCTCGACTGCTTAAAAATATCGCGGCTCACCCGCGCCACCGTGAAATAAGATCGATCGCCTGCAAGCGCACTGGAACAGATTGGCGAAGTCGGCGGACAGAAGCTAGGCACCGCCAGCCCTGGCGCCCGGTCGTCCGTCGACATCACGCCCAGCGAGTATGGTCCCTCCTTTCCCGTCAATCGCACTCCGGCCGACAAATCCTGAATATTTCGCGTAAAGAACAAGTCGATCGGCGTACGGAAATAATCTTCATTCTCCAAAAAAAACGGCCGCTTTTCGGGAAAATAAACTTCAAATCGCTGGTTCACTGTAACCTGAGGATCCTCTGACTCCACCTGGCTGAAATCCGGATTCGCCGTCAGATCCAGCACAAAATGATCCTGAATCACAAATTTGGCATCCGCGCCAAACTGCCCTTGCGCCGCCGCATTCTGAAAATAGGGATTGTAGGGGTCGCGCTCATCCAACGCCCGAAACCCGCGCATAATTCCATACGGAATCAGCTCGATATCGCGCCCCGGCGAAATTCCCTCCAGGCCATAGAGAGTCGCGGCCTGCCCCAACCTGCCCTGTATCTTGAAGGAAACCTGCGGCCAGAAAGCATCTTCACTTTTCCGCACAATTCCCCGGTACAGGATGATTCCCCACTCCTGCGACTCCCGCGCCGGAAATCGCAGGCTCTTGAAGGGAATCGCCATCCAAGCCACAAATCCTTTGTTCGTAACCTTCCCACGTGAATCCCAGACCGTATCGAATGAGGTATCGAAGTTTTGATTAACCAGCTCTTGCCGGGTGGCTTCGGTCCAGATCGCGTCCCATTGCACTCCCAGCGGAGTAGTCTGGAACGCATAAGCGCGCCGGCGGTCATGAAACGTATCGAGCATGACTTCGACCGTATCGTCGTCATAAATATCTTCTCGCCGCGACATCCGCGCTCGTACTTTCTCGGGATCGTCGAAACACACGAACACCACGTAGAGGTTCTTCTGGTCATAGCCCAAGTAGGCGTCCGTCGGCTCTGAAACGGCCTCTCCGTCATGGGGATTGCGTTGCAGAAAACCCGTAACCTTTGCCATCTGCCGGGCGATCTCTCCCTCCGGCTTCATGCTGAGGAAATCTTCCAGCACAGGCCCGCGGCTGAGGCGAGGAATCGTCAAACTCGGTGGTGTGATCGGCGGCCTCGGCGCAGGCTTCGCCTCGGGATTCTTAATCACCGGTTCCGGCTCCTGCGCCGCTGGCGAGGGCACTTGCTGAGTCGGAGGAATTGTCTGACCGGGCAGCGGAGGATTGCCACCGGATGGCGGTGAAGGATTTTGCGGGACCGTCTGCTGCGTCTGAGGCGAGGAATTCTGCTGCGTCGAACCTGCCGTTTGTCCCGCTCTGCTGGCAATTTCGAACAGTCCAGCCCCATGCCCGGTCGCAGCCATACGCTGCCCTCCGCCTGCAAAGGCGAGAACCGGCAAAATCAGGCTTGCCCCAAATAGTGTTTCGACGCGACGACCGAGACCCAAGCGAGCTACTCCCCTACATTCCCCGGCCCCCGGCGAGGAATGAGCAAGATACACCATCTGCGCCGGGACTGAACAAAAAAAGACGTTTTGTACCGAATCTCGAAATAGGGCCGGGCTTAGTCCCGGCGGGCCTCTTCTGAAGATGAGATCTTTTCGAATGGCAGACCATAACGCCGAACGCCGCCGAGTCCATGATCGGGCTTCCCGATGTGACCCGTCGCAGCCAGCGCCGCCACGGCTTGCCTTTCATAAACCCGTCATCTTCTCCAGTTTCTCCGGGGACACCACCCGAAAAGAGGAGCCTGCCATGCCCTGCTAGAATCAATGATTAGCCTGCATCTCATGGACGCCGCGCACATCCGCAACTTCGCGATCATCGCCCACATCGACCACGGAAAATCGACCTTGGCCGATCGCCTGCTGGAGCTGACCGGCTCCCTGACCGCGCGCGAGATGCAGGCCCAGGTGCTTGACTCCATGGACCTGGAACGTGAGCGCGGCATCACCATCAAAGCCCACGCCGTCCGAATGGTGTATACGGCGAACGACGGCGAGTCCTATCAGCTCAACCTGATCGACACACCCGGCCATGTGGATTTCTCTTACGAGGTTTCGCGTTCGCTCGCTTCGTGCGAAGGCGCGCTCCTCGTGGTCGACGCTTCGCAAGGCGTCGAGGCGCAAACCCTGGCGAATTCTTATCTCGCGATTAATCATGGCCTGGAAATCATTCCCGTCATCAACAAGATCGATCTGCAAAGCGCCGATATTCCACGAACGAAGGAGATGATCGAAGGCGCCGTAGGCCTCGATGCCTCAGATGCCGTCCTCATCAGCGCCAAAACCGGTCAGGGTGTGCCCGACGTTCTGGAAGCGATCGTAAAGCGTGTTCCGCCGCCGAAAGGCAATCCAGACGGGCGGCTGCAAGCCTTGATTTTCGACTCCTGGTTCGACGCCTACCGGGGCGTGATCATCCTCACCCGCGTCTTCCAGGGAACGCTGCGCAAGGGCCAGAGAATTCGCCTGTGGTCGAACGGAACCACTTTCGACGCCGAAACCCTCGGCGTTCTCACCCCAAAACCAGTCGAGATCGAAGAGCTGAAAGCCGGCGAGGTCGGATTCCTGATCGCAAACATCAAGAACGTTGCCGACACCAAGATCGGCGACACGATCACCGACGACGCCAATCCGGCCTTCGACGCGCTTCCCGGGTTTGAAGAGATCAAGCCGATGGTTTTCGCCGGCCTCTACACGGTCGACTCGCACGAGCACACCCGCCTGCGGGAAGCGTTGGAAAAACTTCGGCTGAACGATTCGTCTTTCTTCTTTGAACCGGAAAGTTCAGTCGCTCTGGGCTTCGGCTTCCGTTGCGGCTTTCTTGGGCTGCTGCATATGGAAATCATTCAGGAGCGCCTCGAGCGGGAGTTTGCCCTTGAACTCATCACTACCGCGCCCGGCGTGCGCTACAAAATCACAAAAACGGATGGCGTGCTGATTGAGGTCGACAATCCCTCGCGCTGGCCCGATCCCAGCGAAATTGCGAAAGTGGAAGAGCCGGTCATCCTCGCGACCATTCTCACCAACGAAGAATATGTTGGCGGGATTCTAAAACTCGTCGAAGAAAAACGCGGCAAGCAGAAAACTTTCGAGTACGTCAGCTCCTCACGCGTCATGTTGCACTATGAGCTGCCGCTGAACGAAATCGTGCTCGACTTTTACGACCGCCTGAAAACCGTCTCCCGCGGCTACGCCTCGCTCGACTACCACCTCGCCGGATATTGGGAATCGCCCATGGTCAAGCTCGACATTCTCGTGGCAGGCGAACCGGTCGATGCGCTTTCGATCATCGTCCACCGTGACTTCGCCTATGAGCGCGGCAAGGCGCTGGTTTCGAAAATGCGGCAATTGATTCCACGGCAGATGTTCGAAGTTCCGATTCAAGCTTCCATTGGAGCAAAAATTATCGCCCGCGAGACGGTCTCAGCCATGCGCAAAAATGTTCTCGCCAAATGTTACGGCGGTGACATCAGCCGCAAGCGCAAGCTTCTCGAAAAACAAAAAGAAGGGAAAAAACGCATGAAGCGGATCGGCCGCGTTGATATCCCGCAGGAAGCTTTCTTGGCGGTGCTCAAGGTCGGCGAGGATACGAACTAATCTATAGCGAGACACCACAGACGGAATGCCCCAGACCGGTTTCAAACCCCGAGATGTGGGGACTGGCTTTCCTTTGCCGGGCGCCTCAATAAATGTACCTGGCCCACTTCTTCGGCGCGAGCGCCGAGTATTGGTTGAACCTACAGATTCTTTACGACCTCCGGCCGGCCCAGAAGAAATCGGGAAGATCAGCCCGGGCGCTTCCGACACTCCGGAAGGGGGAACTCGTCAGCGCGTCGTGAACTGCCGCAGTCAAGGGCGTTGCTCGCGAGACCTCTCGGCAATGCGCAAGAACGTTCTCGCCGAAACAAAAAGAAGGCAAAACGAATGACGCGCATCGGCCGCGTCGATATCCCGTAGGAGGTTCTTGGCGATGCCGAAGGTTGGGGAGGGGCGACTAACCCTAACTCGGCTCAACCACTCTCAACCCCCTCACATTCGCAAAATGCCGTTTGTTGAACGTGGCCAGCGTGCTCTCCCGTTCCAGTGCGGTTGCGGCGACGATCAGATCATAAGGGCCGATCATTTTTCCCGCAGTCTCAAGTTGCGCCCGGAGCCGGGCATGATGGTAAGCGGTCTGCTCCGTGTAGGGAATGATGGGAAGAACGTCGAGCAGCGCTTTCAGATAAGACTCGCGAGCCACCCGGTGCGGCTGCCCAGCCCGTTCGACGCCATGCCACAACTCAGCGACCGTAACGGCCGCGATCTCAAACTGCTCGCTGCTCTGCGATGCCAGCCAGGCGGCAAGATCGAAGCTGCCGTTTTCTCCGCCGATGATGACATCGGCATCGAGAATTATCGCCACTTGTCCGTTACCGGTTTCAGGTGGCTGCGGGCTATGCGCAGGTCGCGGCTCCAGGCCGATGCCTCTTCCCGCGCAAGACCTGCGCCCGCCAGCGCTCGGATCAGGTTGTCACCGGTGCACACTTTCTGTTCGTCCGGCACGATTCGGGCGACGGGCGATCCGCCTTTCAGTAATACAAACGTGACTTTTTGGTAATAGGCGCGGTTCACACAATCGGCGAAGTTGCGTGCCGCCTCGGTCACGCTGATGATTTTATTCATATAATCATATTATCTGATTTTACACGTGTGTCAATATGATTCGCGCTCGCTCTCCATTCAAGCCCAGGGTTGCAAGAGCCGCGAGGTTTATCGTGGGAAACAGTAGCCGGGCATGAATGAAGCAGATCGGGCCTGCGGATTTTCCCAGAGGCGTTTCTTAATGGCCAAGAAAGTGGAAGAATGGGCTGACAAATGTTTACATTTCGGCGAATGGTCCAACCACCATCTATCCAACCACCATCTAAATGTGCTGCCTGGAAGCGTCCTTCGCCCTGCGAAATCGGAAGCATTAAAACGGCAAAATGTGCAAAACCATGAAACGAGAACCTTGCGGCTATCGGTCACGAGGCAGGATGTTAACGGCAAGTAAATTGTATAAGTGATTACTATTCAGCGTATTAGAGAAAGAAAAACAAAAGAATGTGATCCGCCGCACCCGCTTTGCAGATAGATATTTCCGGGGCGGTCGGCAATTCCACAAGAATTTCCACAGGGAAAGCGGCAAGGATAACTTGAGTGCTCTAAGGAAGTTAGCGGCCAAAACTACAGTAAACCCTGTACCAAAGTAGTTACTCCTCCGGGGCCAACCCACCCTCCACCAATGTCTCAAATCTGGTGCAGCTCTTCAGGAATGCGAGATTCACACGGCCGATCGGCCCGTTGCGTTGCTTGCCAATAATGATCTCAGCGCGCCCGTTCAGATCAGGATCGTCCTGTTTGTAGACCTCCTCGCGAAAAATAAACATGACGAGATCGGCATCCTGTTCAATCGATCCTGACTCGCGCAAGTCGGCGAGTTGCGGACGATGATCTCCACCGCGGCTCTCTGGCGCGCGGCTCAACTGCGACAGCGCAATCACCGGTACGCCGAGTTCTTTCGCCAGCGCTTTCAGCCCGCGCGAAATCGCGGACACTTCCTGCGTGCGATTTTCATAGCGCTTGCTGCCGCCCGACATGAGTTGCAGATAATCCACAATCAGCAAATCGAGCTTGCCCTGCGACTGCTTCAGCCGCCGCGCCTTCGCCCGCATCTCGCTCAAAGAAATTCCCGGCGTGTCATCGATAAAAATCGGCGCATGCGCCAGCTGCTCCATCGCTCGAACCACCTTGCGCGTGTCATCCTGCCAAAGCGATCCGGTCCGCATCTTGTGAGCGTCGACCCGCGCCTGCGAACACAGCAACCGCATCAGCAAAGCTTCGCGCGACATTTCCAGCGAGAAAACGCCCACGACCTGCTGATCCTCAACCGCCGCATTTTCCGCAATGTTCATGGCGAACGCCGTCTTGCCCATCGAAGGCCGCGCCGCAATGATGATCAAATCCGACCGCTGCAGCCCACTCGTCATTTCATCCAGATCGGTGTAGTGCGTCGCCAGTCCAGTGATTCTCTGCCCGCGCTGCAGCAAAGCATCCACGGACCCGAATGACTCGCGCACAATTTCCTGCACACCCAGGAAGCCGCGCCCAATGCGCTTCTCCGAAAGCTGAAAGATCGCGGCCTCGGCATCGTTCAAAACTTCTTCGGCGGCATCCGATTGGTCGGCAGCCCGCGCGATCGCCGTATTCGCTGCGTGAATCAACCCGCGCAGCAAAGCCTTGTCGCGCACAATCTTCACGTAATGCTCGATGCTCGGGCGGTCGGGCACGCCATGCAGCAGGCTCGACACATACCCCACATCGCCGATCGGCTGCAGCTCCTTATGCCGCTCCAACTCCTCGATCAGCGTGATCATGTCGATCGGCCGCGAAGATTCCGCCAGATCGACCATGCGGGAATAAATTCGCCGGTGCGAGTCGAGGGAAAAATCCTCGATGCGCAAATGCTCCGCCGCCTGGTTGTAAGCAAAGTTGTCGAGCAGAATCGCGCCCAGAATCGAGCGCTCAGCTTCTACGTTCGCCGGAAGAGTGCTGATGGAATATTCGGTAGTCGCCATGATCGCGAGAATTACTTTCGCGGAATCTCGCCCTCAGCATAAGCGAAGATAAGGCGAATAGTAAAATGAATTTGTGAACAAACTGTGAAGGCCGCTGCTTTGCTGTGGAAAGAATGAGAAAAGCCGTCTGATACTGAAACACCCTCAAATCCTTGCCGAAGGCGCCACCCCAGGGCCAAGGCCGCGGCATGAAATGTCAGCTCTGATATCCGTGCACAAAAAACAAACGCGGCGCCAGGCCAGCCACCGGGCGCCGCATCGTTCGTGGTCTTTCGAAATCTGTCTTCCCGTTGCCAGGAGCAGCGGAACGAATATTACCGGTCCGACAGCTTTCCCGGAGGATCGCCACTTTTACCGGTACCGGCTGCAACGCACGATTCGGAAATCGCGCCCGCAACCACCGCAGTCCCCGGCAGCCCAACCCGCTCAAAGAGCGTGAAGTGGAGGAGGCCGCAATTGCCCGGACAGGCAGAAGCGCTCACGCGTTCCCGAATGTCCCTGGCACTCACCCTCGAGAGTGCCAGTTGCTGCCGGCGTCACCGCAATCATCGTTCAACAGACTCGAAAGCTCTCACGTAGCTGGACCCACTTTGCGGCACAACGTTGCGGACGGCAACAGAAAAGCCATCGTGTTGTGTGCGAAAACTGTGGACGCCTAAACTTCGTTGTGGAAAGCTGAGGAAAACTGTGGAGAAAATTGCGGTCCGTAAAGTGCCTTCTCCAACGTTTCAATAACTTAGACGGTGTTAAGAAAATAGAGCATGCCTCGCGACAAGAGCGCGGAATCTCGAAAACCGTTCTCATCCCGCGTTCACAGAAAGTGTCCGCCAGTCACTTACAACAACACTTACTGTTAAGCCTGCATGCCTAGCGCCGGTATTCGGAGGGAGTCCCTTTTTGCTATGCTCAATCAGCAAAAGCAGCGGGAGGGGCGCGAAATTGAATTGTTCCGATCACATGGCCCGACGAATACCAAATCCACCCGGAATGTGTGAAGGCGTGCGGGCCCTTTGATGATCTCAGCCCTCCGCGATGTGGTCCTGTTCGTTGCAGCAATCCCAGGCATCTATTATTTGCTCGCGCTCGTCAGTTCGTGGCAATTCTTTCGCCGCAAAGAACCCGATAACTCGGCCAGTCAAACATTCATGCCGCCCGCAAGCAACTTAAAGCCTATTCGCGGGCTGGATCCTGACGCCTACGAAAACTTCGCCAGCTTTTGCAGGCAGGATTATCCCGATTACGAGTTGCTTTTCTGCGTGGGCGACGAGGATGATCCAGCTGTTGCCGTACTGAAGAAACTAATCCGCGATTTTCCTGAGTGCCACATAAGAATATTGTTCGGCTCGGGCGGAACCGGTTCCAACGACAAGGTGCTCAAGTTGGCCCGGCTCGTCAGCGAAGCGCAGCATGAAGTTGTAGTAATCAGCGACAGCGACGTGCGGGTGCAGCCTGACTACTTGCGCCGGGTTGTAGCTCCGTTGGCCGACCCCAGCGTCGGAGCCGCGACCTGCTTTTATGTCGCTGCGGAAGACAAAAATTTCACCGATCGTCTCCAGTCCATCGGCATGTTCTCAGATTTCTACGCCGGCATCCTCGTCGCGCGCCAACTCGATGGAGTGAAGTTTGCCCTGGGGCCAACGATCGCGACCACTCGCCGGCGGCTGGCCGGCTTCGGCGGCTACGAGGCTATCAAGAATCGTCCTGCAGACGATCTGCTGGTAGGCCGCCTTATCGCCGAACAGGGCTGCGAAGTCCGCCTCCTGCCCTACACCATCTCGACGGTCGCGGATTACGGTTCCATGCGGGATCTTTTTCACAAACGGCTGCGCTGGATCGTAGTCATGCGCCATTTGCGCCCCTGGGGCCACCTTGGGCTAATCTTCACTTTCGGATTGCCCTGGTGCCTGGCCGCAATCGCGGTTCAACCCACCATCGGAATCGGGCTGGGATATGTCGGTACTTATCTGGCACTGCGATTTGCGATGACGTGGACGGTTGGGATCTGGGGCCTAAAGAATGATTCGCTCTGGAAAAAGTTATCCCTCATCCCAGTGTGGGACGCCTTGGCCTTCGTCATCTGGCTGACCAGCTTTTCGCGCAACAGCATTCGCTGGCGGAACGTCGAATATTACATTCGCGATGGCGAGCTGGTGCCCGTGATTCCGGCCGATCCCGTCCTCATCAGCTAAAGCCAGTCAGGACCTTTAGCTCCCCACTTTCGCATCGAGCCGGCTACGCGAGCGCTTTGCAGAGCGTCCATTTCCGTTTCCGTTCTTTTTCCCGTCCGAGCCGGCAACGATCGCAAGAGGGCTTCTGTCTACTGACGCGGGTTGTTGACTCTTTCGCGCCCGCCGCTCGTTCGAGGGTTGCCGCCAGTTGATTCGCGGCATCATTACCTCTGGATCGATGCGGTCGCGATATTTCAACGCGACATTCATCAGCGAGTCCAACAGAGAGTCAGAGAGCAGATGCGGTTCCAGGCCAAGTTCAATCAGCTTCGAATGCTTGGCGTTGTAATAGTGCTCTTCTGCCTCCACTCTTGGATCGGAAAGATGATTGACCGTGACCGTCATGCCTAACTTCTTCCCTGCGCTCTGCACCATATGCGCCAGATCCAGTACTGAAAATTGTTCCGTGAACTGGTTGAAGACGCGGCACTCCCCGCGGGAAGCGGGATTCAAGCATGCAATCTCAATGCAGCGAACGGTGTCGCGAATATCCAGAAAACCGCGAGTTTGACCTCCCTTGCCATAGACCGTCAACGGATGTCCGATCGCAGCCTGAACGCAGAAGCGATTGAGCACCGTGCCGAAAACTTCGTCGTAGTCGAAACGATTAATCAGCCCCTCGTCCAGGCTTACTTCATCGGTGACGGTCCCGTAAACAACGCCCTGGTTGAGATCGGTGGCGCGCAACCCCCAAGCCTTGCAGGCGAACATAATATTGTGGCTGTCGTGCACCTTCGAAAGATGGTAAAAAGAGCCGGGCTGCTTGGGATACGGTACGGTGTCTTTCCTGCCGTTGTGCTCGATCGTGATATAGCCTTCTTCGATATCGATATTGGGCGTGCCGTATTCACCCATCGTGCCGAGCTTGATCAGGTGACAATCCGGCTGAAACTCACGCAGCGCGAAGAGCAGGTTGAGGGTTCCGACGACATTGTTCACCTGGGTGAAGACCGCATGTTTGCGGTCGATCATCGAGTAGGGGGCGGCGCGCTGCTCGGCAAAGTGAACGACCGCTTCCGGTTCAAGATCTTTGACCACCGAGGAGAGAAAATCGTACTCGGTTACATCGCCGACCAATACTTCCATCGTGATCCCGGTCAGCTTTTGCCAAATCCGCAGGCGATCGGACAGCGGAAGGATCGGAGTCAGAGTTTGAACACCCAGTTCATGATCCCACTGCCGGCGCGCGAAGTTGTCGACAATTGAGACGGAGTGTCCCTTCATCGACAGGTATAAGGCGGTTGCCCAACCGCAGTAGCCATCCCCTCCCAATACTGCAATTCTCATACTTTCTCCTTACCCTCTTTAAGAATAATCACAAAATCGAGTCTGCTTCGTAAAACAATGCAAAGTGTTTACCTTTTCGATTGGCGAAGCTGCCGCTCCCTGACCACCGGCAATTGGATGATTCGTCAGAACAACCTTGCCGCCACTTGCCGCCACCAGATCGAGATTCCCGGCGCCGACCAGGGATTTCAATTGAGGAACTACATTCTCTTTGGCGACGATGTAAGAACGCTCCGGCTTGAGCCATAGATCCTTAAATCGCGCATCGTCGATAAAAACATCGGGCGCGCCAGGAGCATAAGCGCCATACTCCAGATTGTAGAACCGGCCATTTCGCAGCAGCGCGGTGCGATTGGTGTAAAAAAATACGGAAGAGAACGTGTAATAGTGGTGATCGATGATCAGCGTCCCCGGCGGCGATTTCATGATCGCTTCGGCGAGCGGTCGCGAAGACATAAAGGGATCGAACACCGCCATGGCCATACGGGCCGCGTGAAAAAACAAAATCATCATCAGCGCGGCTGCGAGAAATGTGCGCTGGCCAGCGAACTTCCAAGTAGCTAAGGCACCCAGACAGAACGCCACAGATGCCACCAGCAAGGGCAAGCGAAGATAGGCGAACGAGGCGATTGTTAGATCCTGCATGTGCCCGAGCGAGAGCTTATAGGCCCCGGGATGCTGGCTGAGCGCCTGCGAAATGTCTCCCGGTGCAGGCATTTGGCGGGTGAGAAAAAATAGAGTTAATGTCGCCAGTCCCGCGCACGCCGCAACCAGCGAGAGCACGCGCGTGCCGCGCTTTATCCAAACCTCTGCGGTGGCCATCGCTGAACCTAACAGCAATGCCAGCGCTGGATAGCAGGGCATCGAATAATATTCCTGCGTGGTCGAGAAGGTAAAGAAGATCAGCACAAAGCCGACGCAACAAAGCGCCAGAAGCCGCGCGCGTCCTGCGCGGTCTACGGGCTTGAACGAGAGCTTCGCAATCGCGGGGAAGTACACGCTCCACGGAAATAACCAAACCAGGTGGAGCAGCCAGAAGTAAAGCCGCGGAACCGTGTTGTAATCCCGTGGATAGCGCAGATTCAGAAAGCGCAGCAATTGCTCATTGATGAAGAAAAACCAAAAGAAGCCGTGATATTGTCCGGGCCCGCTGTGAAGGGTGAAGGCGAAATACGGGGGATTGCGCAAGGTCGCAAGAATGTGCCACGGCGCAGCAATCAGCAGAATGATCAGCGCTCCGCTGAACGGCCGCAACTTTCGCCAGGTAGCTGTGGAAAAGAGCTGATGAGTCATCCAGAGATAGATCACACCTGCCGCCAGCGGAAACAGAACTCCGATCAGGCTCTTTAGCAGGAGTCCCACTCCCAGGCTAGAAGCAAGCACAAAAGCCCAAAATCTCGGATGCGGCTCATCTTCGTCCAAAGCACGAAGAAAAGCCCACATGGCGAGAGCCACGGTGAAGGTCAGCATGACATC